>ERZ772932.940-NODE-940-length-14798-cov-3.122024_pt1 | contig 14798 bp, 30 predicted proteins | sample MGYA00511684_ERZ772932 | MGnify/ENA primary metagenome ERZ772932 (study PRJEB29015, sample SAMEA2738078) | human oral metagenome | biome: human oral; feature: human-associated habitat; material: saliva | place: China | collected 2210 ...
ATTTTAGAATTTTTGGTAAAAACTACCCTAAATGGTAAAGAATTAGTAGAGAAAGCCATAAATGATAAAAACTTAAATTTAGAAATAAAATTTTTATTAGGCTTATCATTTATAAGACGATTAGAATTAAATAATTTAACTAGAAAACTCTATAAGTATTCTAAAAAAAATAACCCTGAACAAGTCATATCTAAAAAACAACAACAAGAATTTAGAAATTATATTTATTCTAACTATATGCGTCGTAATTTAGATATGAACTTCTTACCATCTATAGTAACACAAAAATTACAAAGTAAAGAAAAAAAATTTGTAAAAATATATTTTACAAGTAAAAATGGTTATTATGAAGCATTAAGAATAGAGTATTAATTCCAGCATTTTATAAATGTTTTAATTTGTTCATCTATATTTAAAGTCTTATAATATTTATGTAATTCTTCAATCTTGGCAATTTTATCTTTTGGCTCAGAATTACGTATTGTATTATAAGGCTTAGCACCTACCCATTCTACATTACTTATTGTTATTTTATGCTTTTTACTTTTCTTATTAATTTCTTCTACAATTTCTTCGTCGGTCCATTTTTTCTTTTTATCCAAAAGTAATTCTACTATTTCCCTAAAATATTTCCATGACAAAAGTTCATCATAGAGACGCTTTAATTCTGAATCAATAAATTGTTTATATAAGTTTTTGTAATTATTATAAGTAAAATTTACCCAATCATAAATACCAACTTTTCCGGTTACTTTTTCGGTAGCAATATTAATTTGGTATTTTATATTCTGAAATACTCTAGCATTTTCGTATATTTCTTTTTTGAGATTAGTTAAAGTAATTTTTTAGTTCTTGGTCGAAGAATACCGATGCCACTTAAAAATAATTGCTGAACATTACTATCACTAAAACCGGCTACACGAATAGTTGCCTTTAAATTATTATTATAGTCTTGATTAACTAAGACCCATAATTTAGCAATACTAACAGCACTTAAATTATTCCATTCTTTACACCAAGGATATTTCTTATAGCTCTCTTGAGCGATCATAGCACTAAAACTAGAATATGATTCTTTAGACCAATCTAGCTTAGTAAGATCTTTAATCCTTGTGTAAAATTTAGAGATTCTTTCTTCTCGTTCACCAAACAGGATTACAGCACCTTGTTCTATAATACTTGAACGCATTAAGTTCCTCCTTTGTTAAATAAAAAAGACCCCTTATCGGGGCCTTAAATTTATTTTTTCTTGTGACGAAGCATTTCTAAAATCTGTTCACCTTCGTCGATTTTATCTTTGTTATCTGGATTATTATTAAAGAAATCCATAATTTGACGCATTAATAACGGTGTTTCATCTTCGCCGAAAAATGCTTGATCGTAAATATCGTCTTCTTTGATCAAATAATTGTAACGATTGTGAGTACGATCGTATTCTGCACGAGCATCGATATTATGGTCAGCATCGCCACGCATTTTCATACGTTCACGACATGTAGACTCTAGTGTATTTAAATAAAATGCATAAACATATTCTGGAAACAATTCTTTAAGCTCTTTAGTGCCGGCTTCATCAAGCACGACAACATAGTTTAAATCTTTATTTAAATCTTCCAAGTAGTCTTTACTAATACCATATGTTTCACCATTAATAGTCGTTTTACAAATATAGTCTTCAGGATACCAATCTTCTTTATCGACAAAGAAATACTGATCGATTGGATCATTTAAACGACGAGATCTTGTCGTAGAAGTAATAATTCGGTAGAAACCTTTTACTTCGAATAGACCAGCTAAAGTACTTTTTCCACAGCCACTTGGGCCAGAAATTACGATAATCATAAGTATATAACCTCGCTTTTAAAAATATATATATTTTATTCTTATATTATAGCATATTATTTCGTTTGTGTCACGACAGTTTTACCGTCTTTAAATTCGACGTAAAATCGTCGGTCGGCATATTTCTGCATAATATAATCGGCAAAAGGTTTATACTTATCTGAACTATTTTCGTTAAAGTTATGTCGAACTTGATTGATAACCAATACAGACAACTTTTTATTGTTATAAATGAATTCTTGGATCTTATACATATTGTCTCGAGGTCTTCCTTTTAAAGAAAAGAAGTCGTCGATCACCAATAAGTTGAATTCATTCATAATTTCGCCAATATCGTCTAAAGACGACGTTTGTGCGAGATAATATTCGCCATCAAAATTATATTGAAATAGCGAATCAATCCACAGTGTTGCGGGATATTTTTTTGCGATTTCATGAGCGATCGAGCTCTTACCGCTCTGGCTCATGCCGTATAATTCAACAACACTATTATCTAACGCTTTATTAATTTGATTAGCAGCCCTACTCATCTGGTGTAAATGTCCTAACGAAATTAACTCTTAAAACAGCAGTAAAGTCTTCAAAAAGGTGAATTAATAACTCTTCCAAACTTTTGCACACATAAGTATTTTCGAATAATTCACCTAAGTATATAAATCTACTTTCAGACCAATCTACTCTTTCGATTCCGTAGTCACTAACGACTGTAGTTGGAACACCGCCACCGATAATCGAACAAATTTTTAATTCGTCGACCATGACAAATAATTCTGTTTCATTTAACGCTAGATATATTTTTTCTTCTCGTTTCTCTCCGCAAGTAAAGTCGAAACATTCAATAATAATGTCTCTAACTTTTTCTAAACTATCTGTTTCTTTAATTTTGAGAGTCGAAATACATTCCTTAATATGATTTACGACGTTCTCTTTAATGTACAACACTAATTCAAAGATATCCTATTTTTTAAATAATCTTTTACTAAATCCCAAGAGTAATAGAAGTCTTTATACATATTGAACGAGATTCTAAAAATATCAATGCACTCGTCAACTAAAGCATCTTGTCGACCTATCGTATTCGTTATGGCTTCTAAAATTAACATAACTTCGATCTGTTCATGTTCAACGAGATCTCGAGTCTTCGTAAAGTAATTTAACTGACATAATCTAACGAATAAGTCGATGATATACTCTTTAGGATCGTCTAACAATAGAATTTGATTTGACTTTAAAATTTTCATTTAATTTTATTAAAATAATCTTCGATTAAATTTAAGTCGAAATCAGCATTCAGATCGATTTCGCTGATTTCCAACTTACTAGGATCATTATAACATTGAATGAACAGTTTTGCCAAGAACTCAAATTCCATATAGTTATCTAAAAGACCATTTTCTTTAACAATATCGACAACGTTTTGAGTCGGATTATTGCCCATTAGGATATCTTCACCAACTTTAGGCCGTTGATTAGGCTTAAAGCTATTAAATACTTTGGCAATATGCTGAACAGATAAATACAAGCCAATTAATTGTTCTCGTTGTTCTGGTTGCATTTTTCCTCCAAATAAAAAAGCCAATCCTATTTTTGTAGGATTGGCAGATACTTAACAGATTCGATGGCCGGGGCCATCATTGTGTCACGCAATTCAATATCGTGACCTTTGCTTTGCATATATTTAATTTTCTTATGGAAATCATTTACGATAGATTCTAATATATCTTTATCGAAAACTTTTTCACCGATACGCTTAGCAATAATATTATTTAATGCAACATCGATATCCTTATAGGTCTCGTTTTCTTTAAGAGAACGATCCCTGTTAATAACACTATAGTTAGTATAACTTAACAAATATAATTTAATAACCAAGTTAATTAAATTAGTATTATTCTCGATATAAGATACGATGTTGTGAGAGGTTAAAATTTGATTGTACAAACTATCTAAATTCATGGTTTCTTTTTACAGCAACAACAGCAGTCATTGTTAGCATTATTACTATTGTTTTCACGACGAGACGGACGTCCAGTATATTCGTCGAACTGAGAAAACTCTTGTTTATGTTCGTTGATATACTTGATAGCATTTTCCTTATCGGTAATGCCGTGTTCGTGAAATTTATATTCTAAATCTGATACTGTTGTCATCATATTGTTTTGGTAACAGTAGTATACTAATTCTTGTAAATCTGTATATTTTAAGAACTTAGCCGGGTTACCTTGGCGCCATCTTTTCCATTTTTCAGCAAAAGAAGGTTCGTCGATAGTAGACGGCATCGGAATATAACCTTTATAAGAATTAGTTTTAGATTTAGACGTCGACCGCCATAAAATTGCCATTTATTTAACCTTTCTTCATTAGTTTTACTAAATATAGTTTAAAACCGATACTTAATCCAGTAACAGTACTTAGTAAACTTAATATAGTAAAGAATAAAGTAAATACTATTGGTAACGGATTAGATACCGTATAGATATTAGAGTTATAAAAAGCACAATTGAATACAGCTAAAATAACTGTTACAATATTAATGATACCGACATAAATAGGATATGCCATAGTAGCCATTAAATTATATTTTTCACGTGTACTTTTAGGCCTAATATTGTTAGTTTCGATCAAGATGCCGATATAATTAATACTATTGATAATCATTAAAACAAGCATCATTGATACAGAACTAACTGCTAATTTAAAATATGTTGCATCGTTTGCGATATGACTTACGATTAGACTAACTAAACATAGTGCTGTAATAACCAATGCAACAATAAATTCACGTTTTAAAAACGTTTCATGAACATTTAAAAATCGTAGATACCCAAAGATATTACGATCTTTAAATAAATCTTTTTCTTCCATTGTACCACCTATTAGAGCATACAATATACAAAGTACGCCGATAAACGGCGCAAAATCTATAAATCCTTGCAGTATCCACAGCAAGAAAAGATATAATATTAACATTTAATTTCTCCGCTAAAAACAAAGTTTCTAGCACTTAGTTGTGAGGTGAAGTGGACACAAAGGCCTGAAAAGTTTTTACGCTACGACGTATACTTCGCCATATTGGCGGCCGAATTTAATAGCTTCATCATAGCTGTCGACAAAAATGTCGACTACGCCATGAATACCAGGAGCCATTCGGTCGGCTACAACATAATTATAGCCATTGATATTTAGTACCGTGCCTAAAGCAAAATCGTTGCTCGCAACGGCACCGACGTAAGGATACTCACCGTTAGCCATAGGGCTACCTGTGTGAGTATAAGCTGTAAGTTCCATAGCATTAGCATTTGGCGTACATAACAAACCTAATACCAATGCAAAAGATACTACTAAAAACTTTAATTTATTCATAAGAAAAGTCTCCTAACTTCTGTTTCGTCTTCCTATTATTATTTAAAAATTTAAATAATAAATCGTAGGGCGACATGAAATTAGTAAACCTTGAATGTTATTCACCTAAACAAACAAAGCCACTATTTGAAATACTTGTTTTTACGATATTATACATTATCGAGGGCCAGGTGGAGGAGGATGATTTCTAAGAATGATCTGTGCTGGTTCTGGGAGCGCCCAGATTAAAAATAAACTAACTACCAGCAATATAATAGACCAAGTCAACAAGCTCTCCACTTCTTTTCTGTGTTTTCCTTGCTCATCTTTAGCAAGACTGAATACTCCAGCAATTATTAATGCAATACATGCACCTGAAGTAAATACAGCTACAAACATTAATATCTGGACTACAGATACCACAAGGAGTTCGTCTTCAGTCATTATACGAATTCCTTTCACAACAAAAACTTTTGCTAAAACAATTTAGCACTAAGTCCTTAACGGAGAAAATAGTGCTAGCACTATTATATTACACTTATGGCATGATTGCCACGTCACAGGGAAATTCCCAATCAACATTATCACTATTCACCCAGTTAATGAGATATCGATTGCCATTTTTATCTAAACCTTCTGAGCATAGTTTATCACCAGATAATACTGGATCCGTTAAAAAATCTAAATGATATACTTCTTCAAAATACTTAATTTTCATCTTCCGGGAATTTCCATTCAGAAACATTCACGATTGGATCGTTACAGAATGCAGTCTGGAATGGGTCTTCTCCTTTCTGACAGTATAGAGAATTTTTCACGACGATCTTACAGTCTGGAGCAATAATTTTTAATAAATACTGTAAAGCTGAACGGTACCAGTATTCTTCGTGCATTGTTCCAGAACAAAAATCTTTAAATAAATATAAGATATATTCTGGGCAATTTTCTTTAAAGTATTTAAATTGGAAACTGCTAATAGCTTTATTATTGCATTCTGTCGGAAGATCGGCTGGATAAAATTCAATTAAATTTGGTGATTCATCTTTGATCTCACCATATGGAGAATCAAAGTTTTCCTGAATATATTGTAAGAAAATTGAACCGACCAAATCGATCGGAACAGAAATTTTCTTATCGGGATTATTTTTTTGTTTTTCAATCGTCGTAAATAACCATTCTAAAAATTCAGATTGAGTCATATGCTTTTCTAAATAATTCAAAGCTTTAGAAGGTGATTTAGGATCGATTAGTTTAGCCAAATCGTCTTTATTGATCATTATTTAACCTTTCTAATATATTTATTAGAAACAGATACTGTAACTAATTCTTCGGTAAGAACGACAGAATTTTTACCTTTCGGTTTTAAATAAATACAATTGTATTCTTTTCCGCCAGCAGTAACGATTACCTTGTCGCCGAATTCAAATGTTTCGATATTAATTTCACCAGTTAAGAAATCTTTAATACTATATTCAGTATCTTTTCTTAATTCAGGACAAGCTTTAAACATTTCACTTGTCAAGAAATTAACTTCGTCTAAGCTTTGTTGATATCCATTTTTAATAAATGCGATACCGAAATCATCGATAATAAACTTATCGATATTTTCGTTAAGCAAACTTTCTAAAAACCATTTAAGGTTGTCATTAACTTCGATTTTCATATTAATCTTCCTTCGCAAAATTAAATTCTTCGATTGTAGTAAGATCATCTGATAAGATAAGATCTACCACATCATCGTCGGTTTTTATCGTATAAAAATTCCCAGACAAAATAAACTTTTTAGCTGATCCATTGTGTTTTTTAAGCAAATCTTGTATTAAGCTTAAATAATATCTAAAATTCCATTTTTCATTAATTAAAACATTATGAAATTCTTCATCATAAATATTGACAGGTTTTTCATTACAAAGAGAATCTTCAAATAAATTGTATGGTTGACCACAAGTATCTTGAATATAATCCATGAATATATTAAACATGATTATAATAGGAATTTTAATCACTTCATTATCTTTTTGTTTGATTATTTTTTCTGTAATCCAATCAATATATTCTTTTTCTGTCATATTTTCTTCAAGATATTGTAAAGCTCTATCGGGATCTTTAGGATCAACTAAAGATTTTAAAATAATTTTGTTAATCATTCAAGGCCTCCCTATTAGAATTTTTATTAACCTTTATTTCTTCTAATTTTTCTGTAATCAAATACATAATTTGAAGAATTGTTTCTGCTTCCGCTAAATCATCTACTTTAAAGCTCATTTTTCCTTCAAAAAGCTCATCTTTTACTAAACAGAAAGTATATTCTTTTACTAATCCATTTCTAAGGTCAATAATTGTTTTAACCTTAAATTTAATAAGAATATTAGAATCTCCATATGCAGACAACTCTGTATCTATTATTCTTTTATAATATGGAGGTTCTCTGGTTAAACAATATTCTACTCCAGATTCTTTTTGCTTGCTCATTTTAAATAATAAATTTAATAGATCGACATGTTTTTCTTTTAAGATATAATTCATTTTATCACCTAGCTTTTTTAAAGCCACAACGGTTACGAGTTTTTCCGCCTCGATTTACGCATGTTTTTAAACATAGTTTACATGGATAATTATATGGTGGTTCACAATATCGATCTGGATTTTCAACCCAGACTTGTTTTCTCATGCCTATCTTATTAGGCAGTTCTTCCCATTTTTTCATTGTGAAATATCTATGCCTTTAGAATTGGCCCATTCTTCTGTTACATATAATTCAAAAGTAATATTTTTAAATTCACTTAAATATATCTGAATTAATTCATGAACAAAATCATATTTTAATCCACCGAGACCACAGCCTAATGGCGGAATAGCGAAGCTTAAATATGAATCTTCATTGCCACTTCGTTTTATTTGATAAGCTAAATTTTCTAGACCCATTTCAATATATTTATATTTAGAAGGGTCTTTCCAATGATTTTTTGTCGGAAAATGAATAATAATTTTACTGTCTTTAGCTTTAAAGCTAGTTAAGTTACCAATACTTAGACTACCATCGTTGCAATCTTCTTTATATGGCCCAATAGATTCAGGATATTTTTTAGCAATTTGTAATGCTAAACCTTTACCCATTGTGCCGACACAATTAACTGGATTCAAAATATATTTACATTCTGTATCGAGAATATTTCCGACTTTATATTTAAACATTATTTTGCCTTTCTAATTTTTTAAACGAATAACCATCGCAGATAGCAATTAACACCGTAGATATAGCTTGTAGAATTAAAGCAAATTCTATCGATATTGAATTGTTAATCCATACACCGATGCCAGATCCTATTAAGCTTCCCCAAAGCATCCAGCTTCGTTGAAGTACTTTAAAATCGGTTAATTCGTCGCCAGAGATATTTTTATTTAAAACATCGCTTAACATAATAAACCAAATATTATTTAATAGGCTATTAATAATTGCTAGTCCGATAAATCGAACATTAATATATTCTATGCCTAAAAATATTATAATTATATATAGTATACTATCTAAAGCTAAGAAATATAAAGCAAATTGTTTAAAATAATGACGATATTTTTGATTGCTTAATAAGCTATTTACGACGGCAGCCAATCCTGCTTCGATAAAATTAGCTAAGCTATATATATTCGGACCGACTAAGCTCATAAAATAAACATGTACGACAGGCGTCGTAAATCCAAATATGAGATTAGAAATAGCCTGGCTAATAATCATTAACCATTTAATAGTATTAAACATAAGTTATGCTATCGTCACTTTTTTCGGAATGAATATAGAACCTTTACTGATCGGTTTGATTACTTTATCACCGATAACTTTCTTCATAATCTGATAAGCAGAATTAACGTCGGCATTAATACGTTTGCCTTTGTTAGACACGAATAAACCACGATGTTGACGACGAGCTTTATTCGCATTATCTTTAATAGGATCTTCTTTATCCAAGTAGGACGTAATACTTGTATAAGACTCTTCTGTCTCAATTACTTCGATACCTTGGAATTCTGCTTTATACTTAATTAATTCTATAAGTCTAAAAGTCGGAATAGCGACAAAGTTCTTTAACTTAGATTCTTGTTTTTGTAACTTATTGTGTCCAATAATAATTTGTTTAACATTATGCTCTAAACAATAATCGATAATCTCTTTAGATGCTTTATGCATATACGTATTGAAACGATTATTACGTTTACGATATAATGTTTCAAGCTTATGCGACATGTATTTATCATTACATTTTTTAAGCTCAGATTGAACTTTATCTCGTTTATTATTAAAATACAAGTTCATCGATTTAAGTGGACGGCCATTAATTAATAATGGGCGAATGCCACGTTTATTAATAGCGACTGTCGCTAAATTATCGAGGCCTAAATCGATACCGGCAATATTACCTTTAGTTTTTTTAGGTAGAGACTCTACTTTGTATACGACTTCAACTTTATATCTTTTCTTGCCAGGAAAAATTCTTACGTGAGCGATATCCAAGTCGCCCACATAAATTTTATCTAAATTTAATTTTTTAGGGAAACGCATCATACCATCTTTAATAGCACATTGTTGCGCCCCAATTATTGATATAAATTCCTGATCTTTTTTATTGTAATTAGGAATTTTAGGAGCTCCAGTAAAACTAGACTTATTCTTTTTAAAAGCTTTTAATGCCATTAAAAATGCTTTAAAATTTTGAGCAGCTAATTGACAAATAATTTGAGCATTACTAGACACCATTTTATGAATATTATCATATTCTTCACACTCATATTCTTTATGGAGCAATATTTTATGAAGATCAAATTTAGAAGGAATTTTTTCTTCATTCGTAAAAGCTTGTCTTAAAATATATAAAGCTTGATTATACAAGTTGTTAGATAATCGAGCCTCATTTATTAATTCTTGGCTAGGTACTATATAATGCACTCTAGTTCTATATGATACATTTTTATCTTCTTTCATTTTTTCCTCTCATCTTTATGAGCAAAAGATTAAGTCTACTTTGTTTTAATAATTCTTTATGTGTAATGTGTTTTAATACTATTTCAACGCTATAGCGAACATATCAGAGATAACTGGTATGAGCCGTGTTTTAATACTGTAACAGACTATACGGCTATAAGCCTTTATTAAGTTTAACTTGTAGACTGGACTTGTTTTAGCACTATAACAAATCATACAGCTATAAAACGTAACTGTAAAAATCGATTACACACAACGTGTTTTAGTGTTTGTTTTAATATTATGATAAGTTATACAATTTGTTACAGTATTAAGTTCACAATTTTAAAGCTATAATTACAGCACTTTTATGGAGTTTCTCGAGTTATCTTGATAAACTTCCAAAGGGACAAACATGGGCCCTATACCGACTAATTAAAAATATGATCGGTTACAATTAAAAAAAGAGCGACCATCTTAGCTACTGATGATCGCTCTTAACGTCCGGCAACATTCCGTTGGCGGCTCTCCTAAGATCAACGCTATGTCTAGGCTTCTCATACCTTGCATCCTACGTCTTAGGCCTAGTATATTATACTAGGATTATTTATTTAAAAACTAGTACTTTTTAGAATTGTAAATATAGTTTAATACGCCTATGTTACATACGGCATATTTTCTATAAGTTTCTTCATTACTAGCTTTTAAACCTGGTACATAAATAACGATTTTATCTCGACGAATGTCGATACGTTGATCGCCCATTTCGCAAGCAATATAATTACCGCGATTATACAATGTTAAAATATTAGTTTTAACTGCTGGGCCATAACGATGACCATTATTAACACTTTTAAAAATATGATTTACATATTCAAAAAAGCCTTTGTTTCCGTCATGAGGACGAATTTCGACTGTTTGTTTCACTTTAATGAAATCACAGTCTTCTAAAAGTTTGTAATAATTCATAGGTACCTTCTTATTATTAAAAAAATATAAGCTTATGTACCTATTATATTACTTCTTTTTAGGTAATGCAACGTTATCCCAAATATTTCCGACAACTTCGTAGTGGCAATTTTCATAGTTTTCGCTTGCGAAATTAATTGTTTCTTCGCCTTCGAGAAGCACTAAACAACCATTATAATTATCAAACATAACTTGAGCTTTATCTAACTTAATTTCGCTACCATTAATAGTAGCGCTAAAGCTAATTAGATCGTCTAAGAAAATTTCTTTCTTGTTGCAATCTAAATAACCAGTACTTTGACATACAGTTTGTTCGTGTACTGGCCAAATATTCTTTTCGTCTTTAATAACGATCTGACGTTTTTTAATTAAATAAAAACCTGTTTTCCAGGAACGATCTTTATGGCAACGAGCTTTATATACTGGTTTCATTATTTACCTACCTTTTGTTCTGCTAATTCTAAAGATTTTTGAAGACGAGCCATTTCTTCTTTAAGACGAGAAATTTCATCGTCGGCTTCGCTACTAGCAGCTTCGCCACCAACGAGCTCTTTAATTTCTTCAGTTGTTTCTTTAAATTCTACTTCGTTAACAATCGGTTCAGCTACTGATGCAGACTGATTATCGATAGCTTCAAAATCTTTAGCAATAGTTTTAGATTCTTTAGATACAACTTTTACTAAAGTAAGTACTAAAGTTACACAAATATTTAATACGAAACCTACGATTACACCGATTTTTCTACAAATTGCTTCTTGATTGTTCATGACCAACAGCCTCCTTAACAAATTGATATTTTTCCATCGCGATTTTAACGCGATCAATATTTACGAATACAGTATATTCTTTACCGTTAATTTTAAACGTAGAATATTCATTTGTTTTACATTGTTTAATTAAATCCTGACAGAAAAGAATTAAAGCGTCGAAATCGCTATATACGTTCGTCATACCTTTTTCGCCAGCATATTTTAATTTATTATCTGGGAAATATGCTCGTACAAGATTAGTATGCGGTTTTTTATTTACACTATAAATACCGATAAACTCGGCAATTTCTTTAGATGTTTGGAAGTGGATATTGCTCTCCACTTCGATATAATATTTATAAGTCATTATTTAACCTTCCATTCCAAGTGCTTCCTAACACTTCTATTTTAATATTTTCATACAATGGATCGACTAACGCTATTGTATATTCATTATTTTTAACGATTAGTCTTCCATATGCATTATCCATTAGTACGGTAGCCGGATTTAATTTAAATTCGCCAATACCGGGCATCGTACATTCAAAACTTACGATATCAAATAAAAAAACCGGTACTTGATTAAATACAAGTCCGGTATGTTGACACAAAGTCTTTATATTAATTTCATGTTCACCGTCATTATCGACGATATAATTTTTATTATTTTTAAATACATATGATCCGATATATTCTTGTAAATGGCTATCATATGCTTTATAAATAGGTAGCATAATGTTTCCTTGTTTCAATATTGTAATAAATAATACATCTCTAAAACGACCACATATTCATATCCGCATCACCTTGTTATTTTAGTACTGTAACAAACAATATAGCTCTAAAACATTAATGACTACAGTTATAGACGCAATTATGTTTTAGTGCTATAACAAATAATATAGTTCTAAAACCCCAAACCTGTAATTTTAGAGCCAATTTTAAACAGTACTTTTACAGAGTTTAATCTAAGTTATCTCAGCAAACTTCTGAAGGGACAAACATGGGCCCTATACTAGCTAGTACAAGACATCACTAGTTACAATTATGTTTTCTTTGTATGCCAGAAAAGCACAAAAATGATTTCGGGTCGGAGACCGTGGGTGCGGGGGCTTGCCCCCGGAAAAGGATAAACGTAGAACGTTACTTATCCTCTTTCGGGAACAATTCGTTCAACACTCTAGGAGTATAATGACGTGCTGCCTCCACCTTATCATTCTTTGTTTTAACATGTTTAATGCTTGCATACAAAGACTCGATTCTACTTTGTGCTGCCGTAAAATCTTTAAAGACTTCGATTAAGTCTTTATATTCACGGCGTTGTTTGCTGTAGACATGCATAAGTTTAAATAATCGAACGGCATCGTCTGGAGATACTTCATCGTTAAATTCGCAAAAATGCTTAAGATCGCTTAACGCACGATCGGCATTGCTTAATCGACCATTCCATACTTCATAGTTATCTAGAATATATTTCATGGCAGATTTACCTTTAGTAATCGCATCGACTAAACTGTTTCGATCCCATTGTTCTTGATAATCGATAGGCTCTTCAACATTATCCCAGTTGATTTCCGCCATTGTATTAGGAGTACTTTCTTCTGTGACAATCGTTTCGATCGAATTTGCTAAACATTCAGCACCACAATTTTCCAATGTTTCTTTAAAATCTGCTTTAAATTCCTTACCTTCAATATTGAGCACTACATCGTGGACGGAATACGGTAAAGAATCAGGAACAACTTTTTCTTTTTCTTTACGTTCTTGTTCGAGCGCATGAATCTTATTAAGTAAAGTATTCTTATGATCTTTATTATTTAAACTTTGAAGCAACTTATCTGGATTGAATGGTTGCCTATATTTTCTTAATGACCATACTATGGCACTCACCCTCTTTCTTATTCTAAACATAATTGAATATAAATCCACCGTAATCGATCTAATAACTGATCGTTCGGGATATCTTCATCGATATTTAATTGATTAGTAAGCATATTAAACGTCACATAGCGGCATTCCCAATCATTATTAATATCGATAGTTAGTTCAATATTTAATACATTATCTAAATCGACATACACATAGAAATCACCATATTCTGGATAATGATAATTCCATGTACTGTCTTCTAATTTAGATACGGCATTATATATATCGAATAACATTTGTGAAATTGGTATACTATTCATTGCTGTTCGGGGTTCCTTCTTCTATCAAATCTTCTACTAAGTTCTTCGACTCTAAGACGTAATTCTCTTAAATTTTGTTCAACTCTAGGATCCGTCGCAGCTATATTCATACGATCTCTTAATTTACTAATTCTTTCTCGGAATGTTTGCTGAACGATTTCTCTTATTCTTTGTTCAGTCATCGTATTCGAAGTTAAAATATTGTCTGGAGTAATTTGAACTCGTGTAACACGATCTCGATCGTCAATAAAAATATTCTGAGCACTAAATCTTATAGGAGTGCCAACTATTGTATTCTCCTGTGGAGTTAAATAATCAGAATATTGACTTTTATGTTTTTCATAAGCTTCTCTAATTTTCACATAGAGACTATTATCAACGTTAGTTGCAGAAGGCTTTACTCTATTTAAAATCATGTAAGAATAATAACTTATTTGCTTTACAATGTTAGCAAACACTATTTCTAAAAAAGGTCTTTGATTAAATAGAATAATCAATTCTTTATGATCTGAAAATCGATAAATAATAACATCGTTCTTATTCTCTTTATTGATAGCTTTTATTTTAAATTCTTGAGTAACACATTGAATAAAATAATGGAATCTCGCCGATGAACAAACATAACTATAGTGAATCGAATTACTATAAAATCTTCGGTGATTATTTTTTAAATAATCATATAATCTTAGTGCATTATTTTCATTCATCTCAAAATTTCCTTTCGAGATTCAATGATTTCGCTTTTACCGT
>ERZ772932.944-NODE-944-length-14782-cov-9.612005_pt1 | contig 14782 bp, 7 predicted proteins | sample MGYA00511684_ERZ772932 | MGnify/ENA primary metagenome ERZ772932 (study PRJEB29015, sample SAMEA2738078) | human oral metagenome | biome: human oral; feature: human-associated habitat; material: saliva | place: China | collected 2210 ...
GACGAATATCCTTTAATAAGGATTCCGAAGAACTTTGATTAGGATTTACTGAAAAGTTCTTTCTTGTTGTCATAGTGCAAATATACTTTTTTATTAATAATTCTAACTAAAACCACAAACTTAATTGGAGGTCAAGTTGTGCACTTTTGTTTGACAATGTACATGTTTGACGATATACTGTATAAAGAAAGGTACAGCATAGAAAGAATAAATGCGTGGTTGGATTCATACAGAAGTCTGTTGAACAGATTTGATGTTACTTTGACAAGTTGGCAAGCATGGAATTATATAGCATTTATTGTTATTCTGATGAAGAAAGTGAAAAAGAAACAAAAGTCAAGATAAGTTCAATATGAGCAATATATTTCTCTACCCCATATTCACCAAAGATTTTCCCAAAATCCATTCCTAACAAGAATACATAGAATATTCTTGCAGGAATGGATCCCAATCTTTATATATTCTTATCTATTGGCTGTCTGCCACAGATAAGTATCTGCACAATGAACAGAGGCAGTTTGGTCGGCAATCATCAACTTGAAGTCGCCTTCCTCCAATCTCCATTTGCCATCCCAACCTACAAAAGCCAAGTCGTCTGCCTTTAATTCGAAGGTCACAGTCTTGGTCTCACCTGGCTGAAGTTCCACCTTGTCGAAGGCACGGAGACGACGACCATCTGGTACCATGCTGGCAACGAGATCGCTGCTGAACAGGAGAATGCTCTCCTTGCCTGCCACCTTGCCCGTGTTCTTCACATCCACGCTCACCTTGATAATGTCTCCGTGGCGGAAGTCAGACTTGGAAACCTTCAGGTTGCTATATTGATAAGAGGTGTAGCTCAAACCATATCCGAAGCCCCACTGCTGGGTAATCTTCGCATTGTAGTCGTAAGCCCCTTCCATCGTACCCACCTCCTCACTCTTCTTGAAGTCGTAGTTAGCGAGCGAATTGATTTCCTTAGGATAGGTGTAAGGCATCTTGCCACTGAAGTTTGACTTGCCCGATACCAAGTTTACCAAGGCATCGCCGCCCATGTTGCCAGGGATAAGGATATCGATGATACCCTGTGCCAATGGTTCGATGTCGGCGATGAGACGTGGACGTCCTTCATTCAGTACCAAGATGACAGGCTTGCCTGTCTGAGCCAAAGCCTTGACCAGATTGCGCTGGTTTTCAGAAAGCCAGAGGTCTGTCAGGTTGCCCGGAGTCTCGGTATAGGAGTTCTCGCCAATGCAAGCCACAATGACGTCGGCATCCTTCGCTGCAGCCACTGCCCCCAGAATCTGAGGTTCGTTCTCCTCCCAGTACTTGCCCTTTTCATTATAGGTAACACCCTGGTTCAATATAACATTCTCCTTGCCATACTCATTGCAGAATGCCTCATAGATGGTATTATACTTGCCGGCAAACTCATCGGTACGATGGCCCTGCCAGGTATAGCTCCATCCACCGTCCAGACAGCGCATCTGATTGGCATTAGGCCCCGTGAGGAGAATCTTCTTGCCATGCTGCAAAGGAAGGATATTACCCTCGTTCTTCAGGAGCACCATACTCTCGGTAGCTCCCTCCAAGGCGAGCTTGGCAAACTCCTCGCCACCAAACTTAGGATAATTCTTCAGTTTCTGGGTTGGGTTCTTGAAGAGATCGAGACGGTACTTCATACGAAGTACACGGCGACAGGCATCATCGATGCGACTCATCGGAATCTTGCCTTCCTTCACCAATTCAATAAGGTAGCCACAAGCATCGCAAGAATAAGGTTCCATTATCATGTCGATACCAGCATTGATGGCGATGCGGAGCGCATCCTTCTTGTCCTTTGCCACCATCTCACGAGTATAGAGATTGTTGATGTCTGCCCAGTCGGTGATAAGCACACCATCCCATCCTGTCTCTTCCTTCAGCCATCCTGTCAGGATTTCCTTGTTGGCGTGCATCGGCATACCGTTGACAGAAGCGGAATTCACCATCACGGTCAAGGCTCCAGCTTGCAGACCCGCCAGGAAAGGAGCAAAGTGCTTCTCTCGCAAGTTGGCAGGAGAGATATAGGCTGGTGTACGGTCTTTACCAGTCCAAGGCACGCCATAGCCCATGAAGTGCTTCATTGAAGTGGCGATGTGATACTGGTCGATGTTATTTGGGTCCTCGCCCTGGAAACCATAGACCATGGCCTTGCCCATCTCTGAACTGAGATAGCAATCTTCTCCAAAGTTCTCCCAGATGCGAGGCCAACGGGCATCACGACCGAGATCAACGGTAGGACTGTAAGTCCAAGGCACACTCACCGCACGAGTCTCATAAGCAGTAGCCTCAGCCGAATGGCGAGCAATCTCACGATTGAAGGTGGCAGCTATATTGATGTTCTGCGGGAAGAGGGTACCGTCTTGTGTATAAGTAGAACCGTGGTTCTGATCGAGACCGAAGACGCAAGGAATGCCGATGCGCTTCATCGAAATCTTCTGGATTTGCTCGATGTACTTCTCCCACTGCTTGGCGGTTGGCGCGCAAGTGTTAGGAGCGTTGAGGATAGAGCCAATCTTATAGCGAGAAAAGATAGAATCGGTCTTGTGCTCGTCGATATAGAACACACCGTTCTTGTCGTTGGCACCAAAGAGGTCGGTCACCAATTCCATCATCTGACCTATCTTTTCCTCCAAGGTGAGTTTCTTCAGGGTTTGTTCTACTTGAGCCTCTATCTTAGGGTCGCTTTTGATAACTGGAACATTGGCACTGGTTGTATAAGCAAATGCCAACATTGAAATAGATAATAATAATTTCTTCATAAGTTCAAAGGTTTGACGTTTTATGATAAAACGGAAATCTTTCTAATATTTTATTCGATAGTTACTTTCTTTACGGTGTAACCGTCACCCACGAGGAGGAAACCATCCTGCTCTGTCAAAAGTTGGATAGATAAGTCGGTCAGTTCAAACTCCCATTTAGCAGGTCCATCCACCATGATGTCGCCACGCTCTGGGTCGCCCTTACCAGTAAGGATGTTGTTCCACCAAGCAGTGGCAGCAGTACCCTGACCATTTCCATTCACATAGACACGGAGAATGGTGCCAGCCTTCACCTTTGAGAGGAAGGTATCCTTCAAGGCATTGAATGGTGTACCCCATGTCACGGCAAACTCACCTTCCCAGATGGTGTTCTCCACAGATGGGCGAGTCTCGGTGGTTACCTTGATGGTACCGCCAGCAAACTGTACACCATTGCCATCTACCAATGTAATGTCGTAATCGCCATTGGCGAGGTCGGAAGGAGCAGTAACTTTCAATGTCGTACCCTCATCGAGAACTTCGAAGGCAACCTCCTTATCAGCGATGAGAACTTTCTGAACGAGACCCAGGCTCTTGCACTCGTGGATGGTTGTAGTTCCTCCTGGAGCTACCCAAAGCTCGATGGCATTGGTACCCAAGGCTGGGTCATCGGCAGCAGGAGTCACGGTAACGTTCAAGGTGCGGGATGTGGTCTTGCCCTTGGTGGTGGTTGCCACAATCTTCAGTTTATGATTACCTACAGGCAAAGTTTGGTCGATGGTAGTACCTTCGGCAATCTGAGTGCCGTCGAGCAACCATGTCACTGTGGTGTAGTGAACAGGAGTCACCTTGATTTCCAACTTATAATTTGTCTTGCGATCTATCTTGGAATCAGCCAAGTCGGTGTTCAAGATACGTGGATCGTCATTTTCGCTGACAGTGAAGTATGGATCATCGTCAGAAGAGCAAGAAGACAAGGTAGATGTACCAGCCAGTGCGAAACTCATGGCGAAGAGCATCATCATAGCCTTCAAGACTTTTCCCTTATATTGTTTCATTGTCTTATTCATAATTAATCATTCTATCTATTGTCCTATAAAACTTAACATTTAATACTTAACATTAAACGCTTAACACTACTTGCTGTATCCCTTTCCGAATGGAGGATTGAAGTCTGGCTGAAGGTTTACATCAGCCTTGTCCCACCAGAGGCGCTTGTGCCAGTCGTCTGTACCACCCATGCGGTCGATGGCAGCCTTGTAGTTGGCACTGTTGTACTGACCTTCCAACTCAGGATACTGCAAACGGACAGGCATTGACCAGTTAGAATCTGTGTAAGTAAAACCATTCTTGGTCAAGAGATCACGATTCAAGATGGCAGGATAGTCAGAGCGGCGCATGTTTGCCCAACCCTCAGAAGGGTTCATCATGTGGAGAATCCAAGCTTGGGTGTTGATGGTCTCCTTAGGATTGTCACCCAACGGATTATTGGCAATGAACGCATCTATCTCTTCCTTGGAAATCTTGTTGGATGTAAGATAGTAGTTGTTGAGCAACTCCATGCTGGCACGAACACCAGCCTCGTAGTGGCTCTCTGCATCACCACCCCCAACATTCCAACCCTTGGTTGCAGCCTCAGCTTTGAGGAACTCCACCTCGGCATAGCTCATCAAGTCGCCAGGACAAGAAGGCATCTCGAAGTCGATGTTCAGGCAAGGACGACCTGCTCGGGCTATATAATCAGAGTTGGCATAAGTGTTCTTGTCTATCTCCGCATACTTCTTCAAAGTGGGAAGGTCATCAACCGTAGCTGGACTCATCCAGTCTGTGTACCAGGTAGCACCAGGGTTACAAGGCTCTTCACCGAGATTCTTGCTCCGGAAGTAAGCCAGGAAATCATCGGTCAAGTCGATGTTCTGCTCTTTGTCTGGCTTCACCTGACTACGTTTGATATTGTAGTAGTGACGGCAGATGCGATAAAGACGAGGGTCGTTGGTATTCTGCAACTGATAGAACAAGGTAGAGCATACCATGGTAGGCGATGTGGCATCCTGACCATAGAGAATCTCTCCTAAGGCATTGGTGCGGAAATCGTAGTCGTTGGCTCCATCATAATAAGTATAAGGAGTATCGGCATATCTGATGTAAGCATCATCTGCTGCACTGGCGATAGCACCGGCAGCAACAGCCTTCTCAAACTCTTCCTTTGCCTTCTGTGGATTAACATCTGAAATGCGCATGGCATAGCGCATACGGAGCGCATTGGCATACTTCTTCCACTTGGCTACATCACCACCCATGCTGGTGACATCACCAGAAATGCGGTCGGTACCGGTGCCAAGTTGCTTCTCGCAAGCGTCAAGCTCCTCAAAGAACCAGCTGTAGAGTTCCTCTACGGTATCATACTTAGGGGTGGAGATGCCTGAGATGTAACCCAGACCTGCCTCCAAACAAGGCACGTCGCCGTAGGTATCTGCCAAGACTGCCGTGAGATAGACACGATGGATACGAAGTGCCGCATTCAAGTTTGCCTTGTCTGCTGAATTGTGGATGGCATCCACAAGGTTCTTGATGCTGACCTCATAGTAGCGGTCCCAGACACGACGAGCGATGTCGTCCTCACGGAAGTTGGAACCTGCATAGTTGGTTACGTTCCAACCACCAGCGAAATACTGTGGAAAACCTGAGATATAGTTACGGTAGGTATCCATCAAACTGAAGTCACCATAAGTCTGCAACAAAGCAGTAGTCAACTGTGCGTTAGGGTCGAGCTCGCTCACCTTGGTCTTGTCGGTATTGATGTTGCTCAAGGTTTCATCTGAGCAAGAAGTCATCGCAGTGCCGGTTGTCATCAGGGCGAAAGCCATCATCAGGCTGCTCTTACCTATATATTTCTTGATTATATTGTTCATTTTCTTACCTTATTATATATTAGAACTCTTCTAAAGAAATTGATTTATTTTTTCGAGATTAGAGCTTCACATTCACGTTTAAACCATAGCTCTTGCGAGATGGCAGGGAACCATATTCCAGACCGAGACCAGAGGTATTGTAACTGGAGTCTGGGTCGATGTTAGGAATATTCTTCCAAATAATGAATGGGTTACGAGCCACGAAGGATACGGTCAAGCCCTTGACATACTTGCCCAGGATGCTCTCTGGGAAGGTATAGCCGAAAGTAATCTCACGACACTTCACATAAGAGTTGTCGTAAACGAAGGCACTCTGCACTCCATTTGCCACATGCTTCCAGTAATCTTCAGGGTTTACAGCGATGTCGTTCTTGCGATAAGTACCGTCGCCATTGTCGATGACACCCTCTACGACAAATCCCTTGCAGTTACCTGTTTCACGCCATGCGGCAAGGTCCATACCCGAAGCCTTGCGAGCCTCCTCAGAAGTGTACCACTCCTCACGGCCTGCCAATGTTCCCTTTGCCTTACCTGTCTGGTATGCGGAACGCATGGACATAGAGTAGATGTCGGCACCTACCTTCACATCGAATGCAGCAGAGAGGCGGAAGTTCTTGTAGCTGAAGGTTGAGTAGAAACCACCTGTCCAGTCCCAAGTAGAGTTGCCGATGGTCTTGATTTTCTGGTCAACCTTTGGAAGACCAGTAGCTGCGTCGACAACCACCTGACCCTTGTCGTTGTAGAGGAAGTCGTGTCCACGGATGGCTCCATAGTTCTCTCCTACCTTGGCACCAACAGAAACACCGCACCAGTATGCCTTCGCCAACTCGAAGTAGTCCATGCCATTGGTGAGCGACTTCACCTTGTTGGTATTCTTCGAGAAGTTGGCCCCCAAGTCCCAAGCGAAGTCCTTGATCTGTAAGGCACGGGCATTGAGGGTAATCTCGATACCCTGGTTCTGAATCTCACCGGCATTGATGAGGCGGTAAGCATATCCAGAGGTGGTGGTTGAAGCCAAGCTCAAAATCTGGTCCTTGGAATTCTGGTTGTAATAGGTGGCATCCAAACCCAAGCGTCCGTTGAAGAACTTCATCTCCAAACCTACCTCGTAAGAATCTGTCATAGTAGGCTTCAAATCCTTGTTTGGCTGTGTTGAGTTGGCTATCATACCGATGGTATAACCCGAGTAGCTGTACTTGCCCGTGGTATAGTTGAGTGCCAACAGGTATGGATCGGTATCGCTACCTACCTTTGCCCAAGATGCGCGAATCTTACCGTAATTGATAAACTTCTTGTTCTTGATAAACTCGGAGAAAACCAAGCTACCAGATACAGAAGGATATATATATGTATTATTGCCCGAAGGGAGCGTAGAAGACTTATCTCCACGGATGGTTCCCTCCAGATAGTAAGTATGCTTGTAGCCGAGGCTCGCGCTGCCATAGAGAGAGCTGATCTGTTTCTTGTACATGCTCTCACGAATATTCTGCTCCTGATAGTTCATGATGTTCTGTATTCCATTCATCTGCTGGTTGAGACCGACGTTGGTAGTGGTCTTGTTGTTCACCTTGAAGATGTTACCACCAGCGGTAGCATTGACATCGAAGTCGCCCCATGAGTTGTTGTAGAGGGCGAGTATCTCGGCGTTGAGTGTGCGGTTGTTGAAGATTTGGTCAGTAAGCTTTCCGGCAGGAGTACCTGGAGTTGTCTTGGCGATGAAGTCCTCGAAGTTCATGTTGTTGATGTCGGTACCGATGGTACCCTGCAACTTGAGGTGTTTGTCGATGTTCCAGATGGCCTTACCCGTAAAACGGAACACGTCCTTGTCGGATGTATTGCTGTTCTTATAGAGATCCCAGTATGGGTTCTTGTTATACTGGTCGTTACCATTCCAGTTGGAATAGTTGCCGTCGGCATCCTCATAGTGCTTCAACCAAGCCTGATCGTAGGTACCCGCCAGGGTCATGAGATTCTTACCCACGTTGCTCTGGGAGTCACCAAGGGCAGGACGGTTCTTTACCTTCTCACGAGTATAGTTGGCGGTGAAGTCGAAGTCAACAGGACCTGCGGAGGTATTAACACGGAGGTTGAAGTTGTCACGACTCATATTGGTATTTGGCAAGATATCCTTGTTGCGCATATCGGTAACAGAGAAACGCATACCCGTCTTACCGGAATTAACAGAGAGGATGGCAGAGTTCTGGGTGGTGAAACCCGTGCGGAAGAAATCGGAGGCGTTGTTAGGGTGCATCAAGAATGGACGCTCCACGCCATCGAAATACTTGAACATGAAATCATCGGCCTTAGGGCCCCAACTGGTATTGGTACCAGAGGTGCTGGATGCAGGAAGCTCGCCATTGTAGCCAGCGCCATATATCTCCTGGATGTCGTCCCATTTAGCCAACTGGGTATCGACAGTATAAGAACCATTGTACTCCACGGAAATCCTATCCTTCTCCGCCTTCTTGGTCGTAATCAAGATAACACCATGGGAAGCACGGCTACCATAGAGGGCTGAGGCTGCAGGACCTTTCAATACGGTCATCGTCTCGATATCATCAGGGTTGATGGCAGAGATGCCATCACCGAGGTCATAACCTCCAGCTTCGCCGGCACTGCCAAAGTTTGTATTATCCAAAGGCACACCATCCACCACGTAAAGAGGTTGGTTATTGCCTGCCATTTCTGTATTACCACGAAGGAGCACGCGGGTAGAACCAGAAGCACCGCCAGCGGTGTTCTGCACAACGAGACCAGCCACCTTACCAGAAAGAGAGTTGATGACGTTGGTTTCCTTCGCCTTGGTGAGTTCCTCACCCTTCACTTCCTCCAAGCCATAGCCCAGGGCCTTGCGGTCTCGCTTGATACCAAGGGCGGTGACAACTACCTCATTCAAGACCTTACCATCCTCTTGCATCTGTATTTTCATGCCATTAGCAGCTTTCACGGTCATCGTCTTGTAACCGATGTAGCTCACTTCGAGCGTTACTCCAGGCTTGCAATTCAGCGTAAAGTTACCATCCAGATCAGTAACGGCACCGTTGGTTGTACCGGCCACCTTCACGCTAGCGCCAATCAAGGTTTCGCCAGTGGCATCCACCACTGTACCCTTGATGCCTTGGTTCTGCTGAACGCTCATCGCAGCATTGTTCATCTGGGCAGCGAGGATGGCAGAAGTAGGCATCCACATCAAACCTGCACCGAGCATGCCGAGAAACATGGTTTTCTTTCTCATAATAGATATTTTGTTTTTAGTTTAACATTATTCTTTCCCAAAGATTCCTTCGAGAATCCAAGGAGCATTCACCTTCATACTCTTGAAACGGTCGAAGATGCCATACTTCTCAGAGCCGTTGCCGAAGTGGTTGTTGTCCCAAACGAAAGTAGAGAAGCCTCGTTTGCGAGCCTCCGTAGTCAAGAACTTACAGTAGTAGGTCATGTTTTCATGCACTTTCTCTGAGTTTGACTTATAGTGATCGGTTACTCCCCATTCTCCTATAACGATACCCAGTCCTTTGGTGCTCCAGGTATTCACCACCTTGTCGAAGAAATCCGTCATCGTCTTCTCGTTTTCTGCAGGTATCTTGCCAGCATCCTTGTAGACATCACCCCAGTAATCGTAGGTGCAATCGCCGGCGTAGCTCCATGGCTGATAGTAGTGAAATTCCACACTCATATAGTTGTTGCCATTGCCTTCGGCATCCTTCGGAATGATGAAATCTCCATTCTCGATGCCAAACCAAGGGTTACAAACGTAAGTCTGTAAGATGAGGTGGCGCTTGGCATTGTTGCCGCCTGTGGCACGAACCATATCCACGAATATCTGATTGTAAGCATTCTGCACTTCGAGGTTCTCGGCAGTAGGCTTGCTCCAGTTGTCCCTGACGTGAACCTCATTGGTACCGGCGAAAGCCAAGCGGCTATCATAATTGGCAAACTCAGAGGCGATATTCATCCAGAGGAGCGCAAGCTTTTGGCAGTTTTCATCCTTATATTGATAGGTAGGACGACCTTCTAGCCATTTTTCATGATGCGCATTGATGATAACCTTGAGGTCATTATCCAGACACCAACCCACTACCTCCTTGATACGAGCAATCCAAGCCTTGTCGATGCTCATCGCCTGAGCATTGGTAATGTGGCACTGCCAACGGATTGGAATACGGATGGCATTGAAACCTGCCTTCTTCACGGCTTGTATCATCTTTTTGGTGACAACGGGATTGCCCCAAGCTGTCTCTGCATGGATGGAACCGTCAGGGTTGCCAATCTGCATCGACTCGCCATCCTGTCCAGGAGCTGAGCACTCGAATTCATTGCCGAGATTCCAACCTACTACATCCTTGTTCCATTGCTTGGCGGTAGGAATCGATTCGCTTGTATCAGCCGTATCCACCACCGAAGGAGTAGCACTGCAAGAAAATACAATAAATATACTTACAAATAGCAAGCAGATTTTCAAAAGGTTCCTTTTCATTATTAAGTTTATTGTTGTTTATGCTTAATTGTTTATTTATTGCGAGTTATTGTTTGAACTTAGCTGCAAAAGTATAGAAAAGAGGAAAAAACTAGGTTAGAATGCAAACAAAAAAAGGTTTCAAATCTAACTTATCGCCAGGTTTGAAACCTTACATTTCGTATATAACTAACTAAATATCAGATAGTAGTAACTTTGCTTTCTTTACTAACAATTTACACTGTTCATTTTAGTCATACTTACTAGGTGACACCCCAAAATGCTTCTTGAAAACTGTACTAAAGTACTTTACGTTTACAAATCCTGTCTTCACAGAGACATCCAAGACGCTATCGCCTTGCTTCAGATACTGGGCTGCCTGCTCCAAACGGATGAGTCGTATGAAGTCTTGCGGTCCTTGCCCCGTCAGAGTCTTCAACTTGCCATAGAAGAGGGTGCGGCTCATCGCCATCTCCCGGCAAAGGCGGTCGATGGTGAAGTCGGTGTCGCTCAGGTTATCGAGGATGAGACAGGTTGCTTTCTCAACGAAAGCTTGGTCCATCGGATCCAATTCCAGTTCTTTTTCATCGGAAGATTTATTCTTTTCATCGGAAGCGGATGGCACGGAAGGTTCGCTTGGCAACAGGCTCTTTTGAGACGATTGCCCAGAGTCCTCTCCTCTGACGATGGCGAGACTTCGCTCCATATAGTATTGACTCAGACGACAACGGTTCTTCAACATGCTCGCTATCTTGCTGGCAAGAATGGCAGAGTCGAATGGCTTGGCAATGTAATCGTCTGCTCCAAGATCTAGACCTTCTATCATGAAGTCGCGCCCTGCCTTCGCTGTTAGGAGGATGACAGGCAGCCAACTGGTCTCCTTGTTTTCCTTGATACTACGGCAGAGTTCGTCGCCCTGCATACCCGGCATCATCACATCCGATACCACGATGTCACACTCACCATTCTCTGACAGATACTTCAAGGCAGCCTCACCACTCTCCACATCCACCACATGGTATTGGTCGGCGAAAGCCATACGGATGTATTGACGGAGGTCTTCGTTATCATCGACAAAAAGGAGCGTGTCCTTAAGCGATTCTTCTGATTTTATTTTTTCATCAGTAGGCACGGAGTTATCGGAAGTTTCTGGCAAACTTGATGGCTTGGAAGAAACGGAAACATCAACATATCCGTTATCAGGCAATACAACCAAGAAAGCAGATCCCTTGCCTTCCTCGCTCTCGAACGTTAACTTTCCTCCCAGTTTCTGCACAAGCTGGCGAGTGAGCATCAAGCCCAAGCCACTGCCCATCTCCTGAGAGTTGACAGCATTGGAAGCACGAAAGAAACTCTGGAAGATATGCTTGGCCTCGGTTTTCGGGATACCAATGCCGGTATCGCTTACCTGGATGCTGACTTGCTTACCAACCTCATCAATCGAAGCTGAGATGGTGATGGTTCCACCCACCTTCGTATATTTTACAGCATTGGAGAGTAGATTCTCGAATATCAGATCCATCATAGAAAGATCGGTAGAGAAGGTATGCTGTCCACAGGTTGCCAACCGAAGATTAAGATGTTTCTCCTGGGCAGACATCTGGAACTTATCCACTTGCTGACGCAAGAGAACAGACAGCTCCACTTTCTGCATGTGGACTTGTGTCTTCGCTACGGCTATTTTCTGGAAATCAAGCAACTCGGTCACCATCCTCAGAAGCTTGTCGCCATTACGCATTGCCATCTCCAAGAACTTTCGGCTCTTATCGCCCAGTGTAGTATCTTTCGCCAAGTCGGCAAGAGGAGCCAGCACAAGACTCAAAGGGGTACGGATATTATGGGCGGTATTCACAAAGAAGTTGATCTTGTCATCGTAGTACTTGCGACGCAAACGCTCTCTGTAGTAATCCCAGCCGAAATAGACTATAGCACCTAAGATACAGAGATAGGCAATCCATGCCCACCAAGAGTTCCACCATGGTTGGGCGATATGAATGCGCAAGGTGGATTCTCCCAATATGCGTCCGTTACTCCTACCCATTGCCTTGACATGCAGGGTGTAACTGCCAGGAGGCAAATTGGCGAAACGAGCCTGCTGGTAGGCAGAAGGCACACTCCACTGATGGTCATACCCCGCCAGGTAATACTGATACTGGATGTCGTGCTGATACGGATAGTTGATGCTCTCGAAATGCACGATGAGGGTTTTCTCATCATGAGAGAAACTCATCTTTCCTTCTTGCAACATCTCGAAGAGTTCTGCATGCCAATCTTCCAGTTGGTCAGCCCCATCGAAAGTCTTTCCTTCCACCTCAACACCCGTGATATGAAGAGGAGCCTTGTAGTTCAATCCCCTGGCAAACTTGGATGCCAAGACCACAGCTCCTTCACTGCTTCCGAATATCATTCGCCCGTCTTGGGTTCGGACCACAGCCATACGCTTGTACTCCCGCTCCAATCCCTTGAAGAAATTGAGATTGGTCACCTTTCCATGATCGATGAAAGCCAGTCCCTTGTCAGTACTCATCCACACCTTGCCAATGGGAGTCTTGACCAAGGCATAGACGATGTTGGAAGGCAAAGACTGCGAGATGGTATAGTTCTTAACCTGGTGCTTCTGCCAATCGTAGAGGTACAAGCCTCCTCCATCGGTGGCTATCCAGATATGCCGTGCATCCTGAAAATCCATCGCATTGACAAAGAAATTATAATCGACTGACGGAAATTCCGACGGATAGAAGAATCGACTGACACGAAGGCTTCGCTTGTCAATACGATAACATCCATGGGTCGTTCCCACCGCAATAATCTTCTTATCAGGAGACTCCACGATACTCTGAACTTCATTGATTGGCAAGTAGTTAACGGAGTTATCCACATTTCCATTCTTTTCTAATGATGATGGGATATGTACCAAGTCTCCATCCAAACAACCTATCCACAAGCCTCCTTCGCTATCCTTGAAAATGCTATACACATAGTCGGTCTTTAACTTGCCATTCGACACAGAGTAAGCCCGACGACTGCTTCCATCGGCATGAACCTGAAAGATGCCATCACCATAGGTTCCCACCAAGACCTTGCCATCGGCAGTCTGACAAAGGGTAAGCGCCACCTTATTATATAGGGAATGATGCCACAGATGGGTTTGCTCGTCATAGATGCTCACCCCCTTGTCGGTAGCATACCATATCTTGCTATTGCGGCCCTGTGCATCCACGCTCTGCATAACATCGTTCACACCATTATTGATAAGCGACTGGCTGTTGAGATACTCATGGCGTACAAACTCCAAGGTATGTTCCATAGGAATAGCCATATCCACACCTCCTGAATAGGAGCCCATCCAAAGGTCGCCAAGATGATCCTTGCAAAGGGCATAGACGCCATTGCCATGCAATACATTTTCCGGTCTGCCATCCGTATTCAAAAGTAGATTCGTCTTACAAGTCTTCTTGTCGTAGGCATAGACACCTGCTCCATCCACCGCCATCAAGATGGTGGCTGCATCGTAGGGGATAATGGAACGAACAGGGATGAGCGGAATATCTGATAAGGATGAGAATTGCGTGAGAGAAGACAATGGCTTCCATGTTCTGTCGTCGAGCAAGAGAATGCCACGATGGAAAGTTCCCAACCATATCTGATGAGCCTTCACGTCGTGATAAGACGAAAGCACGGAATACCCTCGCAAGAGCAATCGAGGCTGGGCTGCATTTTGTAAATAGGCGAAGACTCCCGAAGGAGAACCTATCAATAATTGTTTGCCGAAGAATCGGATATGATTGACATATGTGTTCTTCAGAATGTATTTTCCTTTGTTATACGCAGTTTTGTCTTTACTACCAGCAATAGATAAATGAGCCATCACATACACGCCTCTATCTAACGCCATCCAAAAGCATCCCTTGTCATCAACCAACAAGTCATTGAGCACTACACTTCCTCCAAGTACATTCATCAGATTGACCTGGAGTTGGAATGTGTCTTTCACCTTATTATATATATAGATCTTTCCTTTATTATCATAGGCATAGATATGCTGTTGGCTATCCTTAGTCAACTTGATGTTTCTACCACTGGCATCACTAAACTGCATATCCGTAGCCAAGGTATAGTTCCGTACCTGTTGACCATTGTACCTGTCAACGCCTCGCTTGGTACTGATCCACATAGCACCATCCTCAGCCTCAACTATCGAATACACACGGGCACTGGAGAGTCCATTGTCCGTATTGAGATTCGACAACATCAGCATATTGCGGGTCAAATGTTCCTGTGCATGGAGCTGCGAACACAGCACCATGCACAAGAGCCACAGGAAATCAACCCGTAATCTTAGGAAAGATGATAAGCCTTTATTTTTCATTTATCGGTCCAATATATTAATTTCTTCCAGTCCCTTGGGTTGCTTCTTCGGCGTTATGCCGAGTCCCTTCAAGCTCTCCACCCTGCACATCACGTTGCCGCTTCCATCGTAAAGCTGCAACCTTGTCTTATCGAAGGTCCTGGAAAGGCGGGTTATCAGATCGTCGATACCCAGGAAGAAGCCGATGGTAAGCCCTATAACGATTCCTATTACTTTTTTATATTGAAGTTTGTACGTTGTCAAACAAAAGTGCACAACTGCAAATGTAGTTATTTACTCTGAT
>ERZ772932.951-NODE-951-length-14751-cov-6.243059_pt1 | contig 14751 bp, 9 predicted proteins | sample MGYA00511684_ERZ772932 | MGnify/ENA primary metagenome ERZ772932 (study PRJEB29015, sample SAMEA2738078) | human oral metagenome | biome: human oral; feature: human-associated habitat; material: saliva | place: China | collected 2210 ...
CACCCCAACCGCGCCATCATCCGCGCGATTGTTCGGCAGCAGCCGTTGTTATCCGATTTAAGGATTTCGCTATAAATAAAAAAGGCCGTCTGAAAGTCATCAAAACTTTCAGACGGCCTTTAGCTATCCGTTAACTGCTTAGAATTTCCATTCCAAAGACACGGCATAGTTGCGACCTGGGGCACGGTAGCGATCTAAGCCTTTGCCATCGCGGTCAACGCCGTTGGTGGTGCTGTAGCTGTACCAACCTTCCTTTCTGTTCTAATTACCTTAGAACTTGGCTTCAAGCGTGAAGTTGTAGCTTCTGCCGGGGGAGGTGAAGCGTTCTATACCGGCATGGGTTTTGTTGTCGACGCGGTTGACTGTGCCGAATTCGCGGATGCTGCGCAGCGATTCCCAAGTGTAGTATTTTTTGTTGCCGATGTTGTACGCACCGGCGCGCAGGGTGAAGTATTTGCCCAAGTTGACGTAGCCTGTCAGGTCGAAAAGCGTATAGGCTTTGCTGTGCTTGGCAAATGGCCATGGGTTGTTCAAATCATCACTGCTGTGGACGGTGTCAGACGGTTTTTTAGCTGCGGTGTGTGTCAGGTACGCATTGATGCCCCAGCGTTTGGACGGCGCATCGTAGCCCAGATTGTAAACGGCAGACCACGGGGAAAGGGCGTTAATCGGGGTTTCCTGTCCGTTGGTTTGTTTGGCTTTGCCTTTGATGTAGCTGACATTGACACCTGCGTGCGTGCCTTGCGGCAAACCGATGCTGTCAAGGTTCCATGTGCCGTTAAATTCCAAACCTTTCGCCCATGCGGAGGAACGGTTTTGGTTTTGCCAAACGGGTGAGCTGACCAATGCGGTACCGTCGGAAATCGGCGCATAATTAGGGCTGTTGGGGTTGTCTGAGGACACGCCCATGTAGGTCAGTTCGATAAAGTTGCGGTAGCGGGTTTGGAAACCGGAGAATTTAAAGTTTCCTGCTTTGCCGCTGCCGGCAAGTCCCAGTTCGAAGTTTTTGGCGGTTTCTGCCTTAAGGTTAGGGTTTGCTTTAAGGTAGAAGTCAGGATGCGGGAACAAGAGCCAGGTTTCATCCGAAGTCGGCGCGCGGAAGCCTGTACTGTATTTCGCCAGAAGATTCAGACGCGGCGTGAATTTCCAGTCTAATCCTAAACCGTAGCTGAAACCGCTGTGTTTACGCTCGCTGCCAAGATAGGGGATTTGACCGCGGATGGCAGGGGTATAGTTGGGGTTGTCCTTGGCTTTGCTGCTGCTGTTGTCGTAGCGAACCCCGGCATTGAGGCGGTATTGGCTGCTGTCGCCGAATTGGAAGGTGTTGTTCCAGTAGGCAAAACGGTTTTTGGAGGAGCTTTCGACCAGCATAGTCAATTCTTGGTTGTTGGACGTTTGATATTTCGGGTCGTATAGGCGTACCCAATAGCTATGATCTCTATTGTCGTTGTCGTTTTGGGAACCACCCAATCCGTATTGCATTGCCCATACCAATTTGGAGAAGTCGATTTGTTTTTCGGCATCGGCACCAAATTGGGTATTTTTTTGACGGATGTTGCGAAACATATGGTACACGTCGCTGTTCACACCGCTGCGATTATAATCCGTCGGCAAATCCCAGCTCCAGGTGCTCATGTCGATGGTTTGACGGTCGTAACGCAGGTTAAGACTGTCCCATGGACCTTTGTCAAGTTGGTTTTTATATTCAAAACCGATGCGTTTGCGGTAGGAAATATCTTGACGGGAACGGGTATCGCCCAATGCCTCGCCTTTATAGTTTGCCGCCCACATATTGGATAATTCGGTCGTTGTGCGGTCGGTACGAGAGTCTTCGTAAATCCAGCCGATACGGTTTTGATCGTTGAAGTTGTAACCCAGTTTGAATAAGGTGCTTTTGTTTACCCAATCTTGTGGATCGGGTTTGCTGCGGGCTACGCCGCGGCTGCCGTAGTTGGTGCTGCCGGCATTCGGGTTCCAGCTTTGTTTGTTGTCGGTGATGACGGTATCGGCAGCGTCGCTGTTGTTTTTGGTTTCTTTACCGAAACGGCGGGTATAAACCATCAATGCGTCCAGACCCAGCCAAGTTCCTGCGGCGGTTATGCTGCTGAATTTCTGGCTGTTGCGTCCGATATAGCCGCCTTTAATGCCCAAATGGTAGGGCTTTTCTTCGGAAACATAGTCGCTTGCGGATTTGGTTTTATAGTTGACGGCACCGCCCAATGCACCGCTGCCGGATTTGAGCGAGTCCGCGCCTTTGGTGAGGGTTACTTCCGAGAAATTTTCAGGTTCGGAAGTGTTGCGGTTTGCATTGAAGTTGCCGTATGCACCGAACAACTCTTGGAATGCTTCAGACGACCTGCTTTCTGCTTGTGCCAGTCCGTCCACGTTGATGGCGACGCGGTCTTTATCGACACCGCGTATGGTAAAACCGTTGGAACCGGAGCGCCCGCCTTCGACGACGCTGATGCCCGGATCGTAGCGCACCAAGTCGCTTTCGTCAGAGACCATTTGTTTATCCAATGCCTGACGGCGGACTTTCTCTTCGCCAAGTTTTTGGGCTTTACGACCACCAATGACTTTGACTTCATTCAAATCCTGACGGACCTGCGGTACGGGATCGGCTGCGAAGGCAGGGAAAGTTTGGCTGACAACAACTGCCAGCAGTACGGGTTTGAAGGGGAAGGACATTTTTTCCTCTTAAAGATGTACTGATTATCGGTTTATTGGGATGTTTGACGTACGGTTACTTGCTGACAGGTGTCAAGCTTGTATCCGTCGTATTGCGGTCGTCATCATTCTTCACGCCGCCGAATACGGTATCCAACGATTTATCGGCATCAAAGGTAACTTTACCGCCTATACTGACTTCTGTTTTATCGCCGTTAAATTGACCAAAGAATTTCCCTTCGACTTTGCCGTTTTTACCATCGGATTCGGCAGTGCCTGAGAAATCAACGCCGTTGATGCCTACATCTTTCATCACAACGTCCGGACCGTAATCAGCATTACCTAAAATCGTGCCGCCGAGTTTGTTGGTGTTGAAATTGGCTGTCAGCAGTGAAAGTTTGGGCGCGTTTTTTTCAGACGACCCGGAGGATTTGCCCGGATCGTAGGTTGAGGTAACGATATTGCCGTTGCGGACGCGGACAGCCCAAACTTCGTATGTAGTCTTGCCTTTTGCCACTGTACTGTCTGACGGAGTGTAATAAGACGGTTTCGCCGTGCCAACAGGTTTGCCGCCGACAAATAGGTCTGCCGTGCCGTCTGAACTTATCCATGCGCCGAATTTGAGGTGGTCCTGTTTGGTTGCGGGCGCGTAGGTGAACTGTCCGGAACTGCTGCAACAGACAAACAGTTTTCCACCCTCAGACAAAGGCTGACCTTCGTGGCGTGTACGCAGATTGTAGGAAGGGCTGAAAGAGGAAGGAATAATCGGATCAGAGTATGAGCTGATGTTGTAATAGTTGCCGGAAGGGGTTTGATAGACATATTGTTTACTAGTGGTATAGTCGCCCCATAGATCTTTTACTTTGAGTTCGGCTTCATGCAGGCTGCCGCCTTTACCGGAAAGGGTGTTGATGGTCTGTACCGCACTGCTTTCATCACTCAGCTTGATATTGGCGATAGGCTGAGCCGTAGGTATGGCAACGGGGACTTTCGGTTCGGATGCGCCTCCTCCAGCGCAGGCAGTCAGAATAAGGGTCGCTGCCGCAGAAATTGCGGGTACTTTGATTTTCATGATGAATCTCTCTTAATATTGATATTTTATAAATTAATGATAAGGATTACCAATTTTGTTGTAATATTTTGTAATAATTATGGTGTTTTGGCAATATCCGCGTGGATTTTTTATGATTTCTTAAGTAAATATTAAGAAATAAATCAATTAATGACATGGAGTTGAATATTTGTTCTAAATATCTGATTTGATATTGTTATCTATTACTGATGAAGAATATCGGGTGATAGTGTAATCAAACTATTGCTTTGGATTCGCAAGATATATTGCAGGCGTGTTTAGTGGGTTGGCTTGATTAATCCTATGAATCTACTGATGAATAACATTTGAATAATTTATAAGACCATAAAAATAAATCAGTTATGTTTGTTTTGGAATTTTACCTCTATAATGCTGCATCTTAATGCGAATCTGTTGCTTTTACGCAAAAATAAGGTCGTCTGAAAAGTTTCAGACGACCTTTGACAGCCGTAAATCCCTGACTGGGGGAATCAGTAGGGCATGGCGGTTTGCATTTGGCTACCCCTACGATATACACACATATATTTCGGATGATTTTGAATGTTAAGAATAAAACAAAAAATGGTTTCGGCATCGTTATGTTGCCTGTTGCCTTCCGCAGTCTTGGCTCAATTGCCCGAAGGTGGTGTCCGGCAGGATGCGCCTTCTCAGGATGCTGCCGTACAAGTGCAGCAAAAACAATGGCTGGATATTTTGTCCGAAGAAGAAAGGTCGTCTGAAAAGAATGAGAATGTCGGCGAACCGACTGTGGTCGGCGATGATTTTTTGGCGGCAAACCCGCGTATTCTTGAGGACGCGCTGATTCAAGCACTTAACGGCAATAGCGCAGATTTGGTTTCTTCGCTTGCCGCACTTTACCGCAAACAGCCCAACCACAATCCCAAGCTGATTGCACGTGCCGATGCTTTGCTGGCAAAGTTGAAAGGGCGGACTTCCGAAGCGGTCGAGCGTTATCGTACCCTTTATGAATCCGACGTTTCAGACGACCGCATATTGTTGGATTTGGCGGCGGCAGAGTTTCAGGATTATCGTTTGGGCGAGGCGGCGGCGCATTTCCGCCATGCCGCGCAACGCGATATACCTGCCCCCGTTTTGGAAAACGTCAAACGCTTTCAAGAAGCCGTCAAGCGGCAGACAGAATGGAAATGGTCTGGTGGAATCAGTCCCGTGCATAGCGATAACGCCAACAACGCTGCTCCGCGTTATTGCATCGAAACAAGGGGGCAAACCGCATGCAGCGTTACTTTGCCCGTCAGTGCCAACGGCTTGAATTACGAATTGAACACCGAAAAACTCACCCCGCTGTACGGGCATCACGCCGTCAAATTCCGCGCCAACCTCAGCGGAACGAGCTATTTTTTCGACCGCCAATCGGCTTACGACGATGCGTTCGGCAGGGCTTATTTGGGCTGGCAGCGCAAGGACGGCAAACAAACCGTCAGCGTTTTACCGTTTTATCAGGCACAGTTGGCGGGCAGCAGCGAATTTGACAGCAAAAAAGAAAAAAACCGCCGCGCCGCGCCGTATATGCTGGCACACGGGGTCGGCGTACAGCTTTCGCATATGGCCAATCTCGGCAACGCGACACAACTTTATTACTCGCTGGAACGCTACCGCCAAAACTATCGGGAAACTGATCGTGCGCTGCGTAACGACGGTTGGCACGACGGCACCTATCTCTCCCTGGCACGCCGTTTCGGCAATACGACCCTGTTCGGCGGTTGGCAATACAACCGATTTGTTCCTGAAAACAAAAACATACGCAATGCCGTCAACAATGCCGCCTACCGTCGCAACAGTTTCAATATAGGCTGGATACAGCAATGGCCGTTTTTGGGCGGGCTGAACAGCCGCCTGACCGCTTCATTTGCCAACCGTCGCTATAAAGGTATTATGGCATTCGGTACGGAGCCGCAACGCAACCGCGAGCGTTCCCTCTTCGTCAGCCTCAGCCATAATAAATTGTCCTACAAAGGCATCACGCCGACCTTGAATTACGGATACAGCCGCATCCGCAGCAATGCCCCTTATGCACGACGCAGCAGCCGTCAATGGTCGTTGGGAGCTGAATGGAATTTTTAAAAACAGCCGTAAATTCGGATGCGTGGACCTCCGCGTCTTAATCCAATTACTTCATCGCAGCTTTCAACGCAAACGCCGCCAGTAGTGCCCCTAAGCGGAATTTTCGGGGGATGGCGAGTCCTGCCGTTTTATACAGGAGGCGTGTGCGGTTCAGTTCGCTACCCAAGTCCAGCAGCGTCATCAGCTTATCCGACTTGCGATCGTCCTGTTCTTTCCATTTTTGCTGTTTCATATGCGATGCCTCGATTCTCAGGCGAACCAACTTGGCTTCCAGTTGCAACAGTTCGCGTGCTTCATCGCGTTCCGTTTTATTCATCGTCCTCTCCTTCCTGCATTTCTTGTCCGCGCAGGCAGGCAATGTCTGCCTTAATGTCCTGCAAGGTTGCGGCGATTTGGTTGTTTTGGCTGCGCCAGTCTTTTGCGACTTTGCCGAACAAGACCGCAATGACGATTAGGCTGACGATGGTAATCCCGAAGAATACCCATATCGCCGCGGTATCCGACAACACGCGGTTTAGTCCGAAAAGCAGACTGATGAATGCAATCAGCAGCAAGATGCCCGATACGACTAACCATATGATGATGCGGAACACGTTTTCCGCCTGCTCCGCCAAATCCAGATTCAAAATCTGCATCCGCAGCAAAAGCAAATCAATACCTTGATTCAGCAGCGTTTTTGTATGTTCGATATTTTGTCTGATGCCCATATTCCGATTTCCCTGATTGTTCCAAAACGGACAATCTGAAGGGTTTGGGGTCGTCTGAAATGTACTGACCCACATAAGGAAACGCCGCCGGAACAAGATTTCGGAAAATCATGTCCGGACGGCATTCATGTTTTACCGATTAGCGGCGGTTCAGCAATACGCCGACCACCAAGCCCGCCAGTGCGGCAAAGCCCATTGCGTAATAAGGTTTGTCGTGTACGGCTGCATCAGCTTGGCGTGCACCTCGTTTGATACGGTCGCCTGCTTCATCGCTAAACTCTGCCAAGCGTTTTTTGCCTTCTCTGAAACGCTCTTCTGCCTCTTCTTCAAATTCGTCGTATTTTTCACGCGCGCGGTCGGCGTGGTATCTGATTCGGTCGCCAGCTTCTTCTTGAAAATCGTGTAAACGATCCTTGGCAGCTTCAAGTTTCTCTTGCAATTTTGCTTTGGCTTTTTTACCCTCTTCCGAGCCGACTTCCACGCCTTTGCTGTACAGCTCTTCAACATCGCTCATCACGTCTTGGATGTCTTTCAACAAAGCTTCTTTGCGGGATTCAAAATCATGTTTTTTCATTACCTTCTCCTTGATGTCCATATGGGTGAAATAACAGATTATTCATCTGTTAACTGATTATAACCCCTTTACACTTCTTCTCAAGTCAATTCGGCTAAAGTTGGTTTGAAAACATGTAAAGATTAATGCTAGAGATAAAAAGGTCGTCTGAAAACCTGTTTCCAAGTTTTTGGCTCCTCAACATAATCCATCCCTCTACCCAAAAATAACGAAAATCAAAGAAAGAGCAAGAACACCCACACCATCCCATCCTTAAAAATACCACCAAGACAATCTGAAACATTTCAGACGACCTTTTGCAATACCTTTTACCTATCTATCCTAATACTCTTTCTCAATAAAAACAGATATAATTTCGAATCTTACAAATTCTTAACAAAGGTATTGCGATCATGGCAATTAATCCCACCAAACTCTTTGACGGTCTTGCCAAGCTCGTACAATCGGAAGACAAAGCAAACTTCATCTACGGCTTCCTCCGCCTGTTTGATACCCCGAAAGCCACCATCACCAAACTGCAAAACCAAACCTCCGGCACCAACGTCGCCGATGTGCCTTTACTCGGCGAAATTGCCCTCAGCCGGAAACTTTATTTCAAACCTGCCGACCCCGGGTCAGACATTTACGACATCCTGCAAACCCTGAAACAATCACCTTCCGCCGGTAAAAACAAAATCCGCTTCTTTATCGTAACCGATTTTCAAAACATCGCCGCCTATGACACTAAGGCCGATGACTATCTCGAATGTGCCTACACCGATTTGGCTCAGAACTACGGCTTTTTCCTTCCCCTTGCAGGCTTGGAAAAAAGCAGCGGATTTGAAGAAAATCCCGCCGACACCAAAGCCGCAGAAAAAATGGGGCGTCTTTTCGACCATATCCGCCGTACCAACCATCTTGAAAAACCCGAAGACATCCATGCCCTCAATGTCTTCCTGACCCGCCTGCTTTTCTGCTTTTTTGCCGAAGATACCAAAATCTTCCCAAAAGACGGCTTTACCAAACTCATTGAAAGCCATACGCACAAAACCGGCGAAAATGCAGACGAAGTCCTAACCTCTCTCTTTCAAACCCTCGACACGCCACCTGAAAATCGTTCCGAAGCCCTGCCCGTCCATCTTGCAAGCTTCCCCTATGTCAACGGCGGACTTTTCCAAGCAGACGAGCCCGTTCCCGATTTCGACGCCCGCACCCGCCGCCTCTTACTCGAATGCGGCAAACTCGACTGGTCCGAAATTAATCCCGACATCTTCGGCTCCATGTTCCAAAGCGTCATTAATCCCGCCCAACGTAGCCGCCTCGGACAGCACTACACCTCCGTCCCCAATATTATGAAAGCCATACGACCGCTATTCCTCGATGACTTTCAGGCGGCATTCCAAGGCATCTTCAAACGTTTTTCCAGCAATGAAGGTCGTCTGAAAGCCCTATACGGCCTCTCCATGCGGCTGGGCAACATCAAAATCTTCGATCCCGCCTGCGGCAGCGGCAACTTCCTGATTATCGCCTACAAAGAACTGCGCCGCCTCGAAATCGAAATCTTCAAGGCTGTCAAAAAAATCGACAGCAACGCCCTATTCGACAGCCGAATCCGTCTCGACCAGTTTTACGGTATCGAGCTAGACGACTTCGCCCATGAAATCGCCATGCTTTCCCTCTGGCTTGCCGAACATCAGATGAACCTTGCCCACGAAAGCGAAATCGGCAACAGCCTGCCCACCCTGCCCCTCAAAAGCGGCGGCAACATTAAGGCCGCCAACAGCCTGCGCGAAGACTGGGAGACCTTCTGCCCCCGCAACAACCGAGAAGAAGACGAAGTCTATATCGTCGGCAATCCTCCCTTTGGCGGCTCAAATTCGCGAGACGACGGGCAAAACCAAGATATGGATATGGTTTTTGACGGTTGGAAAAAATACGGCGTATTGGATTATGTTGCCTGTTGGTTTTGGAAGGGTGCGCAATATATCCGCGCCAGCCGCGCCAAGCTCGCCCTTGTCGCCACCAATTCCATCAGTCAAGGAGACCAAGTCGCCTCCCTTTGGCCCAGCATCTTCGCATTGGGCAACCGCATCGCCTTCGCCTACCAGACCTTCCCTTGGTCGAACAACGCCAAAGACAAAGCCGCCGTCCACGTCGTCATCATAGGATTGGAAGCCGTACGCCTTTCAGACGACCTGCAAAACAGTCTCAACCTCAGCGATGTGCAGCCCAAGCTCTACAAACTCCTCGACAAGGAATGGCACAGCCAAAGCGTTGCCAACATCAGCCCCTACCTGATTGCAGGCAGCAATCTTTCTGTTGAAAAACGCTCGAATCCTATTTGCTCTGTCTCAAAAATGTACAAAGGAAACCAACCTGGAGATGGCGGCAACCTCATCCTTACTACAGAAGAAAAAGACAGCCTTATCGCCCGTGAGCCGCAGTCTGCCAAATGGATTAAAAAACTGCTTGGCTCTGATGAATTCCTCAACGGCAAACAACGCTGGTGTCTCTGGCTGACTGACCTGACCCAAGAGGACCTTGACAATCTACCCGAAAAACATCCCCTAGTTGCCGAAAGGATAGAAAAAGTACGAGCTGTCCGCCTTGCCAGCAAAAAAGCTGCGACCGTTCAAAAAGCAGACATTCCCCATTTGTTTGATGAAATCCGCCATCCTACTTCCGGAAACTACATCCTCGTTCCCCGTGTATCCTCCGAGCGCCGCGAATACGTCCCGATGGCATTTTTTGATAGCGAAGTCATCAGTACCGACTCAAACCAAATCATCCCCAACGCCACCCTCTACGAATTCGGCATCCTTACTTCTGCCATGCACAACGACTGGATGCGCACCGTCGCAGGCCGTCTGAAAAGTGATTACCGTTATTCCGGTACGCTGGTGTACAACAATTTTCCTTGGCCCAAAGCCGACGAAGCTGAAAAAGCCCGCATAACCGAACTTGCCGAAAATATCCTGCTTATCCGTGCCGACTCCCCCGATCAAACCCTCGCACAGCTCTACGACCCCGACAAAATGCCGCCGCCGCTCAAAGAAGCCCACCTCCGCCTCGATGCCGCCGTTGACCGCCTCTACCGCGCCAAACCCTTTTCAGACGGCATGGAGCATGTAGAATTTTTGTTTGACTTATACGAAAAAACCGTCAACGGCCAAGCAACGCCGTAAAACAGCATCTTTGCCCCGACATCACCGTCTTAAAAAGGAAAATATCTTGACTATCCCCCTGCTCCACGTCGAATACGGACAAACCGGCAACAGCACCAAACCAAACAATATGGGCATGCGCGAAATGCAGGCCAAAGCGTTTGCCAAACGCGATGCGCAATATCTGCTGCTCAAAGCGCCGCCCGCCTCAGGCAAATCCCGCGCGCTGATGTTTTTGGCTTTAGACAAGCTGGCCCATCAAGGCATCAAAAAAGCGATTATCGCCGTACCCGAAATGTCTATCGGCGGCTCGTTTGCCGATACCGAATTGGCGAAACACGGCTTTTTTGCCGATTGGCGCGTCAAGCCGGAAAACAATCTCTGCACCGGCAGCGGCGACGATAAAGACCAAGGCAAAGTGGATGCCTTTATCCGTTTTATGCGCGGCAACGACCAAGTTTTGGTCTGCACCCATGCGACTTTCCGCTTTGCTTTCGACAAACTCGCAGATGTCGGGGCATTTAATGACACGCTGGTGGCGATTGACGAGTTTCATCATGTTTCTGCGGAAGTTAACAACCGCTTGGGCGCGGTTTTGGACGAAATCATGAGCAACTCCTCGGCTCATATTATCGCCATGACCGGCTCGTACTTCCGAGGCGATGCCGTACCGATTTTGAGTGAAGAAGACGAAGCCAAGTTTGAAAAAGTAACCTACACCTACTACGAACAACTCAACGGCTACCGATATTTGAAATCTCTGGGATTGGGCTACCATTTCTACCAAGGCCGCTATCTCGATGCTTTGGGTGAAGTGCTCGATCCGTCGAAAAAGACGATTATCCATATTCCCAACGTCAATTCGGGCGAAGCGGCGGTCGATAAGTATTCGGCAGTCGACCATATCATCGACACCTTGGGCGAATTTGTGGAAAAAGACCGCGAAACAGGCATTATCACGGTCAAAGCGCATGACGGCAGACTGCTGAAACTGGCGGATTTGGTGGACGACCGTAAAACATCCGACCGCTCTTTAATCCAGGCATATTTACGCAATATCAAATCGCGCGATGATATGGATATTATTGTTGCGCTGGGTATGGCGAAGGAGGGTTTCGACTGGCCTTATTGCGAGCATGTACTGACCATAGGCTACCGCAGCTCGATGACGGAAGTCGTCCAAATTATCGGTCGCGCCACCCGGGATTGCGAGGGCAAAACCCATGCTCAATTTACCAATCTGATTGCGCAGCCCGATGCGGCAGATGAAGATGTCCAAGTGTCGGTCAATAATCTTTTGAAGGCGATTACACTGTCGTTGCTGATGGAGCAGGTATTGGCACCCAATATCACGTTCCGCCGACGTTCGGACATGAAACCAGGAGAAACACCCAATCCGGGGGATGTGCTTATCGACGATACGACGCTGCCCGCCTCTAAAAAAGTCGTCGATATTCTGAATAAGGATTCAGACGACCTTATCGCTGCGTTGGTACAGGATACGCAAAATGCCAAACGCTATATTCAGGAAGACACGCCTGCTTCTGCCATCAATGAAACCGCGCTTCCGAAGATTGTTGCCTGCCGTTATCCCGAGCTGTCGGTAGAAGAGCAAGACCAAATTGTGCAAGGGACGCTGACTAAAATGGCGGTAACCCAGGGCGGCGGCATCAAAGACGGCAAGGATTTGCCTGATAACGCGCTTATCGAGGATGAAAAAACCTATGTCAAACAAGGAGATTTTTTTGTCGATACGGTTAAATTGCAAGAAGCCGGGCAGAGTTATTCTGTTGAAGAAACTGTCAGGGAACGAGATTTGCCTGACAACGCGAAAATCAAAAATCTGCAAACAGACGAAGTCAAAACCGCTGACAACCGTTTTGTCAAAGTCGGCGAAAAATTTATCAATGTAGATAGGTTGAATGTAGATTTAATCCGCGAAGTCAATCCTTTCAGGGACGCATATGAAGTCTTGTCCAAAAATGTGGACGCGCCGCTGTTGAAAGCGATTCAGGATTATGTGCAGGCAGACCGTATCCAAATGACGGAAGATGAGGCCGCTATGCTGTGGCCGCGCATCAATGAATTTGTCCGCAACAACAATCGGATGCCTGACAAGGATTCAGACGACCCCTTGGAAAAACGCATGGCCGAGGCCTTAATCTATATCCGCCGCCAAAAAGCGGAACGCATGGTAAGGGGCTGAATATGTTGCTAAAAGGTATGCGCGTTGATTCTAAAATCAACAGTTTGGACGATATTTTTAATCACGATGATTTAGGCCTGCTTGCCGATGTCAAACCGATTGCCGCCAAAGCCGATGCCGATGCAATGGTTTTGCAAACATTCGGCGAAGTCGAATCGTTTTTCAGACGGCATGGACGTTTGCCGAACAATGATGGCAATTTGGATGAAAAAATTTTAGATAGAAAATGGCAAGCCTTACTGAACAACAAACAGCATTGTGAAACCCTCCAGCAATACGATACGCTCAATTTGCTGAGGTCGTCTGAAAAAACGGAACGCTCTAAAGCAGAAAATGTGGTTACGCTGGAAGATATCTTCAACAGCGACGATTTGAATCTGCTTGATATAGGAAATACGGATATTTTCCGGATGGAACATATCCCGCAGCGGGCAGCAAATGGATCTCCTTATGAGGATGAAAACAATGCAGTACGAAAACCGTGTACAGATTTTTGGCGGTTTGAGACTTGGTTTAAGCAGATCCAGCATATGCTCAAACACGGCAAAGCCCACTTCGAACGCCTAAAAACGGAAACCTTCCTGCAGCCGGGCGATGTGTTCCTACTACACGGAGCTTTGTGTTACGTCGCTGATTTTGCAGAGACGGAAGACAGGAAAAGTACAAGAGGAAACAGACGGTTGCGCGTTATTTATGAAAACGGGACGGAATCCAACATCCTGACCCGTTCGCTCGCCCGCGCTGTCTATAAAGATGAAAACGGTAAAAAGGTTATTCTGGCCGATACTGAAGCCCTGCCGGATATTTTGACCGCCGATAATCAGCCGGATTTGGTAACAGGACACCTTTACATCGTCAAACTGCTTCAAGCTAAACCGCAGCTTTCCGCCTATAAAAATCTCTATAAAATAGGCTTCACAACCGATACGGTGGAAAACAGAATCGCTAATGCGGAAAACGATACTGCTTTCTTGGAAAGCAAAGTTGTCCCTGTATTGTCTTTTGAATGCCGTAATATCAATCCGCATACGTTCGAGCGTTTATTGCACGCCTTCTTTGCTGCGCAAAAACTGAATATCCGCCTGATGGGAAAAGACGGGAAAAGTTACATCCCAAACGAATGGTTTGATGTCAGGTTAGATGTTATTGAAAAGGTCGCTGAATATATTGTGAACGGCACAATTAACCAGTACCGCATGGATAACACAACTGGAAACATAGTTCAAAAACTGATGAGGTAAAAATGGTTTGACCAGCAAGAATACCTGTCAAAGTATTCTTATCCTCGGGTTACAAACTCTACTATAGTGGATTAAATTTAAATCAGGACAAGGCGACGAGGCCGCAGACAGTACAAATAGTACAGCAAGGCGAGGCAACGCCGTACTGGTTTAAATTTAATCTACTATAATTTTGGACTTGAGTTGTATGGTGTGATTCCTAGCTACTATTTTCCCAGCAAATTAAAGGTCGTCTGAAAACCTGTTTCCAAGTTTTCAGACGACCTTTCAGCTTTTCAGTCAAAACGACTAAGCGTTGTTACGCCAAGCCTTTTGCTTTCAACACTTCCAGCATGGTGCTGCCCAATTCGGCAGGGCTGCGGGTGTAGGCGATGCCGGCTTTTTCGAAAGCGGCGAATTTTTCTTCCGCAGTACCTTTGCCGCCGGAGATAATCGCACCGGCGTGGCCCATGCGTTTGCCTTTAGGAGCGGTCACACCTGCGATGTAGCCGACGACGGGTTTGGTTACGTTGGATTGGATGTATTCGGCTGCTTCTTCTTCCGCAGTACCGCCGATTTCACCGATCATGATGATGGCGTCGGTATCGGGGTCTTCTTGGAAGAGTTTCAGTGCGTCGATTTGGTTCATGCCAGGAATCGGGTCGCCGCCGATACCGATACAGGTTGATTGACCCAAGCCCAGTTTGGTGGTTTGTGCCACGGCTTCGTAAGTCAATGTACCGGAACGGGAAATGATGCCGATGCGGCCCGGAGTGTGGATGTGGCCCGGCATAATGCCGATTTTGCACTCGCCCGGGGTAATCACGCCCGGGCAGTTAGGGCCGACCAAACGTGTGCCGTTGCCGTTGGTTTCCAAGTAGCGTTTGGCTTTGAGCATGTCCAGAGTCGGTACGCCTTCGGTAATCACAACCACCAAGCCTACGCCGGAATCAACGGCTTCAACGATAGAATCCAACACAAACGGAGCGGGAACGTAAATCACGGATGCGTCCGCGCCGGTTTCTTTAACGGCTTCTTTCATGGTGTTGAACACGGGCA
>ERZ772932.952-NODE-952-length-14743-cov-2.879221_pt1 | contig 14743 bp, 10 predicted proteins | sample MGYA00511684_ERZ772932 | MGnify/ENA primary metagenome ERZ772932 (study PRJEB29015, sample SAMEA2738078) | human oral metagenome | biome: human oral; feature: human-associated habitat; material: saliva | place: China | collected 2210 ...
AACCCTGGAGGCTTACACACTTTTTCCGGACACTACCTACTCAAAGAACTATTTGGGGGATTGGCGAAAGGAACAAGGGGTGGTACACAGCCGTGTACTACCCCTTGCCTATCTATTTATATGACGGACGTGTGTGTCTCTCACTCTGTCCGCATACTTCAGAGAGGGAATCAATCCCCATCATGTACGCATCGTACGTAGCCTTTGGCTGCAAAGCGTCCTCCCATATGAGGCCTTACGTGAGGTCTAACCAAACTAGGTACCGGGTGATTATATCCGGCGATCATACCAAATACATAGCGATCTGGCTCTCTGTTCGATGAGAAGCGAGTGGATGACCAATAGACCTTTCTGGATGTTTGGTCGCCCAACGCATTAGTCGCTGTTCCTTCCTGTCGGTTATATCGTCTAATACCATATGTAAAGATTTCCCATCCATATGCTGCGGGAAGGTTCCTATTTGCCTGGTATGGCGGATCTTGTTCGTCCAAAGCCATCAGCATAATCGCCAACTCTGCAACAGAGGGCAAGCGCCACTCCGGTCCAAGGGTCTGGCAAGCGGTTTCTGCCTCCTTATAGGGGGTGAATCCCAAATTCCTATAAGTACCATTGTAAGCTCGATCATTAGAAATAGTCTCTTTCCAAACATAGAATGTACGGGTAGGACGATTGAAGATAGAGCGCTCGTTGTGCTTGGGGAGAGCGCCTCTCGTTATCTTCATAGATGCGGGGCGTACAGACTTCTCTTCCAGATTACATGTGATTTTGTAACTATTGCCAACGTCTACACTAGAGAACATAGGAGTCTCCGGCTCTATCTTTGCGTTAATAACCGCCTTACCCAGCTTCCTCGCACAACGATAGTACATGTTCCCTTGAGCATACTTGCCTGCCTTTATATAGGGTTGCACATAGTCTACATATTTCCAGAACTGCTGTACCTCATCTCCAGTACCAAATCCACTTCGGGGCCAACTCACAGGGTCGTACAATGCCTCGGTAGCGTTGTAGAGAAGCTCTCCATAGTAAGTCATGGAGTTGTTTCTCTGCTGCCCTGCTCTTGTACTGGTGACGAAGTGTCTGAAGTCATCATAAGGGTAACGATCGAGGTAGAGCGGATTATCATTGGGGAGGCTGAATAAACCAATCCCCAGAGAGATATACTGGTAGAGCGCCGGTAGGTACCAAACCATTTCTTCTCGGTCGATAACGCCATTGCCATTCTCATCCCTATTATACTTCAAACACTCAAGGTATGCTTTGTGCTCCTTGTATGAATTATCGAGGTTGTTGGTAATTACTTCATACCCATCTCGTGCAGGCTGCAGAAGCGTGCTATAATTCATATTGGGAGAACCGCCTTTTGGTTGTCGATTAGCCAATGTCACATAATAGGCATTGGCTCCATTCGCTACAGAACCCTGCTCTTGAATCTTATTTCCTGCTCCAGCTACCATAACACTCTGGTCAAAGGTGTAGTAGGAGTAGGGCTGCTGCATAGCTTGGATACCAAAAGCGGAGTTGCCCCTTGCGAGTACACTCTCTTTGAGCGAGTAGTGCGTCACAATTGCCTCTTGACGGAAGAGGATATCCGCCTTGGTGTACTGCGACTCTCGGTCTCGACTGATCTTGTGACCGGAATCGGTATCGTTGAAAATGAACAAGCCAATGTAACGGTCGGGTTGGTTCACAAACGTACGCCAACCATCCTCCTCCCAGTTGCCGGAGAAAGTAACGTTGCTTGGTTTCGTCTTGTAGTAGTACTCATCTATGTAGTAGGTAACGGTAGCTCCGGTTGACTTGTAGTCCGGTAGCTTCTTCAAGAATTGCTCCAAGGTCAATCCCTTATTATTCGTATCGTATGGCAGGATATTCGCATTCTGATTCACACTATTATGGAATCTAAAGCGGATCCAATCATTGTCGAGCCCTGCAGGCTTGGGAGTATTAAAGTCCCTACCCACTCTCTCCAGATTGTCGCAGAAGGGGGTCTTAACGATATAGGCCATCTGGCTGATATCGCGTAGCTTCGCTAGCTCAGCAGCCGTAAAGGTGAGTACTCCGTATCCGAAGGGAGAGTCTTTCATCTCGAGTCTCTTGTACTCTAGTACATTCCCGGTTACCCCGGTATTGACTTCGTTGTCTCGAACTACCTCGGTCTCAACTTCACCTACCCCATTGATCTTTACGTTGTAGGTGTAGGAGGCGTTGCTCTCAGCTTCCCAGTTGTTTGCTTGGTTATTAACATAGCCCAAGTGGATGATGTAGTGCATCTCCTCGGCACTGATACCGGAGTTGTTGGGTCTCTCTTTTTTGAAGTCTCCCACGATCTCTATATAGGTAGCGTAGGGATCGGCATATACGAAATCTCCATTCTTGACAAAGTGATCCTGGAACGCCCCTTGGTTAATGTGGTAATTCCCCGGAGCCGTAAGGTCGATGCTCTTCTCTTGGAGCTCTCTCTTTTTGAAGCCCGGGCAGACTTGGTTGTTTCTGGTTTTCTTACTATTGGGCGGCAAATAAAAAGTAAACTCTTTGCCCCCTTCTTCCATTAGCATCAAGGGGCCCTTGTCTTGAGCCTTTATGCCGGGATAGTAGTAATTGGCATCTCCGGTAAGTGATACAATAGGATCGGTGGTATAAGGCATGGCATGCTTTGGTAGATTGCGAATATACCATTCCTTAGGTGTAAAAGAGACTTTCGAACCATCGGTGGGATTATCGGTAGTGATAACGACGCGCACCTTTGCGTCGAGACGCTTCAGAGGAATAACGATCTGTCCTGTACTCGTTACTTTGGCTTCTAAGGACCCTACCATCAAGAATGCCGGTTCAATACGTTGCACCGACTCCTTCTGAAGAGAGACCTTGAAAGCCTCTAGGTCGCTGAGCGAATTGATGTTGTCTAGGCTCGTCTTCTCTACTCCGTAGATGGTTAGATCCTCCCCATAGTTGGCAATAAGCACGAACGTGTAGGTAGCGTTTGTGAATAGATGAGGCTTCTTGCTAAACGCCCTTTGGGTGCCAGGCGTCAAGACTTCTCCGACATCCTCATGATCACGGTGTACAAGCGTTCCATCCTTGGCAAAAACCATCAAATAGAGGTTCTGCACCGTATTTTCTACACTTTCTTCTGCAGATGCACGTAGTACACTCTGAGGAGTGAACTCGCTTAGCCCGGCACAGATGTTGACTTCTATCTCTTCCCCATCGCCCATATAGCTTCCTCGGTCTTCGACACAAGAGGCCACTCCCATCACAAGGAAGAGAGACATAACCGCTAAGGCAATAGTACTATATATCTTATTCATAGTTGTATTTTAGTTTGCATCAAACAAATGGTTCGGGATTGACAGTCTTTTCGGTCCAGGGAGTCAACTGGTATTTAATGGTCACTTCCTGGAGGCTGATGATTAGGTTCAGCTTGTAGTTGTAGCTTGGGTAGAGATCGCCTTGGCCCGGCTTTACGATACCACTGGCTACAGTAGTCTTCGCATCCCCCGTGCTGATGGGGAATCGAGCAGAAAGCTTTCCTCCACTAGAGAGATTGAGCACGAGGTCTACCTTGGGCTGCTGAGCATTGGGGATACTCCAGAGAGAGCTAAAGATCGGAGCCGAATAAACGATGACATCCGGAGCCTTGCTCGTACCATCAAGAGGTGTGGAGGGATTCGCCAATGTAACGGCCGGGATATTGCACCTCCAGGCACTCTGGGGCTGGCCAACGTATTGGAACTGATCCGTATCGATTCGGTTTGCCGGCGTGGCTTTGGTAAAGAAGAAATTGTACGCCTTAGAGAGATTGGCAAAACTGATGGCGGCCGAGTTCACCGATATGCCTTTACTAGCCCAATATTGGCGGGTTGTTTGGTCGACAAAGAGACGGACCTCTACTCTACTCAACTGAGGATAGAGAGCGACCTCCTTGGGTGTATCTTTGGTTATGCGGGTATGCACGATCTCACTGTATCCGCTATAGATAATATTGGCGTCTGTAGTGGTGTGACCATCAACCTTGGCAACCAAGTTTTGTAGTTGGTATTCGTGAGAGAACTTGGGGATAGCAAACTCCGTTACCCCTGCTCCATCGAAGTCGGTCGTTACACCGGCTGCGTTTAACGTAGGAAATACGACATAGTTTAAAGCGGTAAAGCTATTGTCGGTCTCGCCCTTAGGGCTGATGGCATACGCATAGAGCTTCTTAGAGCCCGGAGCTATATTTGGGAATGTAAAGAGCACATTCCCGGAAAAATCGACCTTCTTTGCTTGCTGTGCCTCAACAATACCCTTATTGTTTACCACACATACCAGCACACGAGTAGGCTGTATGTCATTAGGATTAGCAGCGCCAACACCCGCACTCCTCAAGCTGAATGCACAATATAATGGGAGTGGTTCGTTGTCAACGTCTAGCTGAGTATCTCTCTTGTTGCAGGCAGTAAGGCAGAGCAACATCTGCAATACTACCAGAATTGTTATGTAATGATTCCCCTTCATAGTCGGTCTCTCTCTTAGAAAATAGGATTTACATCTGCTGCTGTCCAGGGGGCAACTTGTATCTCAGTGCCGGGACAAGAATAGAAGAATGTGATATCCATCTCCTGCTTAGTTAGGTCAACATCTGTTGCCTTGGTGCGTAAATAGTCTCCGAGATTAAGAGAATGTAGAACTCTGTTACTCGTTTTTTCTATCAGTTCAAAGGTAATTTGGTTTACGGAGTTAGGATCGAACCGCAACATCGCACCCGGTATTGCCATTCTGCCTCGCTCGTCCTCTTTGAAGTCCTCAAAGAGATAGGTGACTTTGTCCGTCAATGTATTGCCGGCACCATCGCAGAGCCCCGGTACAAGACCTATTCTCCACTGATATTGATTTTTGCTAAAGTCAAAGTTTTCTTTGTCCAAACCTACATATATATTGTAGTGGATGGAGTAAAGGCGCACGTAATCGATCTGGCTATTAAATGCTTCGCGCCCCTCAATAAGGGCAGAGCCAAGATAAAGATGGTCATTGATACCCGACTCTTTTCCATTAAAAGCGTTGGGCTCCCCAAGGGTAATGCTGTTACCTAGAGAAGAGTCTGTACCCTTGATCAGTGTCTTATCCGAAACATTGCCTATAGCTACGACCTTATACTTGACCCCTTGCTTCAGATTGAACTTAACAATAGGTGTGGGATCGGAGGGCGTATCAGTATTAATATCCTGACGCTCTATGAGTTTGCCGGAATTGGCTTCATATATATACAGCTGCACAGTCTTGATGTACTTAGGAAGAACCTCCGTAGTGCCATCCGCATGATATGAGAGTGCTATGCGATTGGTATAACACTTTGATAAGTCATCCCTCAAACAACTACTCAACAGCAGTGAGGTAGGCAATATGAGGGACACTAGTGTCCAAAAAAATCGTTTTGTAATCATACTACATTATGTGTGCATTATATTGCTGTACTACAGCAAGCCATGACAATTAATTGTTCAGAAAAGAAGTGGGGAGACCCGGAAACTCTCGAAAGACTCAAGGTCTCCCCACAATATTGTGCTATAAATAGCTAAGGTAATCAGTAGAGATTACTCGGCAATAGGTGTTACATTAACAGCCGTCCAAGGAGCTACTGTAACTCTAACGATCAAGTTAAACTTGTCACTAACGATGTCGGGGTTACCCTTGCCAGGTACTGTAGGATCATCAGACTGTACGATGATACCATGACCATTGTTGATCTGGCTCATATCGATATTGAGCAACTGAGCTTCCTTAAATGTTTCAGTTCCGAGGTCGTAACCAACGAGGTTAACAAATTGGTGATCGGCATCAACGTTGGCTCCTTCAAAGAAGAAGTGGAGACGAGGAGCATTACCCTTCACCTTAAGATCTTTAGTCAGTGATTGCTTAGCAAAGAAGTTAAAGGCAAGTACCTTAGCACCAGTTCCACTAATTTTCGTAGTAAAACCAGCAGCATTGAAGTAAGAAGCGAAATCGGTTACGTTCTTGCCGCCAATGGTTAGGTCACCATTTGTGGTAGTGTATGCACCTGCATAGGTGGTAGCAAAGAGACGACCATCAACGGTCTTAGTGCTTAGCTTAAGAGTATTATCGAAGTCGTTCATGAAGACACCCTTATTCTGTTCTGTCACCTTGACTATTTTCCATGTGCTTAGCCATGCACCTGTAGGATTACCATTGTTGAATGAACCAAAGCGATTCTGTTGAGCTGTTACATAAGCAGCATCCTTATCGTCGTATGTACGACCTGCACCTGGGTTATCCTTAATATACTGCTTCTTCCAGTCAATGAATGTCTGCTTAGCAGCAGCATCCTTGAATTCGATAACAGAGAAAACAGTTGCTACTTGGAAGCGGCTCATGTCGCCCTTGAGGTCAAACTGTACCTTCTTAACATTAGCATTCGTTGCAGGATCCGGATTGATAGGCTCTACACCGAGAGCTTGGAGAGGCTTGTTCAACTCAGAGTAGACAGCTTCGTTAGCCTTAGCCTTGATAGAAACCTCGAGGTCATTAACATCAGTACCAACGGCAAGAGTTGCAGCTTGAGGGTTAACTACAACTGAAGCACGAGTAACAGATGCATCTACATTAACAAACTTGTAACCACCGCCGGTAGCAGCTCCAATCGCTGCAGCAGAGGTCAGTTTGTTGAAGTCTGCGTTTCCTTTTGTAAATCTCTGCGCAACCTTGATAAGACCATTTCCAGTTGTCAGATAGACATCTACACTTTCTACAGATGCAGCACCTCCGGCAGCGATAACATCCTGACCGTCTGTCATAGCAGCACGTAGGTTGTCTCCCAAGTCGAGAGCTACTACTACAGTCTGTGGACCGTTTTCCATTTTGTTAGGTTCTTGCTTGCTCTTGTTACAAGAGGGCAAGAAGAGGGCACCCGCGAGAAGGAGTGCGAAAAAACTTTTTGTTTTCATCTTCTTTTAATTAAGTGAATAGTTAGTTAGTTGATAATTATTATGCGTCTATTATACTATTGTCTCTCAATTGCTCTCTTGGCATCGACATTGCCAGCTTTGGCTGCCTTGTGTAGCAATTGATCTGCGGTGGGCATATTCCCCTTCATGTTCTCGGCAATGGCTTTGAGGAAGAGTACAGCCCCATCTTCTTGTAGGGTTGCCAAGATGCTAAGAGCCTGGTTGGCATTTTGATCATACTTTAGGAGTGAGGTCACATAGTTGAGTGCCATGTCACGATCTTTCGGATAGATACGATGGGCCGTAGCATACACACTCGTGGGGTTAAGCCCCTTGGCGATGTAATGCACCTGAGCCAATTGATAGAGCTCCCAAGCGCTGAGAAGCTCGGGCTTGCTCTTATAGATGCCCGGCAACTCGTCCACCGTATAGGGGCGCACGTCGTATCTCATCTTAAATACCGTGCGGCGTAGGGGCGGATAGACATTCTGGAGAAGCTCGTTGTAGACACGGCCTCCCTCCATAGCCTTGATATCTTTTTCTCTCTCGAGGTCGGTGCTATACCGATCGATAATAGCGACAACGTCCTTAGCATAGCTATAAGAGCTTGCCACGAGGGCCTCTCTCAAGCCTTGCCAGTCCTCACCATTACCCTTGATCTCAAAGCGTGCCGTCTTGCGAAGCTTAGGATATTTCTCCTCGATCATCTTAGCAAGCACCTCAGAGCGAGCCTGCGAGAGGGTTAGGTTGCTATTGAACTCGCCTTCCGGAGATGCATACCCGCCAATATAGACATCACCGATGGTAGCGCCGGAGTCGGCAAGCTTTAGAGCCTTGGAGATAAAGTCGTTGATACGATCGATCTCAGAGGCATTGTTGGCAAAGTCTCTAAGCAACTCAGAGCGAGCCACTCTAAACTCTACGTGCGAGATCATCTCCTCTTCGTAGCTCTTCTGCTCTACCTTGAAAGGCTCGTAGTCATAATACTTATAGTCTACGGGGCCAAAGAGATTGATATCGACAAAGTCTTTTGTTCCGGTTATGCTATAGGCTTCGCAGTCGGCACAGCCAAAGGCCTTCTCTGCGATGCGGATCTTAGCATTGCTCATCCAGTACTCAAAGGGTACTGTACGCTCAATATGTATAGGAGACTTAGCTACATCTCTGAGCGTTTTCACTTCGCTCATGGGCATACCGGCAGGTAGCTCTTGCTTTAGGCTAACGGCACGCTTTAGTGCCTTCATGCGCAAAGCTCCGGCTATATAATAGGTACCGAGGTCCACCTCCTGCGTCCCATCTGCAGAAACAATTCGAGGGGAGAGGATGGCCACCTCTTGAGCGCCTAACGAATTGCGTAGAGGCTCAATATCCAATGACAATACAAGCTTCGTCCCATCTGCAGAACGAGAGGCTTTTAGATGATTGTAAGCCCAGCGAGGAGTCGTGCTCTCTTGTGCACCCAAAAGAAGTGGAGTGCAAAGGAAAAGCAGTAATATAGCAATCTTAGTATGTCTCATTCTATTCATAGTACTCTCTCTCATCTTACTTTATGGTATACACTAATGATATAGCAGCCTTAGTGGGGCCTAAATAGTTGGCCGTACCTTCGCCAACCTTGTCTCCACATCGAACACATTCAAACTTGTCGTAGTGGATCCAATTGTAACCCAAGCCCAATTGAAACTCCATGCTAAAGCGTCTGTTTATGATCAAGTGGTATCCTGCAGAGAGACCTCCACCCACGAGATAGCCCTCGTAACGGTGATCCTTCATCACACTGTTCTTGTTTTCCAAGACAAATGGGATATTCACTCCCCCAACATTGAAGGCAGCCCCTTGAGCATGCAAACCAAAGAAGAGACCGTTGAAAGCCTCGCAGGTCCAGTACCTTACCTCAGGTTGCACAAGCCAATGGCTGATTTTCTTTGTCTTGTAACGATCAGAAGAGGGGTCGGTGCCATAGAAAAAGAAATTCGCACCTCCACTAAGATCCACACTCCAACGCGGAGCGAGTCGATACTCCAGTGACAAATTGGGACTCTGAAGACCTCCTCCATAGAGAAGATTAGTCTTGAGCGCGGCTTTTTGTGCACTTGCTGTCAGAGCACCTAGAGCCATTACGGCCACTGTCAAAAACGACCTCTTGAGACAATCCATACTAACGAACATTGATTTTCATATAAAACAAATGAGAGAATGAGAGAGTCAAGCCCCTGTACACCCTATACACAGAGACTCTCGAAAAGCGATTAATGTGGAACCAATCCTTTGATTGTGAGAATTACACCCGTTCACTTTATTCTTGTTTTACCTCTCTATTATGGTATTGAGTTGGTTTGAGTAACCCAAACACTCATACCTCTTCCATTAAAAACGGAGCAAAGGTACAAAGAAACAACGACAAAAAACAACAAGAAGTAGTAAAAAACAATAAATCCAGACCAAAACTCTCCTATTTGATCGTTTTCTCGAGCCAGCGGGTAGTAGAGCCATATCCTTGCTCGCTATCTGCACTCAGTGTAAATCAAGCCTAATCAGCCGACACGCCGGGAAAAAGGGTCGGAAAAAGGGATGGGTAGCCCGGGCACCTCCACCCCACTCCCCTTATTATATATAGGTGTATAGCTTGCACCACGGACTAATCGCACAGCCTTACAGCTCTTACCCACTACCTCCTTCTCGAGCTCAAACTCTCGAGAAGGGCCAAGACCGTAGGACCAAGACTTCTACTGCAAAAAGGGCATGCAAAGGGGCTCTCTAGTGGGAGGGCGAAAATTTGCCGGCTAATATTTTGTAGGATTTAGGCCTAAATCTCAAAGAAAATCAGGCAGAATGTCGCCCCATTTTCAGCCTAGAAATAAAAAAAAAATCAGCCTCTACTTCGGGAGAAAATCAGCCAAGAGAGAAAAGGACTCGGGCTTTGTCCCTTTTTCGGTTGGAATACATGGCTTGGGATAACCTCCCGGGGCACCCCAAGAAGCCGCTCCCCTCCTTTGACAACAGGGATGAAGAGCCCGAAGGCTTCTCGACCAACATCCTCACGCCGCTTAACCATTCAAGCGGTTTAAGGAGAGCAAGAGGACAAGAGAGTCGCGTTTGAGAAAGGGGAGCATTTTATTTGGAAATTAGATCATTAGTGTGTATCTTTGTTGCGGTGGGTGATGTGTACCTATTGGGAGGATAACCCAAGCGTAGGTCACCACCCTATTGTAGGATTCAAAAAATAATGGCTTATGTGTACCAAACGGTTCCATTCTTTTTCTTCCCGCATAAGCTCTCTGAAGCGGCGTTTGCTCCCCTCTTATGGCGCTCAGGTGGGGGCGGTGCTTTTGACCGGCATCATATTTGGCTTGGGAGCCTACCTCGTATATGTGTCTAAAGCCTACAGCTACCTTTCGGATGATCCTAAGGTCTGCGTCAATTGTCACGTGATGGGTCCCTACTATGCAACGTGGCAACACTCGTCTCATAAGATGGTCGCAACGTGCAACGATTGCCATGTACCCCACAATAACATCCTGAACAAATACTTTTTCAAAGCCAAAGATGGCTTGAGGCACTCCTATATATTCACGATGAGAAAGGAGCCCCAGGCGATGCAGGCTATTGCGGCAAGCCAAGAGGTGATATACGACAATTGTGTTCGCTGCCACTCTCAACTGAATCAGGAGTTTGTGAAGACAGGAAAAATGACACACAAGCAACTTACTCACGGAGAGGGACGAGCTTGTTGGGATTGTCATAGAGACGTGCCCCATGGTGGCAAGAATAGTCTATCGTCTACTCCCGGTGCTATTGTGCCGTATCCCAAGTCTCCTGTGCCGGATTGGCTTAGAGACCAGCTAAAGGCGGGGAAAGAAAAGAGATAATGATAGTATGGTTAGAATAAAAAAGAGACTCCTATGAAAGAAAAAAGAAAGCTGAAGAGATGGCAGGGCTGGGCGCTGTTTGTAGCTACTATGGTAGTAGTTTTTTGTCTAGGTCTTTTGGCCTCATCTATTATGCAACGCCGTGCAGAGGTTGCCTCTATCTTTGCCAATAAGAAGGTAGAGATCGCTCCACAGGAGGCCCGAAACGCGCTTTTCCAATCCAACTATCCCAAAGAATATGAGACCTGGCTACAGACGGCAGACACCTCTTTTTCTTCGGAGTTTAATGGCAACAAACCCGTAGATGTCTTGGCGCAACGCCCCGAGATGGTAATATTCTGGGCCGGATACGCCTTTTCGACAGACTATAGTGCGCCTCGCGGTCATTACTATGCCATACAAGATATGCTGCACACGCTACGCACAGGCTCACCCGGTGTAGATGGAATGGATGATATACAACCTGCGACCTGTTGGACTTGCAAAAGCCCGGATGTTCCCAGAATGATGCAGGCAATGGGAGTAGAAGCCTTCTACAACCAAAAGTGGAGTGCCATGGGTAGCGAGATTGTCAACCCCATCGGATGCGCAGACTGCCATGATACCGAAACCATGGATCTCCGTATCTCTCGCCCCGCTCTCATCGAGGCTTTTGGGCGAATGGGAAAAGACATTACCAAGGCAACTCATCAGGAGATGCGCTCTTTGGTCTGTGCGCAGTGCCACGTGGAGTACTATTTCCGTAAAGAGAATAAATACCTCACATTCCCTTGGGATAAGGGCACTTCTATGGAAGATGTAGAGAAGTACTACGACGAAATGGAGTACTACGACTACATCCATGCCATCAGCAAAACGCCTATCCTCAAGGCTCAGCATCCCGACTTTGAGATCGCACAGCTCGGCATACATGCCCAGAGAGGTGTAGCTTGTGCCGATTGTCATATGCCTTATATGAGCCAGGGCGGCATGAAGTTTAGCGATCACCACATACAGAGTCCGCTCAACTATATTGATCGCACTTGCCAGGTTTGCCACCGAGAAAGCGAAGAGGTGCTCCGTAAGAATGTTTACGACCGCCAGCGTATGGCCAACGAGATTCGCAACAAACTTGAGAAAGAGCTTGCCGCAGCACACATAGAGGCTAAGTTCGCTTGGGATAAGGGCGCCACAGAAGCGACCATGAAACCAGTCTTGCGCTACATACGTCAAGCACAATGGCGTTGGGACTATGGCGTTGCCTCTCACGGAGCCTCCTTCCACGCACCCCAAGAGGTTACACGGATTCTCTCCAATGGTCTCGAGCGAGCCCTACAAGCAAGACTTGCCATCTCCAAAGTGCTTGCCAAGCTTGGCTTTACCGGCGATGTGCCCATGCCGGACATTTCCACTAAAGAGAAGGCTCAGCGTTATATCGGGCTTAATCCGGAAGAACTTCAGGCCAATAAGAAGAAGTTCTTAGATGTTGTAGTACCTAAGTGGGTAGAGCAAGCCAAACAGAAACAGCGCATCTAAAACTAACCCTAAAGGTGGCCTCGTACTAGACTGGTATGGGGCCACTCTTTTTGCTTATCAACGGAGCTTGTATGTGGGATAAGGCTTTCCGGCTCACTTATAAGCTCCGATTTTCGAAGAAAGACAGCTTACAGATATACAAATACAATGTGGAGAGACCCCTGGAGCTTCGTTGAAGCATTTGTTATTGCATCGGCTATTCTGGTCGTTGGAATCCTACTGCACTTCACCCTCGGCCCCATTCCTTTTCATGGGTTTGCTTATCCTCTAAATATTATCGGAGGGGTTGGGATTCTTCTCCTTTCTCTCCTACTCGCCATCCTTGCACGGCGAGGCAATAGGATAGCTACCTTTCTAGCCGGATACAAAATGTCTATCGCTGCGATGGCGATACTTATGGGCCTCTCCATCATCATGGGTCTTACCCGACAAATAGAACTCGCTGCACCCCATGGAGCCAATCTGCAAGAGCCGGTACATGCCGTGGGCTTCAGTTATGTGCTCTCTACGTGGTATTTCCTCATGAGCTATCTACTTCTCCTTGTCGTGCTGGGCGGCACCACCTTTACCTTTATCCTAAGGGGGCGACGACGCAACATGCCTTGGAGTAGGTACATTGCCTTTCTTCTGAATCACTTAGGGCTCTACATTGCCCTCTTTGCGGGACTACTGGGGGCTCACGACTTGCAGAGATACCGCATGCAGGTAGATGCCAGCGAGAACCGCCCCGAGTGGCGAGCAACCAAAGATTTCTCTACCGAACTATATGAGCTCCCTCTCGCTATCGAATTGGAACGCTTCGATCTAGAAGAGTACCCGCCTAAGCTGATGATTATAGATAGCCGAAGTGGAGAGACCCTTCCCGCAGGGCATCCCTGGCAACTCTCTGTAGAGAAGACGCCCATTATGGGCACCTACAAAGCGTGGAAGATAGAGGTCTTACAACACTTGCCCCTGAGTGCTCCGGTAGTCTCCCGGGATAGCATGCATTTTGTAGAGTTCGGCAGTACAGGAGCAGTACATGGTCTAGAGGTACGGGCAACCAACCAAGAGACGGGGCAAGTGGTGAGCGGCTGGGTAACCTCCGGTAGCTACCTTATCCCCTTCCGAGCCCTATCCCTGCCGGACAGCACAAGCATTGTCATGCCCGATCCGGAGCCGAAGCAATTCCGCTCGCTGGTCTCCATCTATAGCCCCAATGATAAGTTTGCAAAGGGCGAGATCACGGTGAATAAGCCCATTAAGTTCGACGGCTGGCACATCTATCAGCTCAGCTACGATCAAGAGATGGGGAGGTGGAGCACCGTTTCTGTGTTTGAGGTTGTGCGCGACCCTTGGTTACCTGCAGTCTATGTAGGTCTCCTCCTTATGTTACTTGGGGCCATATCTCTTTTTGTTTTGCCTCGCCCCGCTCGCATTCCATCCCCCACTGAAAAGAAAAAGCTATGACAACTTGGAACGATATGATCTATTATGCCGTCCCCACCATACTCCTCTCGGGATGTGGAGCGTGGATGGCTTTCCGAGAAAAACGGAATATCGCTCTCGCCCTTTTCCTACTCGCATTTGTAGTATTCGGCACCTATATAGGGCTCATGTGGCACTCTCTCGAGCGTCCTCCGATGCGTACCATGGGCGAAACCCGATTGTGGTACTCTTTCTTCGCCTTGGTGGCTGGAGTTATCGTTTACCTACGCTGGCACTACAAATGGATATTGAGCTTCTCCACTATCTTAGCCTCTGTCTTTATCATCATCAACCTTGTCCGCCCCGAGATTCACAATAAGAGTATGATGCCGGCTCTCGAGAGCCCCTTTTTCGTACCGCACGTAATCTCCTATATGTTTTCGTATGGAATGTTGGGAGCAGGGCTACTGATGGCTTTCTATGCCCTGTGGTTGCAAAAGAAAAAGGGAGATGAGGGTCAGGCCCTCCACCTTATGTCTATTTCGGACGGATTAGCTTACACGGGGCTTGCCTTCTTGATGATAGGACTTCTCTTGGGGGCCTTTTGGGCAAAGCTCGCTTGGGGGCACTACTGGAGTTGGGACCCCAAAGAGACGTGGGCTGCGGTAACGATGCTTTCGTATCTACTCTACATCCACTACCGCCTGAGTAGACCTCGCAAGATATCGACTGCACTTTGGTTGCTCTTTTTCTCGTTCTTGTGCCTCCAGATTTGCTGGTACGGAGTCAACTTCCTACCCTCAGCACAAGGCATAAGCGTCCATACCTACGGATGATACAACGCCTCGTTGAGAAAAGAGTCTGTAACAAAGCTCTCCTCTGGGAAATTAAAGACTTCCCAGAGAGAATAAAAGAGACAAAACAGAGACCTAATAGTACACTTAGATCTCCGTTTTACATTTAAAGTACCTGCCTTATAGCTCCAAATTTCGAAATGAAGATTTCATTTTA
>ERZ772932.954-NODE-954-length-14737-cov-4.368887_pt1 | contig 14737 bp, 13 predicted proteins | sample MGYA00511684_ERZ772932 | MGnify/ENA primary metagenome ERZ772932 (study PRJEB29015, sample SAMEA2738078) | human oral metagenome | biome: human oral; feature: human-associated habitat; material: saliva | place: China | collected 2210 ...
AAAATACAAAGGCAAGCTAAACCAAGCCTGCCCTCCATTCTTTGGATTCTTAATTAAAACTCTAGAAGCCATATTCAGTACCAGCCATTTTCTATTGCAAAAAGTACCAGCTATCTCCTTCATGCCCAAGAAAAACATAGGAATCTCCTAAACGACTAGCAATTTCTTCTTCGTGTTCTTCTACATAAGCAGACAAGCGATCTTCATTGACTAACTGCTCATATTCTCCATGATTCAGAATACCAGCAAAATCAATCAATGCTTCCTGCGTATCAACTTCTGTAAAAGAATTGATATAAACATTATCAGGGTTACAACCATCAAACTGACCAAATTCCGCACCGTCAAAGTGTTCATCTAAGTGATCAATAATTTTCTGAGGTTCATCAAGAAGCTTTTTCCCAAAAGCATAATGTTTACACACATCAGAAAATTTGTTATATACAACTTTAATACTCATTTTTTCTCCTTCCAAACAAAAAAAGGAAGCCAAACTTGACTTCCTTCATCATTTCAATTAAATTGAAGCTGAACGCTCAAAACTAGAACCAATCGCAAAGGCACGAGTTGCCACCTTATTCAATTCCTTATTCATTGCATAGTAACTAGAAAGGTCTTTCTTGATACACTCAATAACTTGATACGGTAGTTGCAATTCTTCATCATTTTTAAGAAGTGAACTTAATTCACCAGCATTCTTCCACGCTAAATCAAATTCTTTTGATTTCAATTTTTTAGCAAGTTCATTTGACAATTCAATAACTTGTTTATCTTTTCCTTGTAATGCCATTTTTTATACCTCATTTTTCTCTATATTTCGCATTTTCCAGCAACTAAGCTGGTGAACGTTTCTTAACTTTCATTTTTCAACCTCTAACTCAACTTTTCTAATAAAATAGCCAATCTCTTTTACTATATCAGTCACTAAAGCATTTCCCATAAAAAACATTCTCATTCTATCTTTAACTTTCTCAATCATACCATCAGAGTTTCTCTTATATTCCGTCCAATTATCAGGAAAATCTTGCAACCTTTCTGCTTCAATAGGAGTTAAAAATCTATATCGATCTCCGACTTTAATCACATGAGAAGAACGATTCACAGTTCCTTCTGAAGTAAGCATTGTCCTTGCTGGTAAATCTAAACTATCATACGGCGACATACCACCTTCTGAATAAATATATGAAAAACCATCTTTAGAAACTCGGTTAATTTTTTTCGCACTTCTCAAATAGTCAATTTTCTCCAACTTTCCAGGATCAGTTATATAATACTTTTCATCTACCATCCCCTTTTCAATCACATCACCTAAACTCAACTTTCTAAAATTATAATCTGAAATAGTATCAAATGAATAACATTTTCCATACCTCATAAAACCACTATTCCAAAAAATTCCAGTAAATAAATTTGAGATTTCAAAAATATCTTCTACAAATTCATAACTCACTTTCCTATTTTTTAACAATTCACTCTTAACAGGAAATTGAATTGCAATAAACCTTTTCTAAAAACATAATCCTCAAAGAAACTTTCTTCACCATCAAAACCTAAACCTCTTGAATAATCTGTATCATTCCTAAAGATAAAGAAAAAGATTCTTTTTCTTCTTTGCGCCCTTCCATAGTCAGCAGCATTGATAACTCTCCATTCAACAGAATATCCTAAATCATCAAATGCTTTTAACATAATTGCAAAATCTCTACCTCTTTGTTTTGAAGGTGACTTTAACAATCGATCTACATTCTCCAAAATAAGATACTTTGGACTGATAATTTTTGTCGCCCTAATTATTTCCCAAAATAAAACTCCTTTCTCTCCTTCAATCCCTTTTTCATCTTTCTTACTTCTTGCAACAGAATAATCTTGACAAGGAAAACCACCAACAATCAAATCAGCATTCATTTCCGAAAACATATCATCAGTAATATCCGAGATACTAATATTTATATTTTCACTTTCAGAAAAATGATAATCATAAACTTCAAAAGCTTCTTGTGATTTTTTACCAGGATCCCATTGATTCGCCCACAAAGTTTTAAAGAAATCTTTATCAGCATTTTCCAAACCAAGCCTAAATCCCCCCACACCAGCAAACAATTCTAAAACTTTCAACATCTTTATCTCTTTTTACACCCATCTTTCTAAATGATATTTCTTAACAAGCAACAAATACATACTTTGTCTTTCTTTCTGATCACGTTTCATCAACCCAAAAAGCAGCAACTTTCGCTTAATATCTACTTCGTTTGCTAGAAAATCCTCATACTCTTTAGTAAGTCTTTTTACCTCTTGCCAATCTTTGCGATTTTTAGTCTTTCTATAAATTTGACATTGAATATCTATATAATCTTGATAATTTCTAGCCTTATCACTTGTCACAACCCCTTCATAGAAATACCGAGCAGGAATTAAAAAGACCAACTTCCTCAATTTTTCATCAGTAATTTTTTTCTTACTCATAACTAAACCTCACACAAATAAATCAAAAAGACCCAATTCCGTTATAAGCATATTAAGAAGTAGTATAACTAAAAGCCAAGCCAACAGTAGACCTACACAAAATGCAAACTCTTCTTCTGAACTATTATCTTCAGCTTTTAAAACTTTCTGCGCCAACAAACTACCAACAGCTTTTTTTCTCCTCATTTTTCATATACTTATCCTCTCAATCTGCTTTTTTCTTAATATCAAGAATTGCATTCACTTCATCAGGCATTCTTAGCCAATCAATGACATAGTCCTTAAAATAAGGCAAAAACATTCGCTCAGATTCTATAGGTATAACTGTTAAATTTTCATTCCCTTCAAATGAAGGTAAATAATGACTAATTGATTTTAGCCCACGATCAGTTGAACATACCAAGTTACTGTTATTTACTACTACAGAATCAGTACCTACTTTCTTGTATACTTTTCTCATAAGCTACCCTCGCTTGCTCCAATTTTTTCCAATTTTTATCACTTATTTCTCCATCAAAGAGAATCTTCTTTAGCTTATTATCACCAGTAATATTCTCCCACTTTTTTATCAAAGCAGTCACACCTGAAACATTTTCATTCAGCCATCTATACTGTTTGTCAAAGAAACCAGTTTCTACAGGTGAGGTTGAAAAACCAATTCTATCAACTTCACCTAAAAGTGAATACCACTCACGATTCAAAACTTTGTCGCCATTCATTCTTTCAAAGACTTTTATCTTACTGTTAATCACCCAAACAGCAAGTCTAGCCATATCAATTCTTTCATTCAATGACTTTCTAACAAAGTCCAAAGCGACATCATCACACATTCTCACCTCATAACGATTTTTGAATTTCAATGATGAATGAATCAAATCTATATCAAGACCTAACTTCTTCGCCTGCTCAATATCCTTTTGATAAAAACAGAAATGATAAGCAGATTGACGAGAACCAAAGTAAATCGTTTTTGCTTTTCCATATTGACCATTATCTTCAATTTGCTTCATGGTCAATCGACTTTCAACCAAACCTCTATTCCAAAGGTCAACCAGTTTTCCAAGTTCAAAATTTCCATCTTCGTTATATTTTTCATCAAGTGCTATATCAAGCCGAGGAATATTCATAAATTTCCCTTCACCTTGTGAAATTGTACGTTCATACTCGAAACAACGAATAAAGAAATCTCTCCAGCTTGACTTCTGCTCATTCTCAAAATACCATTCATACTGTCTGCATGCTTGACCTTTTAATTCAATCATACAGCCCATATCTTCCCTTTTCTTTGAAATGAAAACATTGATATTCTGAAAAGTAAATTTTGTATCATAACCTGAACCACCCTTTTCTTCTTCAAGAAATGGCTTATTTTGCAGACACAACACCTTCGCTATCACATCTATATAATCTTGCGTTTTAAATGTAACCTTCACATAGTCAACTTTCCCTTCCAAAGAAAACCCACTATCTCGCACACCTTCCTTAAAAGCTATCAACGCATTCACTTTTGAGTCATAAGACTCAGGAATCTCACCAGCTTCTTTCCACCTATAGAATGTCGCTCTATCTATTTCTAAATAGCTAGATATTTCTTGATCTGAAAAAGCGTACATCTTTTGTACCTTGTTTAGATTCTCAAATTCCATATTTCTCCTTACTTTTCAATAGTGTTGCATTTTTTGAAGCCAAAAAGTCAGTATTATCAAGGCTTTATGCTTCTACGCACATCTTCTACCCCCCTATTAGTCATAGGGGGTTAATTCGCACAATCCAGCCTGCTAGTACACGCTAGTACACGCAGTCGCTCGTCGCACTCGCTTCCTCGCTCCTGCTACTAGCTACTAGCAAGCTGGATTGCACCAACTAGCACAGTAACCAAAAAGAGGGGAAAATCCCCTCACAACTAACTAGAACCATATTCATCAAAAGGAAAATCTTCCAAAATCTCACTCCAATTTTGAGAAAAAGACAAGGCTGTTATACGCTCCTATCTGGAGTCCTACTTCAAAAATAAACGCTGATTGTCTTCCGTTACCACTCCAGAGGACACAAAAAAAGAGGTGGTTTTTCTAAAACCTCCGTCTTTTTTAGTGTAAATGTGATATAATCCTAGAGCAAATTTCGCGAGAGAGGAAGTATATTATAATGAGTCATACCTTAGTATCTAAAGTATACCCCCCTTTTTTTCTGGTAGCCAAAGAGGGGAAAATCCCCTCACAACTAACTAAAAACCATATTCATCAAAAGGAAAATCTTCCAAAATCTCACTCCAATTTTGAGTTGTATTCTGTTTCAATTCAAATAAATCCTTTATGATATTTCTTTGAATCTCATTCAGGTACACTACATTATCTTCCTTTTCAAATTCTAAAATACCATCTAGCTTATCTACCAAATTCTTCATTGAACCAGCAGACACACCAATTTCTTTAGAAAACACAAACGTTCTTACTAAATCATTTCCACTTTCTTTTTGTTTACTAGACATCAATTCTTGAACAAGCCCAGGATCAACCTTCTTCACTTCTCCTTTTTCCAATTCCTCTTGTGCTTCCATTTCAGCTTGAAGATTTTCTTTTTCTTCTTCTGATAATTCAGCATTCGGATTTTCCAAAGGATTGAATAGATTTTCGCGTCGCTCAATTTTCTCATATTCATCAGTAAAGGAGAATCCTTTTTCTAACAAAGGTGAATAAAATTCTCTTGCAACTTCTCCATATACACTAGCATACCCACGACCATATACTCGTTTACCGCCCAGGTACTTCACATACTTAAATTCCTTATTCCTATTGACTTCTCCGAAGGCTAAATCATATCCAACCTCGTCCAATCGACCCACAGAAATTCGGAAATTGATATTCGCTTGCAATTTTGAGCCTAAATCTTCTCTTGAAGGCTTCTGCATAGCTATTGTCGCAAAGCAGCCAGCTTGCCTTCCAAGTAGTAAGAATTGTCCCATAGCATTATCCAAGCGCTGTCTAGTTTGAAAATCAAGCATAGCACACAAAGCGTTGTATTCATCACAGACTAGAAAATAAGGTTCAAGACCATACTCATAGAACTTACGTAAATCCTTATCACCATTCTCCTCACGTTTTTGTCGCATATAAGCATAACGAGCAAACATAATTTGAACAGCCCTTTCAATCATAGAAACAATATCTTCTACCTGATAAGAAATTCGACCTTCAAAAGCCTTCTGTTCTGCCATAGTCACAAAGTCAGCTTGTTTTGGATCACAAATATCCACCACTCCAACTTTAGCCATAGCACGAATCAATGTCCTTAGTAATACCGTTTTACCACCACCAGTACCACCACAAACAAGTAAATGAGGATCATCAATAGGATTCCAATACAGATTTTTCATCAATCGAATACCTTTATCAGAATACTCCACATCAGTTACCTTGATTCGATTCAAGAAAGCAGAATAAGCCATCTTATAAGTCTTGAACTTAATATCGTCCTGAACTTCCATAAAGTCCATGAAGAAAGTAGTTTCTAAATCACTACCAATCTTCTTAAACTTATCCTGAAACTTGTTTCCTGCCATTTTAAAAGCAACTTCCAAATCATAGCGATTCTGTTTTAAATAAACCGTTGGAAATGTAACCTTATCGACTGTTTCTGATTCAGTTTTAACTTTTTTAGTGTATGTATATCCATTCTCTTTGAGAAAGAAAGCTAGTTTAGCAAGTCTTTCTATCTTTTGAAAGAGGACTACTCTTTCTTGCGATAACCAAGTCAAATAAATACTTACACTAACTATCAAAATCAGCATAACTACTGAAACAACAATAGAAAAAATATCTACATTCTTAATTTGCTCAAAATTTGAATAGACAAAAAAAGCTAGTATAGGACTAAACAACAAAAAGAAAAAAGAAAAGATATAGTACCTTAGATTCACCATATAAGGTTTAATCTTAATTCCACGATATGCAGGAAATAAACTCATATCTTTTCTCCTTTAGAAATTATCCCTTATGTTCCTGTTTTTGCTCAGGTTTTTGATCATGCTTCTGTTCCTGTTTTGCTTGACCAGCACCTACACGCTTAACATTTTCAGCACGCAAAGCAAAAGCATGTCCTTTGACCTCGGAAACATTGTTGTTTCCACGTGAAATTGTATATGGATCTTCATAAATCCAAATTGTGGCATCACCAACAAGTTCAACTTCAGACATCATAGGAATATCTTCTACAGAGATACCTTCTTCCAATTTAATTGGAATAATTTCTTGCATTTTATCTGAGAAAACTTCTGCATGCGTAGGATAATCAACAGGCGAACCATCTACCATTTTAAAGTTTTCAATAAAACTGATAAATACCAGTTTACCAAGCAATTCTTTTGCATTTACAGGGATTTCTGCATTATTAAATTTACGAATACTAAAAGCCATTATTTTTTTCTCCTATTTTCTATAATTTATTTCTCAAAACGCAATTCAGTTGCTTCAAATTGAATTTCTTCTTTTGTACCAACCAAACGTGTCACCAAATTAAGCCCTGAAACTGACTTAACAAATGTAAGACCTCTTGTTTTAGGAACATCAGAATTAGCCAATCCATATACACGAATAGTTACCGTACTTTGATTTTCCCCTGAAATCTCAAATTCTCGGAAAGGTACAAAATCATCATACGAACCATTTACTACTTCACGAAATTTTGGACTAACAACAACTTTAGTACCAATCACATTCAATCCCACAGGGAGTTTTTTAATTTTTGCCATTTTTTTCAATTTCCTTTTCTATTTACATTTTTTTCTTTTTAAAAAAACAAAAGGACGATAATTCCTGTTTATTTTACCGTCCTATAAACAACATTCTTAATCTTTCTTACGCTTCATACCAACTAGACCTAGCATTGACAAGATACCAGTACCAACGAATCCAAGCATGCTAGAAGCTGTACCAGTATTCGGTAATGATGGTTTTTTAGGTTCTTGAGGTTTAGGTTGCTCAGGTGTATGAGTTACAACTTTAGATTCCATTTGTTGATTGTTTACAATGTTCACAAATGTATTTTCTACATCACCACTTGCGACTCGTTGTACTTCAATATAAAAGTCAGCGTCGAACGTACCTTTAACACCTAGAGAGTTCAAGAACTCTTTATCAATCGTATAAGCCCACTTACCATCTTTTTCATTCCATGTTACTTTAACAATTTTCTTGATAAAGTCAGAGTTTGTACTTTGGTCAAACTCGAATTGGAACGCATAGATAGAACCTTTAGGAACTTTATCACCTGCCTTAACCACTTTACCGTCAGCCAAGACTACATCATATGGTAACACCATATCTTTTCCTGCTACATATTCTGTACCACGAATAACTCCTGACCAATTTCCTGTATATCTATCATGTTTCAGATCAAGCATATCAACTCCATCATACTGATAGAGTGTATCGTGCTTACTAGGAACGGTCACACCGTCCAAAAGATAGCGTAAGTATTCACCAATTTGAATTTCTTGACCATCACGAATCTTCTTATCGTCTTTTTGATCTACAGCGTGTTTTTCAGGCTTAACATCAGGAACTTGAACAGTTACCAAATTAGAAACATAACTATTTCCATAATCAACTTGATAAAAGTCATTTTTGACCAACTCAGCCTTCTTAACAAGCAAACGAGCAGGAAGATCAATCGTGATATTCTTAGCTTGTTTTACATAGTTCTTATAGAATGAAGCAGAATCTTTCGCTACAAACATATAGAACTCACCTTTTGGATTCAAACCAGCTTCCTTCAAAATGTTTTGAATTTCTTGTGTACGCTCTTTATTATTAGATAAAACATGATACATCTTGAATAAATTCTTAACATCTTTACCAGTAGAATCCTTCATAGTGATTTTACTTTCATCTACTTGATAAGCACCATCTTGAACATCATCAACCATTGCCCACGTTTTAGCAATAGCTTTTGAATCAGCAGTAAACGTTGAGTAAGGCTTGTAATCAGTAGTCAAGCTGAATTTTACATTCTTATCAAATGTATTAGCACCATCAATGTTATGTCCGTATGTATCAGCAATAGCCTTCTCAGGTTTTGGAGTTGAAGGAGTAACACGCAAGCGTGAGTAGTTCACTTTTACAGTAGGAACTAAAGGCATTTCAGGAATTTTTTTCTTCTCAGGTGGAGTTGGAGCTGGTGGAGTTGGAAGTGTTGGACGAGGTACAAACTCTTTTGGTTTCTCCAATTTAGGTTTAGGAATTTCTTTAGTATCCTTTTGCTTCAATTCAGGTTTTGGAGGTGGAGTAACAGGAACAAAAGTAGGAACAGTTGCACTTGCTTTACCAAACAAACCTACAGCCCATGCAACCTTAGAAGAAGAGAAAATTTCACTATCTGATGGAGTATTTTTCCCTTCTACTTTTGCACGTTCGCTTGCCCTATTTCTTTCTTTACGAATTTCATAAGGTTTACGTTGTCCAATTCCATTATGATAGCCTAAATTAAATGTAGAACCATACCCAACAGAAATGATTGATCCACGTGGAATATCCTTTTCATCTTGAACATTATCATACCCAAGGTCACCAGCTTTTACTCCAAGTTCAGGAACATCAGAAGTCCAAGGCGTTTTATACTCACCTTTATAGTAATTCTTACCATCACGAACCACTCTTTTAACATCAGAATCTTTAGGATTCAAGACAATTCCTTCTGTTCCATCTTGATAAGTCAGACTCAATTCCTGACCGTAATCAATATCATTAAAAACAGAAGCAACAGCAAGAACAACTTCCTTCTTATCTTTTTCATAGAAGAACTCAATCTTAGTATTAAATTCAACTAGATTAGCAAATCCAAAGTTAATTGAACCATCACCAGTATCCTTATTTACATAGATTTTAGTAGAACTCAATGATTTTCCGTTCTCAACCCACTCAGATTCCACTTTATTAAAAGTAAACCGAGCAGAAATTTTCTTCCCATCTTTACTTTCAGCAACATTATGAATAGTGAAAGAATCACCTGCCTTCGGATTTACAATTTCACCGAAATATTCAGCACTTTTTGATAACAGACCTTCACGACTAGCAGTAATTGAAGAATCGGAATGCAAACCAATATAATCTTTTACAGCAGTTAAACCTTCTACCCCTTCAAATGAAGCAGTCAGTTTCTTATAATAATTTACACTTCCACGGTTTGATTCATCATAATCTCCATAAACTTTGATATGAGGTTTTTCAGCTTTTACACCCTTCTTAGCAAGTTCTTCTTTTTGCTTATTGTACTCAGAAAGCGCTTTTTCATACTTTGCAAAGTCTTTGTCATAATTGGCTTTTAACTCACCGTTTTCCTTTTCAACCTTCTCATTGTAGGCTTTTTGGTCAGCTAAATCTTTATTGTATTTAGCTTCTTTCTGAGCATTGTCACGTTTAATACGTGAATTTTCTGCTTCAATTTCTTTTTGCTTCGTAGAATTATCAGCAAGAATAGCCTTGTTTTCAGCTTCAATACGTTTAACTTCTGCTTCATGATCTTTTACAGCTTTTTCAAACTTATCTTGTTTTTCCTTGTTTTCTTTTTCGATTTCTTCACGTTCTTTAGTAGTTTTATCTACCTTAGATGAATACTCAGCAGTCACAGTTTTAACAACATTTTCCTGTTTAACATAGTCAGCTTCAATTTCTTTTTGCTTTTCTGCTACAGTTTCAGAGGTTGCAACTCCTTTATCCTGAACTGCCCCAACTTCTACCTTAACACCAGCTTCTTTCGCTTCTTTTACAGCTTTGTCAAGGTTATCATGAGAAATAGGAACATCTACCTCACTTTTCTTCTCAACAGCTACAGTTTTATCCGATACAACTTCATCAGCAGAAACCGAACCAGTAGAAACTACCATACCCAACATTGCAAGTGCAAGGATAACTCCACAAGCACCACCAACTTTCATCTTACGAATTGAACCATAAGCCTTATATTCTTGTCCTTTTGACATTTATTTTTTTCTCCTTTTTTCTAAAAACATTTTTTTACCAAATTAAAAACTCTCAATCACTTGAAGGTGACCGAGAGCGTTTATAAACAACTACAATCATATTTTCTCCTTTTCTGCAAAAAAGAGCCAGTAAACTGACTCTTAATCTATTTCCATCTACCTAGACTATCAACCCAATAACCTTGTACCCATTCAGTACGAGCATAAATGCCATTAGACTTCAAGTAGAACCATGCTTGATAATATGAGTCGTAAACCCATTCACTCATAGCCATTTTTCCATTAGATTTTAAATAATATGAACCTTGCCATGCACTATTCGCATAAACTCCATTCGATTTTAGATAATACCACGCTTGATAATAACTATCATAAATCCATTCATTTTCTGCCATCTTACCATTAGATTTCAGATAATATGAACCCTGCCATGCACTACGTGAATAACTTCCATCAGACTTCAAATAGTACCATGCTTTATAATATGAGTCATAAACCCATTCACTCACAGCCATTTTTCCATCTGATTTCAAGAAATATGAACCTTGCCAAGTATTTTTCAATGGTTGATTATTCTTATAGAAATACCACGTTTTACCTTCTTGAATCCAGCCATTCTTCTTAAATGAAGGAGCAGGAACAGGCTTAGATGGATTTTTTTCTACCTCTTTCTCCTTTGATGGAGTTGGTTTTGTCTGTACAGGTTTCTTATTCTGAACATATCGTCCAGTACCATCAACATAGTATCGACCATTGTCTACCCATGAATCTGTAACCATTTTTCCATCAGAACCAAACCAATAATCACCTTCCCATGTGTTTTTTATAGGTCTATTATTCTTATAGAAATACCATGCTGTTCCTTCTTGAACCCAGCCATACTTTTGATTTTTATTTTGAACATATTTTCCTGACTTGTCAACGTAATAACGTCCATTATCTACCCATGAATCGGTAGCCATTTTTCCGTCAGAACCGAACCAATAATCACTTTCCCATGTGTTTTTTATAGGCCTATTATTCTTATAGAAATACCAATCGTTTCCTTCTCTTATCCAGCCTTTTTTCTCTTTTAAGGCTTCTTTCGCTTTACGTTCTTTCTCCTTTTCTTTTTCTTCTTCTTCGTTTAACTTATCAATTTCTTTAGAGATTTTTTCATATTCTTTATAGGAAGTATTTAGTTTTTCCAACTTCCCTTTTTCTACTTCCAACTCCTTCTCTTTCTTCCCAAGAGTTGATTTTCTGTTACTTTCTGTAGTATTCACAGGAGTTTTTGTACTAAAATTATTCTTAGTTGATTTTGAAATTTCCTTGTCTGAAACAGTAATGAAACTCATTTGAGTTCCATCTTTCAACAAGAACATTGAAAGTCCAAAATAATCTACATTATTCGGCTTCCCCCAATTCACACCAGCAATGGATTGAGCATGATAGTATTCATAACCATTATACATAAAATCTAAAATGGCATTATAAATAGTACGTTTTAATTGTGCTTTTGTAACATCATATAAACCCTGAGTCGTACCTGCGCCATTTTCATAATATTGAGCACCATATTTTTTTTCTTCATCTTCCTTAGTAGAGGTAAGCAAACCATACTCTCTAGCTACCTCATTGATTCCTTTTACATAGTGCCAATCCCATATACTTCTATCTGCTTTTTGCATTTTAACAGAGAGTTTACTAGCAAAATCAATAGACGATTCAGCAAGAACTAGTTCCTTAGTTCCCATTTGCCTTCTTACTTGATTTATCATATCAAAGGCAAAATAGTTCAATTCAATCAATACTTCTTTTGGAAGATTATCAAGATCATAAACTTCAGCTTTATCTGAACCAACAGTTACAAAGTCATTTTTCTGTAAAGCTAACTTCGCACTTTCACTTTTCAGAATTTCTTCTGCCTGATCTCGCTCTTGTTCACTCTTACTATCATCAAAATGATCCTTTAATGCTTTTACATAAGCAGGACTTACCTTTATAGTATTCTTTTCACTATATGGAACTTTCAAGGCTTCAACTTGTTTCTTCAAGGTATCAACCTTATTCTCAGACTCAACAAGTGAATACCAACGACCATCACCTAGATAGCCAGTAACACCATTCTTCTTAGCAAGTTCACTTCTTTGATTATCCAATTCTTTAATCTTAGATTGTCTTGCAGAATCAGCATGAACAACACTACTAAATGCCAACAAAATAGCAGTTGATAAAAAAGCTATTGACTTTTTATATTTCATTCAAATATCCCCTTTTTAAAATGTTATTTACATTATATCATATCCCATTAAAAATAAATCTTGTTATTTTAAAACTCAATAATCACTCCATCTTCTCTAAAACGATTATAGGTTCTTTCAATCTTAGACATAATTTTACTGTAATAACTTCGTGTAAGTTGACCTACAGCATACAACCGATAATACAAATCATCACAACATTTTTTTGAAGATACATAAACATCAGCACCATTTTTTACATGAGCATAGATTTTCAAATTCCAGCAGAATCGACTATAGATTCGGTTATACTCTTTTATGATCCATTCTTCGGAATATGTCCTCAAACCCTCCTTATAACCATACTCTTCGATTTTAACACACCTCTTTCCTACTACTAAATCTTCTCTGCTAGGTCGAGTAAGAATCGTTTCACTTCACTCTTATGAACATACTTAGTCTTATCATCATCAGCAAAGCGGATAGTTTCTTCATAACTCTTTCCATTAGACAACATTTTTATCAGTCCATGAGAAAATTGATGGTGACACCCTAGATTATCTAAATCCTTTGTAGACAATACTTCTTCACGATTCACGGTGAATTTTTCATCTACATTGATAAAATCATCTATCATACAATTATAATATTTTGCTAGCTTGTAAAGTTTATCAATGCTAGGCTCACGATCTCCACTTTCATAGCGTTTATATGCTTTCTTTTGAATACCTAGAAAGTTTGCTAGATCATCTTCTGACTTATTGTTTCTTTCTCTATACAAAATCAATGCTTTTGATACGTTAATCATTTTGATTCCTCTTTTCTTTTATCTACACCTCTACTCATATTGTTAATTTACATAAAGGAATATAGTAGATTCCCTTGTGAAAACTAACAATACTTTCAATTCTTATCAGGACAAAACCTGTTTTATAAAAATCTAGTTATTGTTAATTTTTCGCAAAATAAAAAGGCTTATTTCAAAGTCTTTTTACGTTTTTTCAATAGAATATAGCAAAATAAAATGTACGCTCTTATCTTCGCATACTTTCAGCTTCTCAGCCTACTACCTTCGCCAAGGTCACAAATTTAAAGATAACCCAATATCCCCTCTTTCTTACCCAAAGGCATTAGCAAGATTTTACTCTCACACACCGACCATACAACACATAGACCTCACTATCTCACTCTAGCTACCTTCTAAGAAGTATCATTGACTGTACCACAGCCGTCAGTTCCCTTTTCTTATCTACTAAGGCGAAAGGACGAAACACCCAACGTGAACTTTACAAACTCTAAACTCCTTGTCAACCCCATTTACTTATGGTATAATAATACCAACAAACACAAAAAACAAAATATCGTAAACAGCTTAGTAAGATGGAAACACACTTTGCTGGATTTTTGTTTTCAAAAAAATTAGAAAAGAGAACATTATGATTGAAATTATTACTAAAACAATATCCATCATTTACAACATTGTGAAGTTGATTATTCATCTTTACATTAAATCTTTTGACTCAAATCCATATTTGACAACTTTTTGTACAATATTCATCATTGTACGTTATCTATGCTTTCCGTAGTCTTACTAAAAAGTCAGCAAAGAGTTTAGAATCTATAAAGTTTTGTAGATACATTTCATGGAATCTAGCTATATAAAATACTACCTAACTTGATTTCTCGTCTGCTCTATGATAGAATACAACCGAGAATACTTCTTTCCCTCTCCTTTATAAAGATAACTCGAAAGCAAACTTTGAATAGATTTAGCCCTTTCAAAGTTATCTTAAAAAGGAGGTGCGGATATGAAAAACGTTCTCATCAGATTGTTTTTTATTCATCTATGCTATCGTGAAACTATTTATTTCACTTTACAAAGATTGTTTAGACACAATTCCTAAAATGACAATCGCATTTACAATCTATACGATTATAAGATTGTTATTTTAGTAGTAAGCTAGGTTTTTACCTAGCTTATTTTGTTACAACTAAACTCCATGAAACATATCTACCATCAGACAACTTGACATTTTACTATTTTTCACTTATAATTAAATTGCTACATTTAATCGTG
>ERZ772932.955-NODE-955-length-14714-cov-2.831503_pt1 | contig 14714 bp, 8 predicted proteins | sample MGYA00511684_ERZ772932 | MGnify/ENA primary metagenome ERZ772932 (study PRJEB29015, sample SAMEA2738078) | human oral metagenome | biome: human oral; feature: human-associated habitat; material: saliva | place: China | collected 2210 ...
CGTTATCCAAGAGGCTTTGCTCAAGAAGCTAACACGGCAAGGGTAGTAAGAGTTGGGGACGATTTGCTCGATATTGAGATTGCTTAAGTCTCCCGATTCTGAAGAGAAAAATAAATTCTCAGGAGAGGGAGTGGAGCCCCCCTTCTGCACGGCCTCCAATTCTTTGTCGAGGTCATAGGAGGCACGTCGCACTATGTCGGCAAAGTAGAGGGGCTTATCAATGTTGTAATGATATACGATGCTATCGAAGTCAGATCGTGTAATTCCGTACTTCTCAAAAATCTGATTCTCGAGCGAAAGACGCATTGTATCATTGATGCTGTGGCCCAGATTATCCATGAGACAATCGGCTTTGTACAATTCACCAATGAGCTGTCTAAGCTTCTTATCACTCAGCTTGCGTTGCCATTTGTCTCCGCAACTTGATAGGCTGCCTAGGGTGATGAGAAGGGCAAGAGTCCCCAGCAGATAACGAGCGCAGCGCTGCATAGTTACTCTTTGTTATCGGGGGGAGTTGTGTGGCGACGGTGTTTGGGTGAAAGCATCTCGAGGGCAAGAGATAGCGGTGTGCGGCAAAATAGGATAAGAGCCACAACGCCAACACTGATGCACGCATCTGCAAAATTGAAGATGGGATCGAAGAATGTAAACCGCTGCCCGCCCCAAATTGGGATCCACGAGGGTAGGGTGCAATCAATCAGTGGACAAGAAAACATGTCTACAACGTGCCCATAAAACAGAGGAGCATAGCCACCATCTTTTGGGAAAATCTCGGCAATGGCGCCCTGGCTGGAGGAGAAAATCAAACCATAAAAGAGGGAGTCAATAATATTGCCGATCCCTCCGGCTGTAATGAGGGCAAGCACAATCAGAAACCATGTAGAGAACTTGCCGCTACGTATCAGCCGAGCTACCCCCCAAGAGAGTAGCCCCATGGCTATGATGCGAAAGAGAGTCAAGAAGAGTTTACTACCTAGAGTAATCCCATATGCCATCCCCTCATTCTCAACGAAAAGCAGGTGAAATCCACTGAATACACGTATATCTTCTCCGAGCATCATATGAGTCTTTACCCATATTTTGATAGCTTGATCGATAATAAGCAATAGGGCAACAATCCCCCATACCACAAGAGACTGGGTGAGTCTCTTGCGGTGTAATTCTTCGGGGGTAAGCAGGTCTTGAGAAATTAAACTCATTGTGTTTAGGAAGAGGAGTTTATCTCAATCAGATATTTTTAGTTACGCTTACCGATAGGCAGAAGTCGTCGAAGTCGAGTTCTACAGCATCGCTTACGGTATCGCTGAGCAGGATGCTTTCGGCTTGTACCTGACGGGCAATATAGTCGTGATGATGCTGAAGCACTGGATCCATTTTGCTCCCTGCGAGCACAATGATATCGATGTGATCATTCACCTCGAAGCCTGCCTGTTTTCGTACATTCTGGATACGATTGACAAACTCGCGCGCCAGCCCTTCTTCGATGAGTTGCTCTGTAAGCGTAACATCTAGGGCAACTGTGCGTGTGCCTTCGGTGGCAACGAGCCATCCCGGTATGTCTTCTACAATGATGTCTACGTCGCTACGCTCTAGTCGTACAGCCGTATCTGCAACAGTCAGTTCTAAGAATCCGTTGCGGTCTAAAGCTGCAATTTCCGAAGCTTGTAGGTCGGCAATAGCTTGAGCCAAGGGCTTCATGATCTTGCCGTAGCGGGGACCGAGCTTTTTGAAGTCGGGCTTGATACGTCTGCTCCAGATGCTCTCTGATGCATCTACATAGCTTATATCCTTTACATTAACCTCAGAAAGGAGGAGGGAGCGAATGGCCTCTATTTGAGCTTTTTCTTCTTCATTGGAGATGGGGAGCATGATCAAACTCAGAGGCTGTCGCACCTTTATATTAACCTTTCGGCGGAGTGCCAGCACCATAGACGATAGCTCTTGAGCTATTTGCATCCTTTCTTCCAATTGCTTATCGATAAGCTCGGGACGGCTCTCGGGGAAGTCTGCAAGGTGTACAGAACGCCCGTCTCCCACAAGATCGCGATAGAGGTGATCCGCATAGAACGGAGCGATGGGAGCGATGAGCCTTGCAATGGTAGTAAGGCACTCATAAAGCGTTTGGTAGGCACTGAGTTTGTCTTGAGACATCTCGCCAGCCCAGAAGCGTTTGCGTGATAGACGTACGTACCAGTTGCTTAGGTTTATGGAGACAAAATCGTCAATAGCTCTGCCCGCTTTGGTGGGTTCATAGTTAGCAAGATGCTGGTCAACCTCGGCAACGAGACTGTGCAACAGCGAACGAATCCAACGATCTATCTCGGGTCTCTCGCTGTCCGACAGAGGTTGCTCACTTGCTATAAAGCCATCGAGATTAGCATAGAGGGCGAAGAATTGGTATGTGTTGTACAGGGTGCCAAAGAACTTGCGGCTTACCTCCTTGATTCCCTCGGGGTCGAACTTGATGTTATCCCACGGGGAAGCATTGGTAATCATATACCAGCGGAGGGGATCTGATCCGTATTGCTCAATGGTGGCAAAGGGGTCAACGGCATTGCCCAGACGCTTGCTCATCTTGTTTCCGTTCTTATCGAGAACCAATCCATTGGCCAATACGTTTTTGAAGGCAACGCTACCACGTACCATGGTAGAGATGGCATGCAGCGTAAAGAACCAGCCTCGAGTTTGGTCAATCCCTTCGGCAATGAAGTCGGCAGGGAATAGTTCGCCACTTTCTATCTCCTCTTTATGCTCAAAGGGATAGTGTACCTGAGCATAGGGCATAGCCCCCGAGTCAAACCAAACGTCGATGAGATCCTGTTCGCGCGTCATCACCTTACCAGAGGGAGAGACGAGCTTGATCTCGTCTACCACGGGGCGGTGAAGGTCAATTTTTTCGTAGTTTTCGTCGCTATAATCGCCCGGAGTAAAGCCCTTGAAAGGATTGCTTTTCATTACACCCGCAGCAATAGACTCTTCTATGGCTTGGTAGAGCTCTTCTACAGATGCGATACAACGCTCTTCGGAGCCATCTTCACTTCTCCAAATATTGAGAGGTGTACCCCAAAATCGGCTACGTGAGAGGTTCCAATCTTGAAGGTTCTCAAGCCACTTGCCAAAGCGACCCGAACCAGTGCTCTCGGGCTTCCAATTGATGGTGTTGTTTAGGGCAATCATCTGCTCGCGGCAGGCCGTAGTACGGATGAACCAGCTATCGAGAGGATAGTAGAGAATGGGCTTATCGGTACGCCAGCAGTGGGGGTAGTTGTGGGTATGCTTCTCGATGCGGAATGCTTTATTCTCCATCTTAAGCATGACACAGATGTCTATGTCGAGGCTCTCTTTATCGTCAATGGATTTGGGAGAGTAGGCGTTCTTTACATATCGCCCGGCATACACATCGTAGAGGGGGAGGTCTACTCTAGAGGCAACAAACTCCTTAGAGAGGTGCTCTATTTTATAGAATCTTCCCTTGAGGTCTACCATGGGACGCTCTTGCCCATCGCGGTCGATGAGTACCAACGATGGGATGTTATTTTGTTGGGCTACACGGCGGTCGTCTGCACCAAATGTAGGAGCAATGTGAACGATACCGGTACCATCTTCTGTAGTTACAAAGTCTCCCGTAATTACGCGGAAGGCGCCTTCGTCGGGCTTAACCCAGGGGATGAGTTGCTCGTATTGTAGCTCGGCAAGTTCGCTTCCTTTGTAGCGACCTACTATGCGCCAAGGTAGTTTCTTTACCTCTTTTGGTGCAACTTCGGGTAGCTCTTCTACTTGATTTTTGGGATCGAAATAGGCCTCTACACGGGGGGCACCCATGATGATGGTTTGCTTGAGAGACGTGTAGGGGTTAAAGGTCTCAATGGCTACGTACTCAATGTTGGGACCCACACAAAGGGCGGTGTTGGAGGGAAGAGTCCAGGGAGTGGTAGTCCAAGCCAAGAAGTAAGCATCGCCCCAATTGCTCCATTCTTTCTTAGGATTTAAGACTTTGAACTGAGCTGTGCAGACTGTGTCTTTTACATCGCGATAGCAGCCAGGTTGGTTCAACTCGTGCGTACTAAGCCCTGTACCGGCAGCCGGGGAGTAGGGTTGGATGGTGTATCCCTTGTAGAGGAATCCCTTCTTGTGGAGGTCTGCAAGAAGCCACCAAAGCGTCTCGATATACTTATTCTTGTAGGTGATATAGGGGTGATCCATATCTACCCAGTAGCCCATCTTCTTGGTAAGTTGCTCCCACTCTGCGGTATATTTCATTACCTCGCGACGGCAGGTCGCATTGTATTCAGCCACACTAATGGTTTTGCCGATACTGTCTTTGGTAATACCTAGGAGCTTCTCCACACCGAGCTCTACGGGAAGACCATGTGTATCCCATCCGGCACGGCGGTCTACACGATACCCTTTCATGGTTTTATAGCGACAGAAAATATCCTTGAGAGAACGAGCTATTACGTGGTGAATACCGGGCATGCCGTTGGCAGATGGAGGTCCTTCGTAAAAAATAAACGAAGGAGCATCAGTGCGTTGACGAAGGCTCTCGGCAAAGAGGTTTTCCTCTTCCCACTTAGCTAGAATCTCTTTGTTGATGCCCGAGAAGTCGGGCTGTGTATATTCTCTGAACTTCTTTTTCATTGTCTTCTCTTCTTGCTATTTACAGCTATACAACAAAGGTAATAATATTATAGTGACTAATGCATGTATCGGGTGGGGATAAGTCGTTGTCTAGAGTCCTTCCCTTGTTGCTTTACATCTTGCGGGGGTATATAGAAAAAGGCTGACACTCAAGGAGGTCAACCTTTTTCTGTACTAGAAGAGGCATCATGCTCCCCCTCTTTGGAGGAAGAAGAGTGCCGAACGGTAAGACTTTCTTACTCTACAATAGAAACTTTTCCGGTTTGGCGAGATCCATCTTCGAGCGTAATGCAGAGGATGTAGTTCCCTACTGCAGGAGCCGAGATAGAGGCTTCTGTGCCATGTCCATCTTGCTGAGCAACAAGAACTCCATCCACCGAGTATAGCGATAGCTGGGCCATGTTTTTCTTCATTTCGACCTTAACGGAAAGTCCTATTTGAGAGATGGCAACACTCTCTAGAGGAGAGATGGGGGCAATGGCAGTCCCCTGGGCGGGGATGGCAGCTCTTGTGAAGTAGAGAGTCGGAGTGCCGGACATGTTTTTGAAGAGCCCGGATATGTAAAGCCAACCTCTTGGATCTATTTGTAGGAAGGCTACCGTACCATCGGGGGTTAGCCCAAAGTCGTAACCTTCGCGGATCTCTTTGCCCTGAGCCGTAAGGGCACGGAGGTATGAGGTTTTAGCTAGAGCGACGTCTCCACCACCCACAAAGACATACTCTCCATAGCGGAGGGCGCTATAGCAAGCCCAGTTGGCGCTTGGGTTAAGAGAGGCGAAGTTGTAGGGTTGATAGTGATCCATTTCTACCTCACCTTTGGAGTTGATTACACAGCTCAAGAAGCGAGGATTGCCGTTGATCTTGGTGAAGTCACCGGCTATGATATAGCGCCCCTTGTCGTAGGGAGCAATGCTTTTGATTGTGCAAGAGTAATCCGTATCGTCCTTTGCTGCAATGTGAAGAAAGTCTTTATCCAAGCTACCATCTTCGTTGAAGCGGGCGATACCATTCAAACCACGTATTGCTCCATCCTTAGAGAAGAATCCCGTGATGTAGAAACTACCATCTTCCTCCATATAAGAGCCGAGGATAATGGGCGATGATTTCTCATTCACAGCATCTACGGGTTGGTAGGAGATGTCGTGTTCTCCATCCGCAGAGAAGCGAGCAACGAGGGGTGCAAAGATGCCATTAACTGTGTTAAAGGCACCTGCTACATAGATACTTCCGGATGGATGAACCATGATTTTGTTTACCTCTGTTGTGTAGTTCTCGTTGAAATGTTGGAGTACAAACTTATTGTCTTGCTTGAATGTAGGGTCGAGCGAACCATCGCTATTGAGACGCACCAGCATGCCCACGGGAGCACCATTGTATTCAGTAAATGCTCCGGCAACCAAGTATTTCCCTTCTTTAGTACGGGTGATAGCATACACTAGATTGTTGAATCCACTTCCCCCTTTATTGAAGGTTTTGTCCGGGCTGCCATTCTTATTGAGTCGCATGATGCAGTCCATTCTGAGGGCTTCTTCGTCCGAAAATCCCCCATTGTGGAAGGCCCCCCCTACTACTATTTTGTCGTCGGGGTCAATGACCATGGTCATTACATTCCCATCTAGGGTGGGGCGGAATGTGCGATCTATCTCGGTGGGAGGCAAAACCTCTTGGGCTGAGGCGCGGAAGATGGAGAGGAGTAGCGCTAGGGCTACGAAGCTATATTTTTTCATTGTTGTAGAAACATTACAGACTAACCTTGGTTGTGTAGTAAGAATCCTGCTCGGGAGAGGTTGCTACAATAATATAATTGCCAGAGGGGAGAGCGACCTCTTGTTGGCTCTCCGCCATTAGTGTAAGGTGGGCGATCACTTCGCCACGGATCGAGTAGATGGCTACCATGCAAGCCTCGTTAGCGTGGAGCGCTATTCCGTTCTCTTTGGGTTGCCAAGAGAGAAGGTCTTTGTTATAGGATATCTCTTCGTTGGCCGTCTTGTTGTGCTCACGAGCAAGGATGGGGAAGAGGATCGCTTCTCCGGAAAAGAAGTCCTTGCCAACGATGGCGAATACATCGAGTTCTTGGCTTGGATCTATCTCGTTCTTAAGGAAGAAGAATGAGTAGATATTTCTCATCGGGACGCGTGCTCCGTCTTTGTCTTCCACCTCAAAACGCTGGTTTGTTGTGGGAGGGAAGACGCCATATCCGAGTTGGGGCTTCACGATACGAACCTGCTGGAGCGATACGGGAGCCTCATCGAGTTCGGGAAGTTGCTTATTAAGCTCGGCAATGCTAATGAAGGTCTTGTTGAAGAATTGGTAGCTATTCTGACTAAGAACAGTGGTGGGAGCACCATCTACCACGAATACGAGATTATTATCTTGCTTGATAAGTTGACCTCGCATCTTCTTGATCATTGAAAACTTCTCGGGGAAGTTATTACTGATGGGTAGGTAGTAGAGGGGGTCATTGACAAGCATTCCCATCTCACCATCCCAGAGCCAATATTGGTTGCAGAGAGGCACAGAGAAGTTGATCAGGATGGGAGATCCCTCTTTCGGAGTCAGTTCGTAAAAAGCACCGATCTCTCCATTACGTAATTCGCTTAGGGTCTCTATGGCCTTGTAGGGACGGACGTAGAAATCCATTTTGTAGTCATCAATGCCTTTGTAGGGAAGCCCACTTATAAGGTCTACAACACGTAGTGATAGAGAGTGTTTTCCCTCAGTGAGGTTGTCGAATGTTACCTTGCTACCAGGGATGTCCGGGTTGAGGTGCTTCACCAACATCTCGGGTTTATCGTCTAGCTTGACGGTGATATAGGAGGTGGATTTGGGGTAGGGGTGCTCGCCCGATCCCCAGAGTACCCATGTAGCCCCGCCAAGAGCTGGGGAGACAGTAAGAGAGGTCTGGCTTGTTTCGTAGCCGTTGGTAATTCCATCTGCACGTATCTCCCAGGCCTGATCGTTCTTGATTTGGTAGGAATAAAAGCGGATGTCGTCTATGAGGATACGATAGTCTGTCCCGTATTGTATGGCATTGCCTGCATAGCAAATACGGAAGCGGAAGGGCTTGAATTCCTCTTCAGGTTGTTCGATGGTCGCTGTATAGGCATGACGGTCGAAGATGAAAGGCGAGTTGGCCCTGTGCCAGTTCTCTCCATTGTCGTAGGTCAATTCGTATGCCCAAGCTTGGCGTTGTCTAGAGACAACGCCGTCCATGCCGGACGCTGAGAAGGCAAAAGCAATTTGGCTTGCTTCTATATTATCGAGAAGCTCTAGCGAAGCGACTTCACCATTGAAGGAACCGGCCCGTAGTTCGAGGGCTTTGTGTCCTGTGGGAATTCTCTTGGTGGAGTCTGAGGTGATGACTGCATTGCAAACCTTCCACCGGTATCCATCGATGGTTATGATTTCTTCTTTGAGATCGTTTTTGGTCCAATCTTCAAACCCGGTGTGATAGAAGGGCGTAGGTGGTTTTACGCGAGTTTGCGAGTTTGCGAGCCCTGTGGAGCAAAAAACGGCTGCCAAGAGTACCAGTAGATGTAATTGTTTTTTCATATTAATTTGTTAGTTATTGCTTGCAGGTGTGGTGATGTTAATATCTTTTCGTTGCACCCACATCAGCTTATAGTCGCTTTTCTTGGGGTCGGTCGCGTTGTCGACCAAGGATACTGCTACGAGTATATCCTGAGGGCTCTGTGTGGTGATAGACTTCTCTTGATATACCTCTCTATTATCTGCGGTGTAGCCTATGGGGCGATAATAATACTGAAGCCAAGGCTCTACTTTTTCTTGGTAAGCGGCACGGGTTTGCATGAATAGGTTCACTCGTTCGAGACGCTCTCCACGACCAGAGTAGGCGATGGCGTTGCAGGGGGCGAGCTCATCTTCGGATAGGAGCACGTAGAAGACAGAGGTCCAGATATCGTTGGGCTCTACTTTTGTAGGAATAGCGGCTACGGCTTGGTGGTCTTTCTGCTTGTCTTCAAAGGCTCGCACCTCTTCTATGTTGGCTCCTACTTTTGTGAAAACCCCCGTTGGGAGTTGGGGGCCTTCTTGCTTCCCTGAGGGGTCCGGTTGGGGGGTAGAAGGTGAACAAGAGGCGAGTAAAAAAGAAGAGAGGAGCAACAGAACGGCCGAAACCGAAATGGCTCTAAGTCTTATAGGTCTTATAAGACAATTGTAGTGTGTCATATAACTGTTACTTTTTTATTCAAAGTGCAACAGCAAAGATATAGAAATGTATCATAAATAAATCTCTTGGGCATTTATTTTTGAGGGGAGTGTGTGCTGTCGTAGTAATACACCTCAACCTTTAGAGACAACAGCCTTGTGTCTATCTATGCTTCTTAGGCTTCATTTCTCGTCTTCCTTGGGGAATATTAATGGGGAATGTTGCATCGGGATGTATAAGAAAGATGTATATTTGTCTATGAAAAAGAGGGGGAGCGTAATCTTTATTCCCTCTTCGTTTGTTCTTTTTGTGGTGAATCTTTCTCCACTATTAGAGTGAAACTAGAAAACAGATTAGCAGCCAACCAGAAACATAATATGCGTATTACACGAACTTTTTTCTGCTCCATTTTGCTGGCTTCCTCCCTGCTAATTGCAGGGTGTGGGCGCAAAAGCAAAGAAAAACTCTACCGAGAGCTGTTGCAAGATGCTGCGCAATTGCAAGCCGAGGGGAATCTGGCGAGTGAAGAGTCGCTTGACGGAGTCATAGACCGCTTTGACTTATTTATCACAGAGCATCCCAAGAATGCCCATGTAGAGGAGTTGCGTCAGAAACGTGGGGCTTTAGCGGATCAGCGTGATAAGTGCAGGCTCTTTCGCATTCGCAATCAATACGAACTAATCACCTCCGACACAGGGCATTCTCTCGAAGAAATCCTCAAGAATACTCACAACCTATTGGTCATTTTGAAGACTTCGGAAGCTCAAACTTTGCTCAATAAGTACCCCAATGCCAAAGTTTATGAGCCGGATCTCTTGGAGTTTAGAGACGAGATACAAGCCATCGAAGCTATAGCTACAAGTAGCTACTCTTCCCTCAAAGAGTTTAACGAAGAGGTGGAGGCTCGGCAGTCGCGATTCGAGCAGTCGCGATTTAGTAGCATACCCACCCTATGGGAGAAGCATACTGATGCCAAACGAAAGAAACTGATCAATATGGAGATAGAGCGTGCAATTGACTCAATTATGCCGGCTTTGGAGCATGAGGCTTCTGTGCGCACTACCTATAACCATAAGCATTACCGAGTAAAGAGTATAGAGCTCGTATCGAAGACTACGCCCACGTGGGTTTCCTCTCCTTCCGGAATGATATGTGAGGCCACATTCCGTGTAAATATGGTGGGGGCTTGGTTTGGTATTGATAGGGGTACGGCCAAAGTTTCTGTTAAGGGAGGAGTCTTCCAAACGGATAGTATGGGGTCTATTGCCTATCGCATCTTGGATCATTCGGAGCTCGAAACTACAGGTGATTTATAAAAACTTTCTGCCCTAAAGTGCACTCCATTTCTACCCTAAAATTCTATCGTTTTGGGGTGGAAATGGACTCCTATATTGCCTAGAAACTTTTGCGAAATAGGCCTACCATCTCTTTTTTTGTACCTTTGAAGCATGAATGAGTGTATCTATTCTGCTTACCACAGGACCCTCTCTCCGAGGGTTTCTTCACCTATAATCCCCCCAATTTCATGCTAGTTGCCTTTCTAATTAAAACGTTGCAATTGATGCTCTCACTGAGCATTTTGGTCGTATTTCACGAGCTTGGCCACTTCTTAGCGGCACGTCTCTTTGGGGTACGAGTGGAGCGATTCTTCCTCTTTTTCGACTGGGGAAGGGCTCTTTTTAAGTACCGATCGAAGCGTAGTGGCACCGTCTATGGCATAGGCTGGCTCCCCTTTGGGGGTTATTGCTCTATGGCGGGTATGGTGGACGAGCGTTTCTTAGAGTTAGATGAGAAGTCTACGCCTCAACCCTACGAATTTAGAGCAAAACCGGCTTGGCAACGGCTCATTATCATGATTGCAGGTATCCTGTTTAACCTGATTCTTGCCGTTGTTATCTATAGTAGTATTGCACTCCACTGGGGAGATTCCTCCTTATCGAGTGCCAATATTACAGCTGGGATGAGTTTCTCACCTGCGGCTCATAAGGCAGGATTCCAAGATAATGACATCATCCTTTCGGCCGATGGAAAGCCTCTCGATGCCCTTTCTAATAACTTTATTCGAGATGTGATTACCGCAAAAAAGGTGATAGTACGTCGGGATGGGGTAGAGAAAACCATTGTGATGCCTAGCGATATGATGCAGCAGGTGATGGCTGAGGGCGTTGGCTTTATGGGTATGCAGATCCCTTTTATTGTGGATAGTGTGCTCCCCAATACTGCTGCTGCGAGAGTGGGGCTGCAGGCGGGGGATATCCTCTTGCAGGTAGATAGCCTCCCAATTGTGGATGCCACGGATGCCCAACTTATCTTTAGAGAGCAACGCAATCGAGTACATTCGTTGCAATTGCTCCGAGCCGGAGATACTCTTACGGCTACCCTTCAGCCTGATACTGCGGGGCGCATTGGTGTGCAACTTCTTGCCGATATAAATAGGATATATCCTACCGAGGAGATACGATACACCCTGTTGCAGAGTGTGCCGGCAGGTTGCTCCCGAGCTGTCAATACGCTCAAAGGGTATGTAGGGGACATGAAATATGTGTTTACCAAGGAGGGGGCCCAGCAGATGGGAGGCTTTATATCCATAGGGAAGCTATTTGATAACCTTTTCGATCCCTATCGCTTTTGGAGTATTACAGCCCTTCTTTCGGTCATTCTTGCCTTTATGAATTTCCTCCCCATCCCGATGCTGGATGGTGGGTATATCCTCTTTACTCTTTGGGAGATTATTACTCGTAGAAGAGTCAGTGATAAGACGATACTCAAAGCCAATAAGATAGGTTTTGTACTACTTCTTGCCCTTTTACTTTATGCTAATGGCAACGACTTCTTCCGCACCCTCTTTCATTTCTAATCCCCTATGGCTCTACTAAAAACCTATCCTCGAGCCTTTGAAGAAAAGGTTGGGTTCGACCAAGTGCGTGAGCTACTGAAGAAAAAAACATGTAGCTTGATGGGGAAGGAGGAGATTGATGCCCTCCGTGCAGAGGATGATTCTACCCTTATTTTGCAGCGTCTGGAGCGTGTGAAGGAGTTGCTTCTCATACTACAAGAGGGGCGAGACTTTCCCTCTCTTTCGCTCGAAGACCTTCGTAGCTCCCTCGATGGAATACGCCCCGAGGGTACTTATCTGAGTGAGGATCGCCTGCCGCATCTCTTGCAAGCCATTCGTACGATGGAGCATCTCTATCGTTTTTTGGGCTATCAGCAAGCGACAAACCCCGAGAGCCAAGAACCGCCTCGCTATCCTGCACTTTTACAACTGCTCCCCGAGGGGCTTTTGCTCCCTCATATCGCTCAGCGGATTGATAGCCTGCTCGATCGCTTCGGTCGAATACAAGACTCAGCTTCTCCGGAGCTACGAGCCATCCGTACGGAGCGTTCGTCGGTAGAGCGTAGCATGGCGCGACAGATTCGCTCTCTATTGGCACAGGCAATACGTGAGGGCTGGGCAGACGAAGAGGCTCGCCCTTCTCTGAGAGATGGGCACCCCGTAATACCCGTGAATCCAAGCTATAAGCGTAATATCCCCGGGATTGTACATGACGAGTCGAGTAGTGGGAAGACGGTCTTTATAGAGCCTATTGAGATTGTAGAGTCGAACAATCGAATGCGAGAGCTAGATGCCGCCGAGCGCAGGGAGATTATTCGTATTCTGATACTCCTTGCCGATGATGTTCGCCCCCATATCCCCTCGCTGTTTGCTATGTATCAGTTGGTGGGTGTATTCGATGCTCTCTTTGCTATCGCCCGTTTCTCACAAGAGGAGCGAGCCATTGTGCCCGTTATAGAGCCACGTCCCTACCTAGATTGGAAAGAGGCGAGGCATCCGCTTCTCCGCCGAACCCTACAAGCCGAGCAACGGGAGTTAGTGCCTATTGATTTGGCGCTCAAGGCCCCGAATGCACGTATTTTGCTTATCTCGGGACCTAATGCGGGGGGAAAATCGGTATGCCTCAAGACCTGTGCTTTACTACAATACATGCTGCAAATGGGAATGCCTATACCGGTACATCCCGACTCTACAGCCGGTCTTTTTTCTTCTCTTGCCATCAATATAGGGGACGATCAGAGTATCGAAGACGATCTTAGTACGTATAGTTCGCACCTTGTGAGCATGCGCCACTTTTGCAGGATAGCCTCTCCCCGCTCCCTTTTGCTCATAGACGAATTCGGAGCCGGTACAGAACCGGAGTTGGGAGGCGCTATCGCCGAAGCTCTTTTGGCGGAGTTTAATGCCCACAAGTCGTTCGCTCTTATTACCACACACTACCGCAATCTCAAACAATACGCCTCTTGTCACCAGGGTATTATCAATGGAGCTATGCTTTACGACCGAGGGGCTATGCGTCCTCTTTTTCGCCTATCCATTGGTCAGCCGGGTAGCTCCTTTGCTATTGAGATTGCTAAGAAATCGGGCTTACCCAAAGGGGTGTTGGAGATGGCGGAGAGCTTGGTAGGGAAAGAAATGCTTGATACGGATAAGTACGTACAAGAGATTGCTCGAGATAAACGCTACTGGGAGAAGAAGCGTGACAATATACGCCGCCAAGAGAGGCAGCTTGAGGAGGAGATAGAGAAGTATAGCTCTGCACTTGCCAAGTTGCACTCCTCACGCAAAGAGGTGCTAGCCCAAGCTCAAGACGAAGCGCAACGCCTTCTTAAGGAGAGCAACGCCCGTATTGAGCGCACCATTCGAGAAATTAAAGAGAGTAATGCCGAGCGCGAAAAGACCCTTCTGGCACGGCAAGAATTGCAACAATTTGCCCAAGAGACCTCTCTCAATTCTGGTGAAGCCTCTCAGTCGGAGGCGAGTCAGTCCATTGATAGAGAGTGGCAACGTATAGAGAATAGGCGCAAACGAAAAGAAGAGAAGCGCCGTAAAGCCTCTGACGAAGCCTCCCAAACGGCTTCCAAAACACCCAAACCTCTCCCCCTAGAGGAGGGATGCAAGGTGCGGATCGTATCACAAAATGGTATAGAGGGTACTCTCTTAGAGCTTCGTGGGCGTCAGGCTCTTGTGGCTCTAGGGGGGACTATGCAAACAATGATCGAGGTAAGTAAGTTGGAGCGAGTGGCGGGGAATACCCCAAAAACTTCAGCTCTCACCGAGCGCATCTCCAGTAACATAACCGAGCACATCCATGAGAAGAAAACAAACTTCCGAGAAGAACTCGATGTACGGGGTATGCGTGCATTAGATGCCTTACAAGCTGTTGAGTACTACCTTGATGAGGCAATACAAGTAGGGTGTCATCGGGTACGTATTCTGCACGGAACGGGTACCGGAGCTCTACGCCAGAGCATTCGTCAGATGCTTCCCACGCGCCCCTATGTGCTCCGATTCTACGACGAAGATGTACGCTTCGGGGGAGCCGGTATAACAATAGTGGAACTATAACGCAAAACAGATGAATAGAGAAGAAGAGAGACTCCACAAACTCGAAAACGCTCCCATACCACGTCTCCTATTCACCTACGCTCTTCCCTCGGTGATTGGAGCGGTGGTCAATGCTCTCTACAATATAGTAGACCGTATCTTCATAGGGCAGGGGGCTGGAGATGATGCCCTAGCCGGTATGGCGATAACGTTGCCTATTATTCTCTTCTTGGTGGCTTTTGGCATGTTAGTAGGGAGTGGGGCGGCTGTACGTGTCTCTATCTATTTGGGGCGGAACGACCAAAAAACGGCAGAGCGACTCTTGAGCAATGCTATTATGCTCACGCTCCTCTTCAACGTGACTATCTGCTCCATGGTTCTGCTTTTTATGGATCCTCTGCTACATCTCTTTGGAGCTAACGACATAATTATTCCCTACGCCAAGGAGTATCTCTACATTGTAGTCCCTGCGAATATTATATCAGATCTCTGTTTTAGCTACAACGCCATTATGCGAGCATCCGG
>ERZ772932.957-NODE-957-length-14697-cov-2.860880_pt1 | contig 14697 bp, 10 predicted proteins | sample MGYA00511684_ERZ772932 | MGnify/ENA primary metagenome ERZ772932 (study PRJEB29015, sample SAMEA2738078) | human oral metagenome | biome: human oral; feature: human-associated habitat; material: saliva | place: China | collected 2210 ...
TTAAGTCATAATCAAGTGAAGCATAACCTCTTGATCTTGACTTTAATGCATCGAAGAAATCATAGATTATTTCATTCAAAGGTAAATCATATTTCAAAATTGCACGATTTTCCTCAATATATTCCATACCAAGATAAATACCTCTTCTCTCCTGACATAGATTCATAATAGAACCCACAAATTCCTTTGTAAGCATTATCTCAGCAGAAACTATCGGCTCCTCCATATGCTCTATCTCTGAAGGATCAGGCAGATTTGAAGGGTTGGTAAGTTCTATAACCTCACCGTTAGTTTTAAACACCTTATATACAACACCGGGTGCTGTAGTAACAAGGTCGAGATTATATTCTCTCTCAAGTCTTTCCTGTATTACTTCCAAATGTAATAATCCAAGGAAACCACATCTAAATCCAAATCCAAGTGCAAGTGAAGTCTCCGGCTCAAAGAAAAGCGAAGCATCGTTTAACTGCAACTTTTCAAGTGCCTCTCTAAGGTCATTGTACTTTGCTCCGTCTGCCGGATAAAGTCCGCAATAAACCATGGAGGTTACCTTCTTATATCCGGGCAATGCCTCCTTACATGGATTGTTATTTAATGTAATTGTATCACCGACTCTGGTATCCTTTACATTCTTTATACTTGCTGTAATATATCCTACCATACCTGCAGAAAGCTCGTCACATGGAATAAACTGGCCTGCACCGAAATACCCTACCTCAACGACCTCTTCCACGGCACCTGTTGCCATCATTCTTATAGGATCACCTTTTTTTACACTGCCCTCTTTGATTCTGACAAATACTATTACTCCCTTATATGAATCATATATTGAGTCAAATATCAATGCCTGCAAAGGTGCATTAGGATCCCCATCAGGTGCCGGAATCTTTGCAACTATTGCTTCCAAAACATCTTCTATATTCAGTCCTACCTTAGCTGAAATTCTTGGAGCATCATGTGCCTCTATTCCTATAACATCCTCTATTTCGCTTGCAACCAAGTCAGGATCGGCACTTGGCAAGTCCACCTTATTTATAACAGGAAATACTTCCAGGTCATGATCAAGTGCCATATAAACATTGGCAAGTGTCTGTGCCTCTATACCCTGTGCCGCATCTACTACAAGTATGGCACCGTCACAGGCAGCCAAAGATCTTGAAACCTCATAGTTAAAATCTACATGTCCCGGTGTGTCTATAAGATTAAATATATATTCATTCCCGTCATTTGCCTTGTAAACAGTTCTTACCGCCTGACTCTTTATAGTAATTCCTCTTTCTCTCTCGAGGTCCATATTGTCAAGAACCTGAGACTGCATCTCCCTGCTGGTCAAGAGTCCTGTCTTTTCTATAATTCTGTCTGCAAGTGTAGACTTGCCATGGTCTATATGTGCAATAATACAAAAATTTCTAATTTTACTTTGATCAACAATCATCTTTTCTTCCTATCGTTAAACCTTGAATAATAATGCTTATAATAACATTTTTTCAGCGTTCTTACAATAATAGGGGAAATGAACTCATTACATACTCTTCATTATATTCATATATAACTTACATGAATCAAAGAGCTGTGAAAGTTTTACATATTCATTTTCCCTATGTACCACCGATAAATCTCCCGGTCCTATAATTACAGGTATAAGTTCATTTTTTATAAGCATACTTGCATCTGTAGAGCCTGTAAAAGTGTCAAACTCCGGATCCATACCCAGCTTTTTTAATGTAGCTTCTATAGTCTTTATAAGTATATCCTCCCTTGATGTATCCCATGATGTTCTCATATCAGCTATCTCATATGTGGCATCAAAATGAGGATTTTCAGCTTTTATTTCATCTATTAGTTCATCCAGCTTTTCCCATATATGCTCAGGCTTATGTCCTACCTGTAGTCTGGCATCCACTGTAAACACACATCTGTCAGGCACTACCTGTGGCTCTACGCCTGCATTTATAGCCAATGTTCTCCAGAAAGTATCAGGATACTCTTTAAATTCAGTGTTCTTTATCTTTTCTATAAGCTTTATAGCAAGATATATGGCATTTTCACCCACACCCTTTTGTGAACCGTGAGCAGTCATACCATGTACACAGACATCAGCCCATGTTCTACCCTTTTGACGATTACATATCTTCATATCGGTAGGCTCACATACAATAAGATATTTTGCATTATCAAACACCTTATTTTGATATAATGCCTTTGATCCCTTCATAAAGTTTTCTTCATCTATGGTAGCCGCAATTATTATATCTCTTTCAGGAATAATATTATTTCTCTTCAAAAGTATCATAGAATATATAGCACTTATCAGTCCGCTTTTCATATCGGCACTTCCTCTGCCATATAATTTTCCGTCCTTTATAGTGGATTTAAACGGCGGTGTATTCCATCTTTTTATCTCATCATCAGATACCGGAACCACATCCATATGGCCTGTGAAAACAATAGCATCCTTATTTGTTTTTCCGTTAAGCTTTGCTATGATATCATATCTTCCCTCTTCCACCGGTACACTAAAATACTCAATACCGTTTTGCTTTAGCAGACTTTCCACATACTCACACATAGGCTTTTCATTTCCTTTTGGGTTTGTACTCGGTATATCCACCGCTTTTGAAAATATGTCTACCAGTTCTTTTTCATCTATCAAATCAAAAATACTTTCCATAATATTTATTCCTTTAATTCATCAATATTCTTATTATACAGATTAAAATATATTCCCTCTTTATTCATCAGCTCTTCATGTGTACCTGACTCTTCTATACCGTTTTCTGTAAGCACTAAGATTTTGCTTGCATTTCTTATAGTTGAAAGTCTATGTGCTATTGTGATTGTAGTTCTGCCCTTACTTAGTATTTCAAGTGACTGCTGCACTATGGCTTCAGAATTATTATCAAGTGCTGAAGTCGCCTCATCAAGTATAAGTATCGGCGGATTTTTTAGAAATACTCTTGCTATACTTATTCTCTGCTTTTGTCCACCTGAAAGCTTTGTACCACGCTCTCCTATATATGTATCAAACTTATCCGGAAGTTCCATAATAAAGTCATAGGCACCCGCCATCTCGGCAGCTTTTTTTACATCCTCAAAACTTGCATCTTTTTTTCCGTAAACTATGTTTTCATATATAGTTCCTGAGAACAGATACACTTCCTGTTGTACTATTCCTATATTATCTCTCAACGACTTTTGCTTAATATCTCTTATGTCTGTGCCGTCTATAAGTATTGCACCTTCACTGACCTCATAAAATCTAGGTATAAGATTAGATATGGTTGTTTTACCTACACCTGAAGAACCTACAATTGCAATATTTTCACCTTTATTTATTGAAAAGCTGATATCATCAAGTACCTTTGCATCACTGTCAGGATATGCGAAGCTTACATTCTCAAATTCTATATCTCCGGATACATACGTTAATACCTTCGCATTTTCCTTATCGACTATATCATTCTTTACATCCATTATCTCAATGAATCTTTCAATGCCTGTCATTCCCCTTTGGAACTGCTCCATATAGTCAACTATTTTCTTTACTGTATTTAAAAGCATATTTATATACAGTGTATAAAGAAACATATCTCCCGCATTTATTTTCCCGACCTTCATATAATAGCTTCCAAGTACTATAACTGTCAGATACATTATGCCGTCAAATATCCTATATACCACCTGAAAATTTGACATATGCTTGTAGAACTCTTTTTTAATATCCAAAAATCTCAAATTTTCTTTATGGAACTTCTTTACTTCCAGCTCTTCATTTGCAAATGATTTTACAACCTTTGCACCCAGAATATTGTTTTCAATACCTGAATTGATCTCGCCTACATGATTTCTTTGTTCCTTTTGTGCCTTTCTCATATGGTTATTGGTGGAAGACATAAAGAAGACCATTATCGGTATCATAATAAATATAGTAAGTGTAAGAGTTATATTTATATTTATCAGTATTACAAATGAAACTACAAGTTTTACAACTGCTATAAAAAACTCTTCGGGACAGTGATGTGCAAACTCTGTAACATCAAACAGGTCGGTAGTAATTCTTGATAATATCTGACCTGATTTATTTGTATTATAGTAGGAATAGGGGAGTTGCTGTATATGAGAAAAAATATCATATCTCATATCCGTTTCTATCTGTGCCCCCATCACATGACCTATGTTTTGCATATAGTAGTTTGCTATGGTATCCACCACTCTGAGCAAAACAAATATTACTCCCAGTGTCAGTATAAGTTTTACTGTCAGTAGGCTTAAATCTTGTCTGGCAGTATTTGTCAGATACCTGAGTATTATCGGCAACACCAAATCACACATGGTTGAAAAACCTGCACATATAAGATCAAGTATCAGCGTAGGATAATACTTTCCGTAATATGGTAAAAATCTCTTGAACAAATATGAATTTGTATAAGTTTTTTGCATAAGATCTCCTTCTTTAATTTATAGTTATATAATTAGTATACACAATAATAATTTCACAACATTTTTAGTATAACACCTTTTAGAATAAGAAAGAACTCTAATTTTATACGAATATATTTGTCCTTAGACCTATAAAAAAGGCAGCCTATGCTGCCTCCATTAAGTTTCTATTTTATTTTATATGTTTTTTAAAATCTTTGGCACTCATACCTGCTCTGATTGCCGCTTCATCAAGACTCAGTATTCCATCCTTTACCAAGGATATAAGCGTATTTATGGTACCTTCCTGTCTTCCTTCCAGCCTTCCTTTTTCTATCCCTCTGGCCTCCACTCTATCCAGCACTTCACACATATTTACTTTCTCCTTCCCCTTAAAATCGTTTATGGTTTCTTCAAATCTGTTATCTCCGGTCATTGCAGACATTAATGTTAAAAGTTCTTCTACATGACCAATATTAGTTTTATCAGCTATATAATCTCTATTTTTTCTCATTTGATACAGATAATCAGCTAATATTCTAAAATCACTTTTAAATAAGTCTATCTTTTCTCTATCCAAATAAGCTATCTCAAATAAGTTTATCTTAAAATCATTTACATATGGCTTTATTTCTTCATCTATATCCAGTATTTCAAAAAGTGTTTTTGGATAGTTCCACCTCTTTTCATATCCCAAATACAGAACCAAAGTAATCACCGGATACTTTGCCTTGTCAATGTTTTCTTTTCTGCTTTGCTTTACATATTCCGCCCCATCATATCCAAATACTCTAAGCGGCATAATTTTATTCGCTGTTGTCTGATTTTCAAGTCCGAATAATGCTACATTTATTTTATTTTTACGCCAATACTTTGCTATATCTCTTTCCTGTGATCTTACCCTGCCGTCTATCTTCAGCATACTCATGGGCAATGCATCCTTAAGCGCGGCTTCATCTACCACGTTTCTACCGCCAAATAAAAGTACATTTAGGATATCAGCAAAAACATCATTGTACTTTTCAAGCATCTTCTCTGTTACATCCTTATCTTGCATATCTCCTCCTTATTATACCAAAAATTTTTACTGTTGGATTATTCTTTGATCATATATACTTATATTCCAATAAAAAAGGACTGTCGCAAGCGACAGCCCCATATTACTTATTAAGCATCCTTATATGTTTTCATTACAACTTTTCTGAGTATATCTACAGGTATCATTGTGAATGCAAGTATGAATATTACTATCCATCCCTGTATACTAAACGGTACACAGCTAAACATCTTTCCGATAAATTGGAAAGGTGCAAAAGGTACGGCACCTGCATTTACGATAAGCGCCTGTACTATGATGATTGCAAAGAACACTTTAAGGAAGCCTGTATTTTCATTAAGTCCCTTAAATATTCCGAAGCCTTCATCTCTTACATTAAATCCGTTAAAGAGTGCACTTGCTATAAAGAGTACAAAATATCCTGTAAGAAGTTCTTCCTCTTTTCCGTCAAACAGATTTGCAAAGAACGGAACCTTAAGATATATAAAGCTAAGTACTGTAAGCCAAAGTCCCATACTTAAAATTTGAACGGCCATGTTTTTGCTGATGATATTCTCATCTCTTCTTCTTGGCTTTTCCATCATGTAGCTTTCTTTAGCCGGCTCATTTCCAAGCATTATTGCGCCAAGACCGTCCATTACAAGGTTTACAAACAGAAGGTGAGTTACTTTAAGCGGCTCTTCCACTCCGAAGAACGGGGCGATAGCACTTACTATAACAGCAGTAACATTTATAACCAACTGGAACTTACAGAACTTAAGGATATTGTGATAGATAGTTCTACCATAGAGTATAGCGTCCTTTATAGATCTGAAGTTGTCATCAAGAATTACTATCTCACCTGCTTCCTTGGCAGCCTCTGTACCGTTACCCATAGCAAATCCTACATCTGCTCTCTTAAGTGCAGGTGAATCGTTTACTCCGTCTCCCGTCATACCTACAACAAGGTTCATCTCCTGGCAAAGTCTTACCATTCTTGACTTATCTGTAGGAAGAGCTCTTGCGATAACTCTGATATGAGGTATAAGTTTCTTTACTTCATCATCACTCATTTCATTGAGTTCTGCCGATGAAAGTGCTCTGTCTGAATTAGATTGTATAAGACCTGCATCTTTTGCGATAGCAATAGCTGTTTCAAGTCTGTCACCTGTAATCATTACTACCTGAATACCTGCTCCCATAACCTCAGCTATAGCATCCTTAGCCTCAGGTCTTACATCATCTCTGATACCTACCAGACCTATGATAACTATATCATCATTGATGGTATTTTCTACAAGAGCCTTCTCTGAATATCCGAATGCCAAAACTCTCATAGCTCTTGCTGCAAGCTCGTCAATCTTTCTGTCAAGAACAGCCTTATCAATTGTCTTTACTTCACCGTTCTCATCTAAGAACTTCTTAGCCTTTGCAAGAAGTCTCTCAGGTGCACCCTTATAGAATGTCTTATCAAGAGAATCTATTCTTGCCTGGCTGAATTTATTTGTTGAGTTAAATCCCTGATGTGCTCCTACTACCAGACTCTTTTCATTTTGTAATGCATCAAAAGTAGCATGTCCTATAAATTTCATCAATGCCTGATCTGTTGCATTACCACCTATTACCACGCCTCTGTCATCAAACAATGACTGAGTATTCTTACCGATTGCGATATCTATAAGACCTTTTACTTTGCTGTGGTCACTTAAGTCAGGTATAGCAATAGAGTTTCCGTTAGCAAGGAAGAAATCCACTACTTCCAGACTTCCCTTTGTAATAGTTCCTGTCTTATCACTGAAAAGTATATTCAGTGAGCCTGCAGTCTCGATACCTTCCGCCTTTCTTACAAGTACATTATGATCAAGCATTCTGCTGGTATTTTGCATAAGTACCAAGGATATCATTAAAGGCAATCCTTCCGGAACGGCACATACGATAATAACTATTGCAAGAGTAACGGCTCTTATAAGGTCCTGCACGATTGTCTGTGCTCCAAGAGCAAAATAGTTGCCGAATCCCCCCGCTCTTACTATAAAATAAGCAAAGTAAAGTATCGCTATTACTGTAGCACCCACATATCCGAAAATTGATATCTGATTCGCAAGCTTTCCAAGCTTTACCTTAAGCGGTGAATCAGGGTCTTCTTCATTCATCTCAAGAGCCATCTTACCCATCATTGACTTAAGTCCGACTCTCTTAACTTCTAAAACACCTTCTCCGTCAAATACTACAGCACCTCTAAAGAGTGAATGAGCATCCACAAATGTATCACCTGTGATATCCTCTTTTAACTCAAATCCCTCTTTTGCTGCAGTTTTCTTGCACTCCTCAGCCTCACCGTTTAGGGCTGAGTTGTCTACTCTTAAATCTCCGTCTATTAAAATACCGTCAGCAGGTATCTTATCTCCCGATTGTAAAAGTACAAAGTCTCCTACTACTACATCATCCACATCTATAACAGTTACAAGACCGTTTCTGTAGACCTTACAAGTATCCTTCTTTGTGTTGTCCTTTAACTCACGATACTTTGTATCACTTGCCACACCTGTCTTTGCAGATACAATGGCTACTATTATTACCGCAATAATAGTTCCAAGCGGCTCATAAATTTCAGCATAGCCAAAGAAAAACATCACTATCATCAGTACTGCGATAGCAAGAAGTATCCTGATCATAGGATCATTGAATGTCTCCTTAAACTCCTGCCAAAAAGTGGTAGGTTCCGAATCAGGTATTACATTTGAGCCATGATCCTGCCTTGACTTTTCAACTTCCTTTTCAGTCAAACCGGTAAATTTCATATAATTTCCTCTTTCAAAATTTTGGGGAGAAAGCAGCCGCTCTCTCCCGTAATATTTATTACATATATCTACTTGCCAATTCCCCAAGACCCGGATCTGTGGTTCCCTGTCCTACAGCTGAGAACTTCCATTCACCATTATGTCTGTATACCTCACCGAAGATCATTGCAGTCATTCCTGAATAATTTTCTGTAAGATTATACTTAAGAATCTCTTTATTGGTTGAAGCATCTACAAGTCTTATAAATGCATTTCTGATCATTCCAAATTCTTGACGTCTCTGTACCGCCTGATAAATATTTACAACAATAACTATTCTATCATAAACTGCAGGTATATTTTCAAGATCGATAGTTATCTGCTCGTCATCCCCGTCACCTGCACCTGTCAGGTTATCACCCATATGCATAACGGTGCCTGAAGAGTGGCGAAGGTTTCCGTAATAAACCACATCACCTTTATTTACTATCTTGCCTCCCTGTAAAAGGAAAGCTGATGCGTCACAGTCTATATTGCCTTCCTGGCTTTGACCGCTGCCAAAGAGTGATGATAAAAATCCTCCCCCTCCCTTTGGGGCCTCATCCCATCCGAGTCCGACTACTATTCTCTTTAAACCTGCATTCTCCTTTGACAGGCTTACCTTTTGTCCTTTTTGTAAACTGATAGACATATATCCTCCTAATGTCTGCGTATAGGGCTTAAGCTACCGCTATACCGTAATGATTGCAAAGTGCGGCAAGTCCGCCACCGAATCCGCTTCCAATAGCATTGAACTTCCACTCGCCCGCATGCTTGTAAAGCTCACCTACAACTACCGCTGTTTCGATAGAGAAATCCTCACCAAGGTCATATCTGATGATTTCAGCGCCGGTCACTTCATCTAAAATTCTGATATAAGCATTTGAAACCTGACCGAAGTTCTGTCTTCTTGAATCTGCATCATATATAGTACTGTAAATGCAATCTTCTCAATATTTGCAGGTACCTTCGAAAGGTCAATCTTAATCTGCTCATCATCACCGTCACCTTCTCCTGTAAGGTTATCACCCATATGAGTAACACTCTCTGACGGATGAGCCAAGTTGCCGTAGAAAATGAAGTCCTTTTCTGTAGGGCATTTTCCACCTGCATCTACCATGAATGCCGCAGCATCCAAGTCAAAGTCCGCACCTGAATCAAATGCATTTACATCCCATCCAAGACCTACGATAACTTTCTTAAGTCCCGGATTTGTCTTTGTAAGATCTACTTTTTGTCCTTTAGATAAATTTATTGGCATAAAATCCTCCTTTATTATACACCGAATTTCTTATAAAATTCGTTTTTAATATTTTCAAGTTTAGCTTTATCTTCAACTCTTTGTCTTCTGGCATCGTCCTGAATTCTCTTTGTTTCTTCGATACCGTTTACAATAGTTCTCCAAGACTTCTCCAAAGTATCCACCTTTATAGAACTTCCTGAAGCCATCTGAGCTGTAAGTTTTGCCTGTTCAACAGTATTTGTGGCATTCTTTAATATCATTTCATTGGTCTTTTTATCAAGCTCAGATAATGCCTCAGCCTGTAATCTCTGACGTTTGAGCATAATAGCCTGTGCAAGACTCTGCTTGAAAATAGGCAATGTAATAATAAAAGCCGAATTTATCTTTCTTATAAGATTTATATTACTGAACTCCATAGTCTTTAACATCGGAATAGTCTGCATAGCCACATTCTCAGCCACTCTTAAGTCCTGTGTTCTTTGCTCAAGCATCATAAGTGCATTGTTGAGAGTTGTAAGCTCAAATTGCATTGACTTATCACCTGTACGCTCCATCTCGGCAGTTCTCTCTGCTATAGCACCTTCCAGTTCCTTACATCCCTGCTCACCTGCCATGATATATTTTAAAAGATCATGATAATAATTTACATTTGATTCAAACATGGTATTGAGCTTTTTATTGGTCTCTTTGATCTCACCTTCATAGCCCTTAAGCTCCACATACACCTTGTCAATCTCACCGCCCATGGTCTGATATTTTGTCATTATCTTATCCAGCTGTTTTTTTATACCGCCGAACAGCTTGTCAAAAAGACCCGGTTCCTGTTTGATCTCTTCAATATCGAATTTGCTCATGATATTGGTAAGGACACCCAACATCTTTGAAGTTTCCTCAATCTGAGCGATGTTCATACTGTTGAGTACCAAATCTGAAGATTTTGATATCTCTGTAGCAACCTCGCCACCAAATGTAACAATACTGTCAAGATTGTCAAGTTCTATCTTGCTTACAAGTGCATCAACCTCTGCCGAATCCGCCAATTCATTCTTGATTTTTGCAGACTCTACTGCAATATCAAAGGTTTGAACGGTAGGTAATGCTTCATTCTCTGCAACATCACTTGTCACCGCTTCAGCTTCTACGGTTTTTGCTTTTGAAAAATCAAGTCCCATCTTTCCTCCTATGCCCCGTTCCAAAATGTCACAAAGGCTCAATATTAGTTTTCATTAACCAAAAAGTCTTGAAAAAAACGATTTTTTCTTTTCCTTCGCAGACCTCAGTCTATTGAAATCCGGTATGGCTATATCATAAAGATAATTGCCGATTATATGCTCTTCCATTATCTGATTGTTAAAGTATTTATTTACATTGTCATATCCCGTAGGTATAAAAAATACTATATCAAATCCTATCAGATTCAAAAAAGCAACAATTATGCTGTCTTCCAACGAAATAACTGTTTCCGTTGTATTTACTATTATAAGCTTTGGCGGACATTTTGTAAAATCAAAGCTTTGTATAAATCTTAAAATTTCCTTAGGTAAATCTAAAACAATTGTAATTATCTTGTATTCTGTACCGTTTTGTCCTGTTCCCGCTATAGTCTTCCTTCTTAAAAGCTCCGATAATTTATCAAGAATATAATCCTGAGTCTCAGCTCTTAAATAGTCGTATTTGTAGATTTGTGAATGCTTTATGCCCTCTCTGTCAAGTCTTCCGTTCTTAAAAAAAGACGGTACACCGGCTGCCACAGTGCAGTTTCTGTCATAAATATTTTCATTCTTATATATCAATGTCGTATCTGTCAGAAGATCTTTAATATTTTTAAAATATGTATCCGTATCCGAGTTTGCCACACCTGATATCTTGGCAAACATTACAGGGATATTTACAATATCATCGACTGTTGAAAAGTTCGGTCTAAACCTCGCCTCCTGCTTCCAGTAAATGTCAATCTCTTCATATGTAGTAGAAAGCTTTATAATATTTACTTTCGAAAATTGCATATCTCTGTACATTCCGGTATCCGAATACATCATGGTGTCCAAATCTCTTTCAGCATTATATGCCATTGTACCCATTGAAAGATTGTTTCCGTCCGTAGGATACTCATTTACTTTCAAAGTCTCTTCAAAATGTACCTCATATAATCTTTCCCCGGTAAGTTTATCTCCCTTTTTCTCCGGATTAAAGATAATTACATCTATCGGCAGCTTTGCCACCATATTTAAGAACAGACTCTCGGTATCGGTTTCCACATTTCCGAAATATATAAGTATGGGAGCAGGTGAATGAATATCGGTATTTCCAAGCAAATCCGGTATATATCTTTGGAACCAGCATAGAATATATATTCCCTTATTCATCATTTTATTGAGATCCATATTCATCAGTTTGCCGGTCTCTATCATGGTATCCACAAAGGCGTCCCTTGCCACATCTATAAAAGTATTACTCTTTAGATTGATATTCTTCTTCAGATCCATGATAAGCTGATTTTCATTGGCATAATTGCCTCTTTTTATTTTTGAAATCTCGTCCACACTCGGATTTGTTATTTTATTGTTTATCACCTTTATGCTTCTGTTTGCTTTTTTCAAATCCTGATACAGCAAATACAGATTGTTTACATAGGTGTTTCTATTGTCACAACCGTTTATTCTTGCAAACATATTGTAGAAAAAGCTTGTATTCTCGCCTCTTCTTGTATTCTTTAAATCCTCAAAGAGATCCCCGCTAAGCCATGTATTGGTATCGGCTTTTGCATTTGCTTTATTGCTGTACAAAAGTCTCTTACTTTTGTCTTCCTCATGCTGCTTTAAAAGCCACTGCAGATCAAACCCTGCCGGAAAGCTCTCGCTTCCCATACCCAAATCTATTGAGTATTCGGATTTCGGATCTATTGTCATATACTTTGAATCACCACCCGGTTGAACCAGAATAATATCTGCTCCCGCATTAGAAAGTATTTTTAAAGTAGACAGCTCTGAAAAATTTACATTTCCCCAAAATATAATCTTAGGTACATCATCGTTTCCGAGTCTTTCCATAATATTATAAAAATTATAGTAGAGCCAGCACATTATCCTTATAAAATTATTCTTTAAGATATCTATATTCTTGCCCTGACGCCTTAAAACCTCCAAGGTATCATAAATTCCGTCGGCTATCGATGCCCTCTGATAATCTTTTATTCTCGGCAACCATTTTTTCAAAGCTTCCGCCATAAATCCCGGACCGTGAACATATTTATCTCCGATTATTTCATTAAAATATGCTATATTGTCCGCAGTAGGATTTTCTATATTTTTATCTATGATTGCCCCTTCTCTCTTGGCCAAATCATAGTATTTTCTGATAAATTCAAGTATTGTTTCATCATAGGAATTTATTCTGTAAAAATATACTCCCTTCGGTTTTCTTTCATTTTGCCTTTTAAAAAAGTCTTCAAGCCCTTTTATCTTCTGATGCAATAACATGCATTCATCCCCTTTCAAGTCAAAACTTTTCTTATCTTATAAAGCTCTTTGTAAAATTATATACTGCATCATACGGTACAGCCAGATTTATATTTTGCCCCTCACTGAAACCTGAAGTGCTTATGCCGATTACCTCTCCGTACATATTCAGTACCGCTCCACCTGATGACCCCGGCGATGTAGGTGCGCTGAACTGTATCATATCCACATTATCTATATTTCTAAAGCCTGATATAATACCGTCGGAAACCGAATTAAAAAGACCCAGAGGGCTTCCTATTGCCACTACCTTTTGCCCTCTTACAAGACTTTCTTTTCCGCTATACAGCCTCAACGGATTTAACACTCTTGAAATTCTTATTATTGCCAAGTCCAGATGATTATGATATTTTATAACCTCATTTGTCTCATATATTCTCTCATCATCTTCTATTCTTACCTCAAAATAATATCCGCCTCTTATAACATGATTATTGGTAAGTATAAAACCGTCTCTTCCGATCATTATACCCGAGCCTGTACCAAGAAGCTTCTTACGGTTGTCAAATACAGCTATCATTACAATTGATGTTGACAGTCTTGCAAGCTCCACATAGCTTAACTCTCTGTCTCTGTTCACATTTACCGCAGGGATCTGAGCGCTCCCCGAAGACCTTGTACCTGTATTCGGCTGATTGTTAACCGGTGCGACTGCAGGTGAAACACTAACCGCTTTAGTTTTAGAATCTCTGTCTTTTCTTCTGGTGGATTCCAGACTTATGGTAACCGTTTTTCTCTCGCCTCCGGTATTTACCGATGCTGCATTCATTCCGTTCGCTCCGGTATCGGCAGGCTGTTGTATCTGATGATTTTGTGTAGGTTCATCCGGTTCATATATCATCTTGCCGTCATAAAAATCACCAAGTTTTTTTGTGTAGTAATATTCATCCATTACAGAGATATCTTTTGAGTACTGCAGCAGGCATACATCCATACCGAGTAAATTAAGAAAAATAAAAAAATAGATTTCCGATTCCTTTTGTATATTCTCCGCTACTACCTTTATATTCTTATCTCCGTTTATTTTGATATCTGAAAAATTATTTTCAAGCCAATATAAGAGCTTTACCATTATATTTTTTTCTATTGTATCCGAAATATTCCTCTTATACTTTTGCAGGAGTCTTTGCATTTCCTTTACCGCTTCTATAAGCTCATTTTCGCTTATATTATTTTGTCTTACTAAAGCCGTATCAAAATGACATGTGGATATAAAAGCTTCATAAGCCCTCTTTTGCTCCATACAATCACTCTTTATATCCGGCGAGTCAAGATATTTATAGTATATCCTTCCCTGCTTCATCTCAGATTTCAGATATTTTCTTAATTCATTTATTTCCTTATTTGTATTTGCATTTGCACCTGTAAACTTTACCATGTAGGTGTTTCTTATTTCACCTGCTCTGTTACCCCTTACTCTTCCAAACTCTGTAATACTGTTTATATTTATAGGATTCAACCTGTATTTAAACATATTTACTCCATTGAATTCTTTCTTTGTTTTATAACTTTTCTATGCTATAATTATACCAATAATAAGCCTATATTCAAGATGCCCCGTATAAAAGACCGTCTACGAAATAAGCGGCCGTTTTATCCTTGCAATCTTAAGCTCATTTGTAATTTTATATTTTTTGACAGGGGAAGACTATGAAAGATTCC
>ERZ772932.958-NODE-958-length-14693-cov-5.332422_pt1 | contig 14693 bp, 18 predicted proteins | sample MGYA00511684_ERZ772932 | MGnify/ENA primary metagenome ERZ772932 (study PRJEB29015, sample SAMEA2738078) | human oral metagenome | biome: human oral; feature: human-associated habitat; material: saliva | place: China | collected 2210 ...
TTGAAGCTCACCTAAGAGGTCGCTTTCTACACGAAATTTCTTTTCTTCCATGATTCTATATTGATAAAGTTAGCGTTATTCTCGTTCGCATGTGGGAAGAGAATGAACAGTTTTTTTCGTTTATAAGGATGTTTCTGAGGACCGATAGAGGCAGCGTTTACGACTGCTATTAGGCTATTCTTTTAGGCCGACAAGCCATGTCTCTCCCCCTTAACCATTGAGGGACAGTAGTCTGATAGGCGCCCTTCAGCATCTTTCCAATCCTTTTGTATCCTACATTTAATAAGCCTTTATTCTGTACTTAAAGCCCAATTCAATGCGGTTAGTATTGTATTTATCCAAGCCAACACCGTCCTTATAGGTCACCTTACGCCCCACATAAGCCAAGAAGACACGGAAGTCTTGACTCTTAACAGGGTAATACTCCACGCTGCCGACATATCCGTAACTCTTACGGAAGTCTTTGAAACGATCGACCTTCGTAACACTTGCCGTCTCATGCATGCCTTTCAACATCAGATTCCATTGTGGAGCAAACTGCCAATTAAGCTTTGTTATGAACGACGTATAGTACACATCGCTCATCCAAACCTCCCCTCCAACAGCTGGGAAGAAATCCCTCACTTCTCTTGATGCCAAGCCAAAGCGGTCGAGTCCATCGTTCTGATACATATAATCAAAGTACCATTGCAGTCTGTCTAAGTTCAGTTTCTGTCCAAGAATGAGCATACGACTATATTTATGTCGGGCTTCTCCCTCTGTTCCCCACGACCATCTCGTGAGCAACCTATTGTTCAGAAAGCTACCGTTCCAGCCTAAGCTGTATCCAAGTGGGATGCGTGTCTTCTCCAATATTCGGTTTTGAGTACCGTCACCTTCGATTGCCAGGGAGTTATCACCATACACATCAGCAAACTTATCATTGTGAGCATTGGTCACACCAACGACAAACTCCTGTGTAGGAATAGGTTTATAATTAACTACAACACCACCCAAATAGCACTCCAAGCCACCAGTCAAGTCCGAATACTCATAGATATAGATAGGGTTCTCATCCACTTCATAGCCACCTAAGGGCTGGAATATCTTACCAGCCTCAACCGAAAGCTTATCAGAAAACCTATATCCAATCATCACGACATCGGTAGATCGGGCGAAATTATCCTCACTTCTTGCCACGTTCGAATTAGTCATACGATAGCAGAAACGGTAGTATAGCTTATCAGTTAAGTTACCTTTAATCTCAAGGCGCAAGTGTTTATTCTTAAAGCCCGTGCTCCATTGGTGCTCATTGTCCGTCTCCACCTGTACGCTGGCGGCAGTATTGAGATAGACATTGAACATATCACTACTCTTTTTCAGCTTTGTCACCTCTTCAGCAAGCGACTTAAAGTGACCGTCATCACCTCCGTAGCCATGATTATCTTGTGCGTTCATACTTACAGAAAGCGCTAACAGGCAGCAGCACAATAGTGTCTTCCTCGTCATGATATATGTCTTAGTTCATTAATACTTTTAAGGATAACCCCTACTAAAGAAGGCGAACACGCTCCTTACCCAGCATTATCCAAACGATTAATGGTTGTTTTAGCCGTAATAGACTTACATCTAAGAAGATAGTAACCCTTATAGAGAGTGTTGTTTCCAACGTAATGGTTTGTTTCACAAAAGTAGGAAAAATATTGATAGGTCGCTCATTTGATAGAAATAAAAACATTGCATTTAACTTTCTTTAGCGTCATATAGCAAGCTAAAGGGGCAAAAACTCTAAATAAGGAAAGGTGTAGTATTAACATTTTGTCAGTCCAAATGGCCCCATCATCTCCCTATCCTCTCCTACGACATCAGCCGAACAAGCCCCAAAAGAATCATTTTTCTCATACGAAACAACGTCATATAGAACGAATATATAGTATGAAATACAAATTATTAATAAAATCCTAACCCACGTCAGAAATAATCGCTACATTTGCAGAAAGCTAATTACACGCAGCAAAAGGATTGTGTTATCGAGCAGCACAGACGAACGATTAAACCGCAACGGCCTGTGTTCATCTCAGCTCTTGAGGTAGGATAAACGCCAAATCCATCGTAAGTTCTCCCCTCATTAACGTCCGCAACAACAGCGTGTAGTACTATTCTTATCAGTTATGAGTAAACAATTGCTTTTCACACTTGGACTTTCAATGTTGCTTTCGACGGCTGCAACAGCACAAGACCATATCAACCCCGAGGATCGCACGGTCGATATGGACTCTCCAACGTTCGTCCCTATGGTCCATATAGGTAAGGCGAAGGTGGGAGCAGACAGTATTCAATATGTCAGAACAAGCAATGTTTACGTCTTCCCACCCTTAGAGTTCAAGAATAAAGCACAAGAGACAGCCTATTACCGACTGGTTTATAACATCAAAAAGGTTCTTCCAGTAGCCAAAGAGTGTCACCAGATTATCCTTGAGACGGGCGCGTATCTTGAGACTATCCCAACCAAGAAAGAACGTGACGAACACATGAAGAAGGTAGAGAAGGAAATCTGGAACACCTATAAGCCACGTATGAAGAAACTAACTTTCACGCAAGGTAAGCTACTCATTAAGCTCATTGACCGTGAATGTAATTCAACATCCTACGAGCTTGTACAAGCCTTCCTCGGTCCTGTAAGAGCAGGTTTTTATCAAGCATTTGCCTGGGCCTTTGGTAGTAGTCTTAAGAAACGATACGACCCAAAGGGCGCTGACAGACTCGTAGAGCGCATTGTCTTGCAGGTTGAGGCTGGTCAGTTATAATCCTACTGTCCCTTTTCTCCGACTTAGAAGAGGGCTAAACAAAACCGATAAAAGGCTGAATAGAAAAGGCGTAGAGTTGTTATAAGACAACACCTCTACGCCTTTTCCAAATTCTTTTCATGAAAAAAAATCTTTTTCTTCATGAAAAAAAATATTTCTTGTCGTGAAAAAAAATATTTTTTTTCATGAAAATAATTCGTAAGACTTACTTTTTAGACATTTAGCGAGCAAGATAGAAGGGGATTTTTACAGCTTAGTAAACACCGTGTTGACGGCCTTTATAGATATAACACGCTCTCATTACCCTCATTGAAAAGCAAGTCGAGGATACTAAGATTAGGTAGGAAGCCAAATTTCTGTTGGTAGACTTGATAGTAGCGACGAAGAACAAAGTCGGTGTCAACACCTGGATGTTTCGGACGAATAGCTTCTCTAAAATCGACGGTTCCATCGGGAAGAGTCGTCTGATAACTATCTGTGCGTCGCATACACGGCATAATATCGATGAGTTCGCACATTTTAAGCGTTATCTCCCAGTTGAAATCATAGAGAAAGACCCACTTCCGCTCGAAAAAAGGGCGTATATCGTCCTCATAATACTCAAAGAATGGACTCTCACCGTAGGACGACTGCAAGGCATTCCAGTGTTGATGGCGCCAGTTATCATGGTCGCTAATACGCACATCCTTCATCGGACACTTCGCTCCCTCATACTTTTCAACGGGGATAGAGAGGGCTTGCGGACCATTCGCAGACGCAATTACGCAACGATTACGATAGGTTTGCTTAATGAAATTATCGTGTTGTTCTATCAAGCAGCTACTATATCGATTCAGTTTTTGGTACCATTGAATAGGTGCAAAGTAAGCAGAGGATAACAAGACCTCACCACTCTCTTCAGAAGAAGGGAATGTTAAGTCGTTGATGTTGCCATTATCAAGATAGGTCATAAAGCTTATTTTTGACGATAATAATATGATTAAGGGATAAAAAAGGGAGAGGATGCGCAAGCTACCAAGCTCTGGTAAGCATTGCACCTCCTCTCCTTCAGAAGTATATGGAGACATCCTGCCTCCTATTGCGCCCTATTCGACATTCCTCATGTCCCCTCTTTCGAGACGGATTGGGGAAGTCCTTTAGACTTACTTAATATTATCTACCCAGTTGAACAGTCTGTGCCAACGAATACCACTAAATCCCTTGCGGTCAGGATCACTTGACCACCAGATGAAGATAGGCTTACCGACGATGTGATCCTCAGGTACAAAGCCCCAATAACGACTGTCGGCAGAGTTATGGCGGTTGTCACCCATCATCCAATAGTAGTCCATCTTGAAGGTGTAACTATTGGCAGGTTTACCGTTGATGTATATCTTTCCGTTCTTAACCTGTAGGTCGTTGCTCTCATAAACCTTGATACAACGCTCATAAACAGGGAGGTTCTTTAACGTTAAAGTAACCGATTTACCCTTTGCAGGAATCCATATAGGACCATAGTTATCACGTGTCCAGCCTGTATAAGCATTGAGTGGATAGTAAAGACCAGCGTAGATATCCTTGTCAGTAACAATTCGCATAGACTTAACAATGCCTTGTCGCTTCAGCTCAGCAGCTGCACTTTTAGTCAATGGCATATATCCATCGTAAGCCAATGTAGCTCTATTAAGCACGTAGCCTTGGTTGAGGTCGTAGCCATGTAGACGTCCTAATGTCTGTACATCTTCGTCACTTATGTTATACTCCTTGCGGAGCTCGTCGAAACGCTCACCCATGAAGTCAGCGACAGAGATATTCTTAAACTTGATAAAGTAGGTATATTCTACATTCTCAGGCTCTTTATTAGGTTTCCCATCGAGGTAGACTATCCTATTCTTTATCTGTAAAGTCTGTCCAGGCAAGCCCACACAACGCTTCACATAATTCTCTCTTCTGTCAGTAGGACGCCATCCTAACGTACCGAAAGTGCCCACGTTTTTGATGATATAATTCCTTCCCATAGCGTAAGCCTTATCAAAGAAAGCACGCTGTTGGAGGGTGTTCATGTCTGCCAAACGAATGTTTCTATTCTGTTGAGCAAGGAAGTTTGTGCCGTATGTATAGGCGTCATGATAGTAGTCATTACCCTGGTAAGCAGGCTCAGTCATGATGGTATCGCCTGCAGGAAAGTTGAAAACAACAATGTCATTCAGCTCTACTTTACCCAAGCCCTTCACCCTACGGTAGTCCCAATGTGGCCAAGAGATATAGCTCTTAGTATTGATAATAGGCAAGGTGTGCTGGGTCAGCGGCATTGTCAACGGTGTCTCAGGGATACGCGGACCATAGCTAACCTTTGAAACAAAGAGGTAATCGCCCGTAAGGAGCGACTTCTCAAGGGAGGAAGAAGGGATCACATAGTTCTGAAAGAAGAACAAGTTGATGAAATACACAGCCACCAACGCAAACACAAGTGCGTCTACCCATCCCATGATAAAGCGGATCGGGCCCTCAGAGTCCTCCCACCACTTCCATCGAATCTTCTTTGTTATATAATAATCGAAGATAAAAGGAACTACTAATAGTCCCCACCAACTCTTTACCCAAACCAGGAAAAGAAGGTAGAGAACAATCGCACAAATAAACTTAGCCCATTGTTTCTTAGGGTTTAGGGCTGCTTTTTCTTTATCTATCATACTGTATATTGAGGTGATAAATGATGATTAATGAGTGATAACGGTATGTTAGTTATTCGATATCAGTTGGAGGAAGAGTGTTATGAGGAATGTCCTACTTTGTTATGGGTTACTTTCTGCGTTGTTATAAACGACTGTCAGTATTATTATATACGGTAGTTCACCTTATTATATATAGCTGCCAGCTTTATTGTAAACGCCTTTCAGTATTATTACAAATAATTGACAGTCTTATTATAAATGCCTGTCAATGTTTATGCTAAATACTTTTCAGTGACCATCAACACCTAACATTCAACACCCAACACCCGTCACTAAAACTTAAACAAGTCGCTTGTCGTAAGCAGACCTGTATGGTCTTTCGTGTACTCGGCCGCTAAGACAGCTCCAAGAGCAAATCCCATGCGGTTATGAGCATCGTGAGTAATGGTTATCTTATCGGCTTCTGAATCGTAAATAACACTATGGATGCCCGGTACTTCACCGCAACGAATAGAAGTGATAGGCAACTCGTTGGGCGCAACATCATTCGTTCCAGACTCCGTTCCATCGGCTGCACGCTGGTAGCCCTTCACCCACTTGTCTTTACGATCGAGGTCGTTAACAACCTCTTCAGCAAGGGTTATGGCTGTACCTGATGGTGCATCGAGTTTGTGCATGTGGTGAACTTCCTCTAACTCAACGTCATACTGTGGGAAACCATTCATTATCTTTGCCAAGTAACGATTGACAGCTGAGAAGATGGCAACGCCTACCGAGAAGTTACTTGACCAAAACAAAGTATGTCCCTCTTCGTTACATAGACGTTCAATCTCGGCCTTTTGTGTTTGTATCCAGCCTGTAGTACCACTTACAACCTTCTTGTTACGACCAAAAGCACGCATGCAATTACCGAAAGCAGACCCTGGGCTTGTAAACTCAATGACGACATCGGCCGATGCAAATCCAGGTGAATCAATCTCTTGAATATTATCAAGATCAACGATACTTACGATTTCGTGGCCACGTGCAAGGGCTACCTTCTCTATCATCTGGCCCATCTTACCATAGCCTATCAATGCTATTTTCATAACTAAATCCGTATTAAAAACATTGCAAAGGTAGCTGATTTACGGCATAAAACAAAATAAGTTGATATATTTTTAGGCCTCCCCTGTATTTCAAGTGATTATGCTATCGATGCTTTCCTATGAAATACTTAACAGCATACTCGCATGTACTCTGTCGCTTTCTAATAACTTATAGCATCTTTCCTTAGGTAGTCACAATGCTTCTTAACGTACATCTGTTTCACTCATGATGATAGTTATCTCTTTTCTCAATGACCTGTAAGCATCGAGCAAAGGGAAGGTAATACTATTAAAGACAAACCTATAGAATAGAGACAAAAGTCCTTTCTTCTACACTCAGATACTAATAAAAACAGAAAATACATCGTTAAGAAGGCCAATTCTACCATTTTATTTGTATATTTGCGTATTGTTAAACCAAGAATCTGTTATGGAACAACTCATCCACTACGTCTGGAAGCATAAGATGTTTCCGTTGACAGGACTCAAGACTACCGACGGACAGGAGGTAGAAGTTATTGATTCCGGACTGCATAATCGCAATGCTGGACCCGACTTCTTCAATGCCAAGGTGAAAATAAACGGCACTCTGTGGGTGGGAAATGTGGAGATTCACGACCGAGCATCGGACTGGTTCCTCCATAGACACGACCGTGACCCTAATTATAACAACGTTATACTACACGTGGCAGCGTCTATCGACGTTGATGTTAAGACTCAACGAGGAGAGTATCCACCACAGGTACGACTGAAGGTGCCGCCTGACGTGCGTGAACACTACGAAGAGTTGCTCACAACAGATGAGTATCCTGCATGCTATCGCATCATCCCTAACCTCTCTAAAATCATGGTTCACTCGTGGATGAGTGCCTTACAAACAGAGCGATTAGAGCAGAAGACAGACGCAATAGTACAACGGCTGCATGACTGTGAAGGCTCATGGGAAGCGGCTTATTTCGTTACCTTGGCTCGTAACTACGGTTTCGGTATTAATGGCGACGCCTTTGAGACATGGGCAAAACACATACCTCTGCAGGACATAGCCCACCATCGTGACGATATTCAGCAGATTGAGGCCTTCTTCTTAGGCCAGGCAGGACTATTGGAAACGAACTCCATACCCGAACGCTACCAAGAGAAGGCATTGAAAGATGCCTACTTTGCACAATTAAAAAGCGAATATCAGTATCTTTCACATAAGTTCGGTCTACAGCAGATGGATGCTACTCAATGGCGATTCCTACGCTTACGTCCACAGAACTTCCCACATATTCGGATTGCACAACTGGCCCTTCTCTATTATAATCGACAAACTGGATTATCACAGTTGTTGGATTGTGAGACGGTTAAAGAGGTCCGGAAACTATTGACAACACAGGTGACACCCTACTGGGAGAGCCATTATGTCTTTGGAGAAGAGAGTGCGAAATGTGAGAAACGACTGTCTACAGCATCGTTGAACCTACTGATTATCAACACTGTTGTGCCTATCCTCTTCGCATACGGTACTCATAAGAATGCCGAGAAGTACTGTGATCGCGCCTTCAACTTCCTTGACACGCTGAAAGCAGAGCGTAATCACATTGTTAGAATGTGGCAGGAAGTGGGATTGACAGTGGATACTGCGGGTGATTCACAGGCCCTTATACAATTAAAGAAGGCGTATTGCGACCGCAAAGACTGCCTCCGTTGCAGAATAGGATACGAGTATCTGAAAGGGAATTCAGCATTAAAGGAATAAGAGAATAGGGCTAATAAGGCTAATGAGGCCTATAAGGCTAATAGGCCTAATAAGCCTAATAAGAGTCTAAAAAACCAAATAGATTATGGAAAAGAAGAAATATGTCTTTGAGACAAGACTGGATGTTCGCGACTACGAGTGCGACATCCAAGGTATAGTAAACAATGCTAACTACTTGCATTACACCGAACATACACGTCACAGGTTCCTCAAGTCGTTAGGTGTAAGCTTCTCTGAACTACATGCAAAAGGCGTTGATGCCGTCGTAGCACGTATGCAACTCACTTATAAGGTGCCGTTTACTTGTGACGACGAAATCATCTCTCGCATGTCACTAAAGAAGAGTGGACTACGTTGGATATTCTCTCATGACCTCTTCAGGGCCAGTGATGAGCGTCTTTGTTTCCATGCTGATGTAGACCTTGTGACGCTTATCAACGGTCGTTTAGGCAGTAGCAAAGAATATGACGAAGCGTTTGCTGCCGTATTATAAAACCTTGTCTCATCTCCTAACGTCCTCCCCCTCGTGGGAAGAACGTTAGGGGTGAGCTTATCAATCACACCACCATGGAATCATTAAACTCAATTCTACTAACCCGACTCAGCCGTTTCAATCTCGTTGAATTAGCTGAACTCTACAGACGGGCAGGCTCTGCCACAACGGTCATCGAGCACAAAAGAGACATTAGAGAGATACTCCCTGATGCCTCAACACATCTTATACAAGCATTGAAAGATATTGACATCTGCAGAGAATGGGCTGAAAAGGAATTAGAATACGACCACCTACATGGCATTGAGCCTATCTGCATGAATGATGAACGCTATCCACAACGGCTCAAGGAGTGCCCAGACGCACCCATCCTACTCTACTTCTTCGGTAATACCGACCTCAATCAACGTCACGTAATCAATATTATTGGGACACGACACTGCACCCCTTACGGTCGAGACATTATCCATTCATTTGTCAGAGAACTGAAGGCTCTATGTCCAGACGTACTTATCTTAAGTGGATTAGCATACGGTGTAGACATCCATGCACACCGAGAAGCCTTGGAGAATGGCCTTAACACTATCGGCGTATTAGCCCATGGACTCGACGACATCTATCCCCGTGGACACAGAGAGACCGCCCAAAAGATGATACATCAAGGTGGGTTACTCACCGAATACGCCACACGAACACAGCCTATAGCCCGCAACTTCGTACAACGCAACCGTATCGTAGCTGGTTGTGCAGATGCTACTATCCTCATAGAGTCGGCTGCGAAGGGTGGAGGACTTATCACTTGCAGTATTGCACGTAGCTATGGACGTGAGGTGTTCGCCTTTCCTGGCTCGGTTCATTCGGACTTTAGCGAGGGATGTAACAATCTTATCCGAGACAACGGGGCATCTCTTATCACCTCTGCCACCGACTTCATAAAGGCTATGGGGTGGGATGATGCTATCAAACTGGAGCAAGCTCAACAGCGAGGTATCGAGCGAACGCTTTTCCCAGATTTGTCTTCTGATGAGGAGACTATCGTCCGCGTGCTCACTAAAAACAATGATCTACAGATTAATCTCTTGTCTATTCAATCAAACATCCCTATCTCACGCCTCACAGGACTACTGTTCACTTTGGAAATGAAAGGCGTTATCAGGGCTATAGCTGGCGGTTGTTACCACCTTTTGGCATAGTCTATGGAATAGTAAGGGAGAGCGAAAGCTATAAGCCAACACCCTGTTTCTCTGTACCATCCGACGTATCGTCCTTTCTATAAGAACCTTTAATAGCTTTCAATCTATGGTCATAAACACCCGAACTCACCACCCTCAACCATCCTACGGAGGCTCATCACGTATCATGCCGACCTCTTTCTCCCTTCGCACAGATAGATAAACATCCATCTCATAAAGGGTCTACCCCCCGTCAGAGAACCCTCAATAGAGGTAGAACTCAACATTAGAAAGACCTCACCCCATCCTAAGCAAACAGACACCCAACAATCTATAATATACATATATAGCATCTTTTTAAAGAAAAAAAAGGCTTTTCTTGCCACAAATCATTCTTCCCTTCCGTCTCTATAGATGTGGACAAAACAGAATCATTAACCCCATTAAATATCAAGACAATGAAAACAACAATCTTTACTATCGTATTTGTTGCAGTCATCATGTGTACAGGATGCACCGCACAAGCCAACTCTTCAACCGTTACTAATGAACCGATGAACGATTCAATAGAAACGCTTATTAAGGAGTTCAGGAAGGAGAAGAACGTTACTTACGTCAATCTCCCTAAGTCACTCATACAGATAGGAATGCAAATGGCCGACGACGAGGATGCTGATAAGTTTCTTAAGCAAGTGGACGGAATACAGATTTTAAGCTTCGAGGAGGCTCCACAGAAGACAAAAGACAAACTCTTCGACCATATCAATAACTTGGAAACACAGGGTTATGAGCCTATGGTGAAGGCCAACGAGGACGGAGAGAAGGTAAGAATACTCCTTAAAGGGGATGAGAAAGTTATACATACCCTCCTTATCTTTGCTATCGACAAAGAAGACTGTTCGCTTATTAAGATTGACGGACATATCAATCCCGCTGATGTTAACGATATCGTAGATACACAAATAAACTAAACAAGACTCGACCATGAAACGATTTATCATCTTATTCGCCCTCATCATCTCTGCTGTTGGGGCCTCAGCACAGAGCATAGGTACGTTATTCAGACAATACAGATACGAGGAGAAGGCCAACTACATACACATTACTCGTTTCGCAATGTCCATCGTCAAGGCCTTTGCTAAGACCGATTCAGAAGACAAAGAAGCACTCAAGGCACTCTCTTCATTCCGAATTCTCTCCTTGGAGGACTGTACCTCGACCGTCAAACAGAGCTTTCAAAAGACGCTCCAGACCTTCCGTCCAACAGGATACACGCCTTTCATCATCGCAAAAAAGAATGATGAGGTCGCTTACATCTACCTTAAAGAGAAGGACGGATTTATCCGTGAGTTGCTCATCCTTACCACTGACAATCATGATGGAGCCATTGTGCAGATTAAAGGGAAATTAAGACCAGACGACATAGACGCCGCTATAGAAAAAGGCACTAAGAATAACAAACTTAAAAAATGTAAGTTATGGGACAAACATGCGTAGACAATAGTCTATGATAACCCACTCTCTACATCTGCCTATGCAAGCAAGCGATTTCAAACAGCTATTCCTACCCTGCCATCGGAAACTCTTTTCGGTGGCATATAGGCTGATGGGGAATGTTCAGGCAGCTGAGGACTTAGTGCAAGAGACCTTCTTAAAACTATGGATGCAGCGTGACAAGATGGGAACAGTAGACCATCCAGAGGCTTATAGCATAACTGTTCTGCGTCGATTGTTCTATGACAAGATGCGGACAGGACGCTTGCAAGAGGTAGACAAAGATGTGGGAACCTTGCAGGTCAGCTCCTTACTGAACATAAGTAGACAATTAGAGCAGGCCGACGAATACCAACGAGTAAGACAAATGATAGTTAGCTTGCCCGAACCACAGGCGAGTATCATGCTGATGCGTGATGTTGAAGACCGCAGTTATGAGGAAATCAGTATCGAAACAGGACTTACGGAGGTGAATGTAAGAAGTATTCTCAGCCGTGCCCGAAAGAAGATTAGAGAACAGATAAAAGCAATGAGATATGATAAAGACTGAAGACATAAAGCGTTTACTTGACCGCTACTATGATGGGACGACCACCGAAGAGGAGGAGAACACGCTGCGCACCTACTTTAACGGCAGTGACATCGATGCCAGCCTAAGGGAGGAAAGCGTCATCTTCACGGCACTTCAGTCTTCAGAATGCCCTGTACCAACAGGGATGGAGGGACGTCTCAGCCGTCAGATAAGCCAGTGGAACAACATAGAAGTTGCCACTCAACGCACGATTAGGCACATCAACCTGCGCTGGGTAGTAGGGATAGCAGCCAGCCTGTTGCTCCTCTTCGCTACTGGAGCTATCGTTTACCAAAACGAGAACAACTCTCCACAGACAGAACAGGACACCTATACTAATGCTAAAGACGCTTACGCCGAGACATCCAAAGCACTGATGAAATTCTCGAAGTCGCTCAACAAGGGTATTGAAGCTACCGAGAACGTCACTAACAAAACAAGAGATTGATTATGAAGAGATTTATTTTAACGCTTTCTTTGGCACTGTTTGCTTGTATAATGGCCTCCGCTCAGAAAGCATTGTTCGATAAGTACAGCGAAACCGACGGTGTCTCTACCGTCTATATATCGCATAAAATGATGCGAATGATGGGGAATGTGAAGGCAGGCAACAAAGATATCAGTAAGATAGCCAGCCGACTTGACTATCTACAGATACTCTCTTGCGAGCGTCGCTCACTGATTCCTTCCATCAAGAAGACGGCTCAAAGCATCTTCTCTCAGCAGCGTTTTTCGGTTGTTATGCAAGTCAATGAGGGTACAGACCATACCACCATCTACGAACGCCACTACCCTAATGGGAAGAACGAGTTTTCCTTGTTGGCCATAGAACGCAATGAGATTACGATTATCAATCTGTTGGGTAATGTAACACTACAGGATATCCAAGGGATAGCTAATGGTAAATAATACTGCTGCTTATTTGGTTATATAATAGAAATAAAGTACTTTTGCAGAAAATAAGGAGGTATAATTATGAATAGGACCATAAATATTCCAAGTGCAGACAACGCCTTCTTGGAGATGTTAGCACAAAAGATGGGATGGACTATAAGTCAAATCAACTCTCATACAGAGAAGTATAAAAAGCCAGACTTAAACACACCAGAGAAAAGGAAAAAAGCAATAGAGTTGCTTCAATCCATCGCTGGTAAACTGCCAAACAGTCATTTAGAAAGCTGGAAACAAGCAAAAGAAGAGTATCTAAGAACAAAACACTTATGAGAATCTTCTTAGATACCAATATCCTCATAGATCTTCTTGAGGCAAGAGGTGAGTTCACACAGAATGCACTGAAAGTGGCAAGTATGGTTATTAACAATGGAGACGAACTTTTGTTGAGTGACCTATCAGTTGTAAATGCTTGTTATATCGAAAGAAAATCCTTAGGGAATAAGGGTTTTATAGCAACATTCTCTGCTATTAGAGATTGCTTTGAAATTATCGGTATGGGAGCACCTGCGATAGATTCTGCGCTCACTGCTAATTGGAATGATTTTGAAGATGCAATGCAATACTTTGCTGCTCTTAATGCAAATGCTGATATCATTGTCACAAGAAACAAGAAAGATTTTGCTACCAGTGAGATAAGTGTTGTAACTCCTTTGGAATATATAGAAGGTAAAATCAAATGAAAATAGGTATATTTGTTGGAAGCTTTGATCCATTTACAATAGGGCACGACTCTATTGTACGTCGCTCCTTGCCCCTCTTTGACAAGGTGGTGATTGGTGTTGGCATCAACGAGCGGAAGAAGTATATGTTCAGTGCGGGAGAACGGACTGAGCGCATAGCACGACTCTATGCTGACGAGCCAAAGATTGAAGTAAAGGCATACAGCGACCTCACCATCGACTTTGCACGAAGAGAGGGAGCCGAATATATCATTAAGGGTGTACGTAGTATAAAAGACTTTGAATATGAACGCGAACAAGCTGATATCAACCGACGCTTGAGTTCTATTGAAACCATCTTTTTCTACGCTGAACCACAATTTGAAAGTATCAGTTCAAGCGTTGTAAGAGAACTGAAAAACTTTGGAAAAGACATCACTGAGTTCTTGCCAAAGGGATATTAACGATTAGACAGAGGCGCACAAGCCTCATCGATAAAACATAGACACGATGATAACATATAGTGCTGAAGGCGTTAAGATGCCTAAAATCAAGAAACGAGAGATTTCTCGTTGGATTAAAGCTGTTGCTGAAACGCATGGTAGAAAGGTTGGAGAAATTGGTTATATGTTCGTAGATGATGAGAAGATTCTCGAAGTAAACAACGAGTATCTTGGACATGATTACTACACGGACATCATTACTTTCGACTATGATGAGGATGATGTGCTCAATGGCGACCTTGTTATCTCACTTGATACAGTCCGCTCTAATGCCGAACTTTTCAAGAAGTCATATGAGGACGAGCTTAATCGGGTTATCATTCATGGTATCCTTCACCTCTGTGGTATCAATGACAAGGGTCCTGGAGAGCGTGAGATTATGGAAGAAAACGAGAACAAAGCACTCGCGCTATTAAAGGAGATGAGTGACAAATAATCAGCGTTTCACTCTACTTCAGTAGACGCTCACACGTAAAAGACAAAAGGGCTGAAATCCATTTTTGGGTTTCAGCCCTTATTGTTTGGGTCTTCAGGATTTTGGAGTGATAAGTTTTGCCACTTAAGGTTAGGTTTCTAAC
>ERZ772932.962-NODE-962-length-14644-cov-2.478717_pt1 | contig 14644 bp, 17 predicted proteins | sample MGYA00511684_ERZ772932 | MGnify/ENA primary metagenome ERZ772932 (study PRJEB29015, sample SAMEA2738078) | human oral metagenome | biome: human oral; feature: human-associated habitat; material: saliva | place: China | collected 2210 ...
ATAATAATTATTTTAGTAACTGTATTTTTTACATCTATTTTAAGTGCATCTAATCTTTCTTTACAAAATGGTGATACTGTAGGTTCTTATGATTTTGATTTGAATGCTGATTTTGTTTGGCCTGTTCCTCGGTTATACTTATATTAGTTCTCCTTTTGGCCCTAGAGTTTCTCCTACTGCAGGTGCTTCTAGTTTTCATTCTGGAATTGATATTCCTGCTCCAGAAGGTACAAATATTTATGCAATTTGTGATTTACAAGTTTATTTTTCTGGTTGGGGTGCTGGCCGGTGGATATACTATTTCTGCTAAAATCAATGATTTTTTAAAAGTTTCTTATTGTCATATACATCCGAACTATTTACCTGCAAATGGCAGCTCTTTTAAAAAAGGAGAATTAATTACAAAAGTTGGACCTAAAAATGTATATGGTATTCATAACAATCCTTATAAAGATTCTAATGGTAATCCTACAAATGGTGCTATGACCGGGTGTCACCTACATCTTACTTTTAAAGAAAATAATAAAGCTGTTGACCCTCTTAAATATCTTAAAAAACAATAAAAAAAGAGAAGCTGATGTGCTCCTCCAATTTATCTTTAATATTAAACTCTTTCCATGTATTCGCCTGTTCTTGTATCTACTCTTATAACATCTCCAATATTTATAAACATTGGTACAGATATTTCTAATCCATTTTCTAATGTTGCTGGCTTTCCTGATGTTGTTGTTGTGTTTCCTGCAAATCCTGGTTCTGTATATGTTACTTCTAATTCAACTGAAATTGGTAATTCAATTGAGAATACATTACCTTTATATGATAATAGTTTTGCATTCATATTTTCTTTTAAGAATTTTATATTATCTCCAATTTGTTCTTTATTTAATGGAATTTGTTCATATGTTTCATTATCCATGAAATAATATAAACCATCTGTTTCATATAAATATTGCATTTCTTTCTTTTCAATTTCTGCTGCTGGGAATTTTTCAGATGGATTGAATGTTTTTTCTAAAACACTTCCTGTTATAACATTCTTGATTTTTGTTCTAACAAATGCTGAACCTTTTCCTGGTTTTACGTGTTGGAATTCAACTATTCTGTAAACGTTTCCATCCATTTCAAATGTTGTTCCGTTTCTGAAATCTCCTGCTGAATATACTGATGCCATACTATGTGCCCCTTTCTAACTTTTATATTCTTCTTTTCAATAGGTATATTATACAATAGAACTGACTTTATTTCAAGACTTTGAGTTAATCTGACTTCTTTATATTTCTCAAGTTTAGAATTTTTTATATAATTAATTATAAAATAAAACTTTCGATATATTAAAATTATATTCTTATATTCATTTATACTTCCATATTTTCTAAATCTTGACTAAATCTTAGTAAATATCCATTTGGATCTTGTACCAAAAATTCTCTGCATCCCATTAAAATATTGTCTTTTCTATACCAATGATCTTCCATTTCTACAAATATTTTGTAATCTGAATTTTTTAATCTATTATATATTTCATCTATATTTGTTACATCTATTTGAAATTGGTTGTCTTCATAACTTGAATCCACTACATGCAAAAGAAGATCTGCAAACTTCACCTCTTCTAAAGTAGCCTTAAATGCCTCCACTAAACCATGGGGTAATTTACTTATAAATCCAACGGTATCCACCAAAATAAATTCCTGATTCGAACCCAGTTTAATATTTCTCTGTTGTGCATCCAATGTTGCAAAAAGCATATCTTTTTCTCTTACAGCCTTATCTTCTTTTTCTGCTAATGAAAGAATATTATTCATAATGGCAGACTTGCCTGAATTTGTATATCCCACTAAGGCTACAACCGGAATATCAGATTTTTCTCTCTTAGCTCTCTGAATCATTCTTGTGCTTTGAACTTTGCGAAGATCAGCTTTTATATCTTCCATGCGCTTCTCAATATGCCTTCTGTCCGTTTCAAGCTTTTTTTCTCCGGGACCTCTAGTTCCGATCCCTGCCCCCAGTCTGGATAATGATCTGCCAAACCCTAAAAGTCTGGGCATTCTGTATCTCAACTGAGCAAGCTCAACCTGGAGCTTTCCTTCGGCAGAATCCGCTCTGGATGCAAATATATCAAGAATCAAAATTGTTCTGTCTATCACTTTTACATCTAAAGTCTCTTCAAGGTTTCTAAGCTGCATTCCGGTAAGCTCATTATTAAAGACCACCATATCAGCTTCCATTCTTTTTACCATTTCAGCAAGCTCTAAAACCTTGCCGCTTCCTATTAAAGTGGCACTGTTAGGTTTCGGAAGAATTTGTATCATTTCTCCGATCACCTGTATATTATCCGCTTCTGCAAGACCGGAAAGTTCTGCCATAGAATATTCGATATCTTCGGAGCGTGTAAAGCCAACAAGAATCGCCCTGTGTTTTTCCTCTTCAATCACTTGATTATCTTCTGTAAATCTTAGCATTTTATACGCCGCCTTAATAAATTCTACACCTGTTCAGTGATGTTTCCCTTTCACATGTCCATATTGTAACACAAAGCTTGGAATATTCCTACTCCAAGCTCGTTAACTTCATTATGTATTTGCATCCTGAACCATGCAATTTATTAAATATCCACCTTCTCAATTTCACTGCGCAAGAAATCATTTGTAATCTTAATTCTTGTTCCCTTCATACCCAAAGAACGAGATTCGATCACTCCGGCACTTTCCAATTTACGAAGTGCATTTACAATAACAGATCTTGTTATACCGGATTTATCTGCGATTTTGCTGGCAACAAGCAGACCTTCTTTTCCGTCCAGTTCTGCGAAAATCTTTGTTACAGCATCAAGTTCTGAATATGAAAGAGTTTCTAATGCCATGTTTACTGCATTTTTTTCTCTTCCGTCTGCTTCTTCTTCAAGGGTGATTCCCCTTGCAACTTCAAGTCCGACAACGGTTGCACCGTATTCACAAATCGCAACATCTTCTTCGCTGTAAGCCTTTGACGGTCTCGCTAATAACAGAGTGGCAACACGCTTTCCTCCAAATATAATCGGAACAATTACATGATATTTATTTGCAAGCTCATAACTATCTCCGTAAATTGCTTTGATACTGTCGTAAATCAGATTATCTTTAGTTTCTCTGAACTCCAGAAATCTGTCGTTATAAACCGATGGAAGAACCACTTTACCGTCCTCTTCAATCACCAAAGGTGCTTCCTCTCCATCTTCATACTTCGCCGCAAGAACTTTGCCTCTCTTATTTAAAATATAAATATTCGAGTTTAACATCTCACCGATCACTTCACATAGTTCATCGAATGAAACATAACCTGTTGCGCTTTCTGACAACATCCAATTCAATTTTCTGATACGTGTTAAAAGTTGTTGACTCATATCATTCTCCTTTTCTTTTTAAAAAATCACTATAATATATACTTATCTATATCGTCCCTTTTTATTGTGTCCATAAACTTATTCCGAACGAATTCCCTGTCAATTACAAATTTCCCATCTGCACTTGTTTCAGGTATTTCAAATGAAATATCTTCTAAAAGTTTTTCCAAAATAGTGTGAAGTCTCCTGGCACCGATGTTCTCATTCTGTTCGTTCATCAGAAATGACATCTCTGCAATTTCGTCTATAGAATCCTCTGTAAATTCCAAATCGATCCCTTCTGTTGAGAGTAATGCCTGCTGCTGCTTCGTTATTGCATTTTCAGGAACTGTTAAAATCTTTACAAAGGCATCTTTATCCAAATTTTCCAATTCTACACGAATCGGGAATCTTCCTTGCAGCTCGGGAATCAAATCAGTGGGTTTCGCTGTATGAAAAGCACCTGCACCTATAAACAAAATATGGTCTGTTTTCAATGGTCCATATTTCGTGTTCACCACACTTCCTTCAACTATGGGCAGAATATCTCGTTGTACACCTTCCCTCGATACATCGGCACCGGAAGAATATCTGCTTCCGGACGCAATTTTATCTATCTCATCAATAAAGATAATTCCGTTTTGTTCTGCATTTTCAAGAGCTTCGTCTGTTACCTGATCCATATCAAGTAAATTCTGAGCCTCTTCTTCCCTTAAAATTTTTCTGGCGTCCTTGACACGAACTCTTTTTTTCTTTGTCTTTTTAGGGAGCATGTCTCCAAAAATATTACCGATAGCAATACTCATGCCTTCATTACTCATGTCAAGCTGATTTCCCTTGGGGGTATCTTTCACCTCTATCTCAACAAACTGTTCTTCCAGAAGTCCTTCCTTAAGCTGCTGTCTCACCTGCTGCCTTGCCATGTCAATATCTAACGACTCGGTTTTCTCTGATTCGTTTTTTTTCTGACTTTCCTCATACTGCTGCTTTTGGCTTATATATCCACTGTTATTTAGGAGAAAATCAAAAGGATTGGCAGTCTTATGACTGTTTTCATCCTTCTTATCTCCCGGAATCATAGCTTCAACTATCCTGTCTTCTGCCAGTTTTTCAGCAATTTCATACTTATCTTCAAGTTTACTCTGCTTTGTAATTCTAACAGAAGCTTCTGCCAAATCTCTTATCATAGAATCAACATCACGTCCCACATAGCCTACTTCCGTAAACTTAGTTGCTTCAACCTTTACAAAAGGTGCTTTCATCAATTTTGCCAGTCTTCTCGCAATTTCAGTTTTACCGCAGCCTGTAGGTCCCATCATTAAAATATTTTTAGGAGTAATCTCCTCCCTCATTTTTTCCGGAAGCAGGCTTCTTCTATACCTGTTTCTCAGTGCAATGGCAACTGACTTCTTTGCATCATCTTGACCGATAATATATTTATCTAATTCAGAAACTATTTCTTTTGGTGTCATGCTTTTGATTTTTTCAGCCATTTCATACCTCCTATAGTTTTTTCACTGTTATATTATCGTTTGTATAAACGCAAATCGATGATGCAATCTTCAGCGATTCCCTTACAACATCTTCTGCACACATATCTGTGTGATTAAAAAGTGCATTCGCCGCAGAGTAAGCGTAATTTCCACCTGAACCGATTGCCACAAAATCCTGATCAGGAGCAATAACTTCTCCGTTTCCGGAAATAATCAGCATCTGATCCTTGTCCGCAACAATCATCAATGCTTCTAAATTTCTCATACCCTGATCGCTACGCCACACACGGGCTAAATCCACTGCCGCCCGTTTTAAATTTCCGCCATGTTCAACCAGTTTTTTCTCAAATTTTTCCGTTAGCGAAAAAGCATCTGCTACTGCACCTGCAAATCCGGTTAAGACTTTATCATTAAAAATCTTCTTCACCTTGACTGCACCATTTTTCATTATGGCAGTTTCGCCCATCGTAACCTGTCCATCACCACCAATTGCCACATCATCCATACCACGGCGTACTGCACAGATTGTAGTTGCGTGAAATTGTATCATTTTCTACTCCTTATAGTCACATTCCTGATTGGAACATACTAATCCTTTTTCCCCTTTAGTTATCTTCTCTGTGAGCAAGCTTCCACATTTTGGGCATGCCTTATTGACCGGCTTATTCCAGTATGACATGTCACATTCCGGATAACCGCTGCATCCGTAAAAAATCTTTCCCCTCTTACTTTTCTTCTCGATTACATCTTTACCACATTTCGGACATTTCACACCTATAGCTTTCAAAATCGGCTTAGTATTCCTACATTCCGGATAACCGCTGCATGCAATAAAATCTCCATACCTTCCTGCCTTAAACACCATAGGTTTCCCGCATAGTTCGCAAACCTCCCCCGTAGGCTTATCTTCTACAACAACCTTCTCAATTGCGGCATCTGCTTTTTCAAGATCCTTTCTGAACGGACCGTAAAAATCTCTTATAATCTGTTTCCATTCATGACCTGTCGTCTCAACCTCATCCAGTCTATCTTCCATTGATGCGGTAAATCTCACATCGACAATCTCTTTGAAATACTCTTCCATAAGGCCGGTTACCAAAAAGCCGAGTTCCGAAGGAATTAAAGATTTCTTTTCCTTCTTTACATATCTTCTTTCCCCTAAGGTACCTACTATAGGTGCATAGGTACTGGGTCTTCCTATGTTAAGTTCTTCCAAAGTCTTCACAAGACTTGCCTCCGTAAATCTTGCAGGAGGTTGGGTAAAATTCTGTTCACCTTTTATATCTATCAGCTTCAGTTCTTCTCCTTCATTTAACTCCGGCAAAAGATTATCTTTTTCCTCATCTGCTGTTTTATACACCTTCTGATATCCGTCAAACAAACGCTTCGAGCCATTTGCCCTAAATCTGTACTTACCGTTTTCAATATCCACCTGCATACTGTCATACCGTGCTGCTGCCATTTGACTGGCTACAAATCTGGTCCAAATCAATTTATATAACTTAAACTGATCTCCTGACAGATATTCCTTAATACCCTCCGGTTTCAAACTTACATCGCTTGGTCTGATAGCTTCATGAGCATCTTGAACATCTTTGCGCTTGCTTGAAAAGATATTATTTGCTGAATATTCTTCCCCAAATTCTTCCGTCACATAGGAAGCTGCCGCTGCTTTTGCCTCGTCGGACACACGAACCGAATCTGTTCTGAGGTAGGTAATAAGACCCATAGTTCCCCTCTTTCCCACATCGATTCCTTCATAAAGCTGCTGCGCCACCACCATTGTCTTTCTGGTATTGAAATTCAGTTTATTGGCAGCATCCTGCTGCATACTGCTTGTTGTAAACGGAGCATACGGTTTCTTTACTCTGGGTTTTTCTATGATTTTGCTCACTGAATATTTGTTATATGACAGTTCCTCTAAAATCTTATCATTTTCTTCCTTACTTGAAATCTTTATTTTCTTTCCGTTCTTATAGCTCAACTTTGCTGTAAAGTTTTTCTTCTTATTAAATTCTGCTGTAATCGTCCAATATTCTTCCGGAACGAAGCTTCTGATTTCTTTCTCTCTATCGCAAATAATCTTAAGGGCTGCAGATTGTACACGACCGGCAGAAAGACCTTTTCGCACCTTTCTCCAGAGAAGGGGACTTATCTGATAACCTACCAGTCTGTCTAAAACTCTTCTTGCCTGCTGGGCATCCACAAGACTTAAGTCAATTGCTCTCGGGTTTTTAATAGCCTCTTTTATTCTATTTTTTGTGATTTCGTTGAATTCTATTCGACATGGACTTCCAGGATCAATTCCAAGCAAGAAAGCCAGGTGCCATGAAATAGCTTCACCTTCCCTGTCCGGGTCAGTTGCCAGATAAATTTTACCTGCCTTCTTAGCTTCCTTCTTAAGTTCCTTGATCAAGTCTCCCTTTCCTCGTATAGAAATATATTGAGGTTCAAAGTCATTCTCCACATCAATTCCAAGCTTACTCTTCGGTAAATCCCTTACATGCCCGACAGAGGCAACCACCTTATTCCGTGAACCTAAATATTTACCGATAGTCTTGGCTTTAGACGGTGACTCAACTATCACTAATGTTTTCTTTGTAGTAGCCATTCTCCCTCCCAAAATATTTGATGAACAAAACGCATTGTAACACAAATTCTCGATTTGTCAAATATTCTAACAATTCATCAGCTATATTGCAAATACTTTCCCCAAAGAACTGTCTACTAAACCCTTTATCTCTAAAATCGTTAAAATCCCATTTATTTTTTCAGGTGACATCATGGTTTCCCTGCAAATATCATCTACAGTAACTTCTGAACTTTTCATTACTGCCTTCAGAACTCGTTCTTCATCTTCTCCTAATTTTAAAATATCCCTTTTTTCTCTTTGTGGCTCAAGCCCCAGATCCCGTATTAAATCATCAATTATAAATAAAGGCACCGCACCGTCACGAATTAACATATTAGCACCAAAACTTGACATACTGGTTATATTTCCCGGTACAGCATATACATTTCTGCCCTGAGATGCTGCCAGTTCTGCTGTGATTAAAGAGCCGGACTTTCTACCTGCCTCCACCACTACCGTGCTTTCACACAGCCCACTGATTATTCTGTTTCTCTGTGGAAAATGATATGATCTTGGGCTTGTTCCATCCGGATACTCACTGATTACAAGACCTTCTGCCTTAATTCTATCCATCAGCCTTCTGTTTTGAGCAGGATAATACCGGTCTATTCCGCAACCTAAAACTGCTATTGTTTTACCACATGAATCCAATGCACCGAAATGTGCTGCGGTATCAATACCTATCGCAAGACCGCTAACTACTGTTATTCCCGATTCAGCCAATCTCTTTCCGATTTGTTTTGCAACAATCTCACCATACTTACTTGCCTTTCTGCTTCCCACCACACTGACTCCCGTTTTTTTTAAAAGACTGACATCTCCGTCATAATAAAGTTTATCCGGTGGATCACTTATTTCTTTCAGTAATTTCGGATAATACTCATTTTCTCTATCTATAAAGTTATTCATCTGAGTCCGTCCTCTCTATACTGAATCGCCTCAGATAAATCCATAAGTTCCACCGCATCCGATTGACGCAGATCTGCAACAGTCCTTGCCACTTTTTTAATTTTAGTCAAAGTTCTTGGATTTAATTTGTAATTTATATATGCACTTTGTAAAAAATCTTCTTCATATTTCCCAAGTGAAACATATTTTTCAAGCAACTTTATATTCATTTGAGCGTTAACCCTTATAGATGTATTCTGAAAGCGTTCATCCTGAATCTCTCTGGCAGTTTCTATACGCTTCCTCATTTCTTTAGAATCCAGCGACTCTGCGTTTGTATATTCCTCATATTTTATGTTATGCAGACGAATATGGAGATCAATTCTATCCATTATAGGACCGGATATTTTATTTCTATACCGCTCCACTTCACCTGCACTGCATGTGCATTCTCTCTCTGCATCTCCGTAGTACCCACACTTGCACGGGTTTGTTGCCACTATGAAATTGATACAATTACACGATAGAAATTACATATGCACCCCCCTGCATAAAAATACGACAAACTTTTCTACCTCCAAATAAAAACAACCTATAGACTTTCTAAATGGTAAAATCTATAGATCGAAATAATTGATATAAATTTCAGTACTTATTTTAAAATATTACCAGTTCCTTGATTTTGATATAGAACCTTTCTTATTGCAAGTTATTGTATTCTTACAATAAAGATCCTGAACTATCATTCCAACGCCCTTATATTCGAAACCAAAATGAAAATTTCCAGAGCAATAGGCTTTATACGAAGTACCTGATTTTTCTCTCCATCCTTTCCAGTTTGACACTTGCCATATACTTAATGTTCCCCTCGTGTAATAATGATCATAACCACTCTTATACCAAGCCTTAGAACCGTTATAATTAAAGGTACACTTTAAACTTATTGTAAACAATCTATTTCCCAATAATCCGTACGCCGATTTTTTATTAGTAGCACTTACAGATTTTGTTTTCTTTTTCTTTGCCTTCGCTTTCAAGATTGTATCTTTATCCAAAACCAATTCGTCAACTACTACATATGTAGGCGTTATGATAACAGAATCACTACCCATATTATATGTTTTAGAATTGTCATTTATTAATTTCTTCGAAGTGTTAATATTTATTTTCGAAATATCTTCCGTTGATACTTTTTTTATTTTATCCTTAACTTTTCTTGCTATTACATTACTACCATCACTATATGCATTTGCAATTATTCTTTCATAATCATTTTTGTTTGCATTTTTTAACTTACTAGCTAAGTCATCTGCAAACAATTCAAAAGATTTCTCATCTTCCTTTGTAATATCCAATGTTTTTTCATTCAATTCTATTTTTGACACATTGTGTCCTTCAGCTGCATGTGTGCTAGCAGTAAAAGCAGATGTGAAAATAACTCCAAAAACCAATGCTGTACAAATTATTTGTTTTAAATTCATACTTTATACCTCCTATCATGTTATAAATCCATTATCTTCATTTTTTCCATTTCTAATCTTTTCTTTTCCTTGTTGTGGTATACAAAATAAATTGCATATGTTACAATTGTCGGAATGTTGTAGATTATTGCTATCGTAAAAATTGTTAAAGCCACACTATCATTGCCTGTTTTCGAGATGTTTGCAATGGCAATCAAAGAAATAATAAAAAATACACATGGCAATAACAGTCCAATTTTTCCTTTGTTTTTTTTGCATATGACTATCTGCAAAAAAACAGGGATTGCCGAAACAAGAATCAATATGAACAATTTATCCATTCTCAACCTCCTTTCTATACTCCTTAATAAGTACTTTTGCTGTATTTATATCAATTTTTTCATCTATTGCTAAAGATTTCATAAGTTGTATAGAGGAATCCTTTTCCACAGAGTCATTTATTTTTATTTTTTGTATTAATCTATCCAATCTTAATCTAACTGTTGGATATGTAACCGAGTATGACTTTCCCAATTCTTTTAATGAACCCGAATTCAAAATGAATTTTTTTATAAAATCTATTTCTTCATCATCCAACATTTGTATCCAAGAATATTTTGATGCCATTTCTACTCCCTCCATCATAATACAAAAGCATAATGATTAGTTATACCATATTCGATTTTAAAGAATCCCCTCCTTTTTTCTATATGGTGACAATATTCTATCATTTAATAAAATTGAAATCAAATTTAATTTTATTATTTAAGTTTTTATCCTTAATAATTATGTATATATAATTGCTTAATACCTTTTATTAAAATAGTAATCTATCAATTGCAAAATCATAGTCAAGGGTGCAAAACAGAAAATTCACTTGGATACAATTGCACCCTTGCACTCTTGCACCCTTACTTTTCTAACAGTCCTTAAATTTCGATTCTCTCCCCTTTATACATCCAACTTACTTCCACCTTTAAATACTACAGTGCAATGTGATTTGTCTTTTATAATAATATAGTCCAAAAGTCCTACCCACAGTTCTTCATTAAATTCTGTGATTTCACCATCTAGGTAATCCAAACTTTTTATAAAATTTTCAAGCATTATCTTTCTATTTTTTCGCTCCATTATATTTTCTTCTAATCCTTTAATCCCATTATTTAACTTAATGTATTCGTTTCTTACGGAAGCTTCAATCTCTAAATAATCTTGTTGATTTTGTGCTACTTTTGCATTCTTTTTTATCATTGAATGCATTTTCTTACTCAAGTTCTCAAGCTCATCTTCAGCGTTATTCTTCTCAATTTCTAAAGTGGTAGTTGTGCAAAACATCTCTATCATGCTTCGAACTTCAAGCTTCACATCTTTCTTTATTTTGACAAAAGAATTAAGAGCTTTTAAGAAGAGTCTTTTTATTTCTTCTTCGGTAAAGTGGGGTGATTTACAAGGCTCACCTTTTGTTTTATATTTATCAACGCAGCGATATATCTTTCTTTTAAATCTATCATTGGAATGCCAAACAACCCGATCATACCAATCTCCACACTTACCACACTTTATTTTATGCGAGAAAATTGATGAACCATGGGCCTTATTTTCTTTTTTTCTTCGGTTCATTTCAGCCTGCACAAAATCGAATTCTTCAGGAGAAACAATTGGAGCATGATGTTCTTCCACATAATATTGTGGAATTTCTCCTTCATTAATCTTGCTTTTTTTCTGCAAAAAATTAGTAATATAACTTTTCTGCCACAGTGCATCTCCTTTATATTTTTCGTTCCTTAGTATAGATAAAACGGTACTTGAGTGCCATTTACTAAGTCCAGTAGCTGTTTTAAGTCCTCGTTTCATTAGTTCCTTTGATATGGCGTATGCTGAATACCCACTTATGTATAATTTATAAATCAATTTTACAGTTTTAGCCTCTTCTTCATTTATCCTAAAATCCTTATCGTATCCAAGAAAACGACCAAATGCTATACTCCCTTTTCCGCTTGCAAATTGTTTTCTTCTACCCCAGGTAGTATTTTCCGAAATACTTCTACTTTCTTCTTGTGCTAAAGAACTCATAATCGTAATAAGAAGTTCACCTTTTGCATCAAGAGTCCATATATTTTCTTTTTCAAAATATACCTCTACCCCTTTATCCTTCAATTTTCTAGCTGTTTGAATAGAATCTACTGTATTTCTTGCAAATCTACTAACTGATTTTGTGATAATGAGATCTATTTTTCCTTCTAGTGCATCTGTTATCATCTGTTTGAACCCATCTCGTCTTTTGGTATTTGTAGCACTAATACTTTCATCCCATAATATCATTTTACTTAGTATAACTATGCGTTATAAATTTTTACCATCTAGCTTATCCATTAAATATGGTCTGATTGAATTCATAATTATTGCCTTTATTTTAGCATCTTGTTTATAAGTTGGGGCAGTTCTCTTGTTAAACATCTTCAGCATAAAATCATAATCATTTTCACCATTATATCGATTAAATTCTGTTTCTATAAAAGCACCATCTTCTAGCATGAATCTCAACAGATTTCTTGAAAAATACTCTGAAGTCAAAGAAATATACTCCCTTTCTTCTATTGCATGCATTAACTGAAACAATTTCTCGTTAACAGAAACTTGCTCATTTAGATCACTTCTACCAAACTTTTTTATACAGCTACTACCAATCGGTTCTAATATATTATGATTGTGGATATTATGTATAGTGAATAAATATCGAAGATTTTCTTTGCCACAAATACATGATGACTTTAATTCTTCATCTTCTATACAATCTTCTATCTCCCATTCACCTACCGCACTGTCCCATTCATCACTGTCTGAGTTTTGTAAAATAGTATTAATAAAATTTTCTCTATACTGGCTCATCTTACATTACCCTTATGTTCTATTGGATATACATTAATTTCTTCAAAATCAAATGCTCCTGCAGGATATTCACTTATATATCCCGAAACTATAAATTGATTATTGCATTTTTTACAATAATTATCCTCCACATGAAACTCATAAAGTGTTGAATCCCCCATAGGTCTTTCAGTAGAAGTAACATCGCACTCCTCCGATAAATCTATTTTATTTGGGGCTGAGCAATATGGACAGTCAACAATTCGCTCTAAGCTAATACCACCATCATATCGGTATGCTTCATCTTCCCTCATCTCAAATTCTCTCATGCGTAACATTCCATATGTTTCTTGCAATGCTGCACGAAAAACATCTGCTTTACTCTTGAGTTCTTTCTTTTCACAAATATATTTCAACATATCCTCTTCTTCATCATTAACACGAACACGATACATCTTGTTCCTAGCATCTTCTATTTTAGGTCTTGCCATATAAAGAAACTCCTTCCAAATTATTGTAGTTACAATAATTGTCAAGTTTTTGTAGTCACATGTTGTTATTCTATGATAATTTCACCCTATGAACTAATCAGTGAAAAGTTCACCCCCCCTGGGAATTTAAATCTGTTAAAGTGAAAGGATGAAACTAAGTATGAGTAAAAAAGAGTTATTGAAACATTACGTAATCAAGAATTCAGTTGAGGGACAACTAACTGTGAATCAGGCAGCTGAACGTCTTAATCTTTCGACAAGACGAATCAAACAGCTTAAAAAGGAGTATCGTGAAAAAGGAGCTGCAGCTGTAATTCATGGAAATTCTCTTAATCCATCACCTAGAAAACTTTCTGATGATTTAAAAGAAAAGATTATATCAATACGTAAATTGCCGTCATTTATACATTCAAATTTTACCCATTTCAATGAGATCCTTCTTAAGAACCATGACATCAATATTTCATATTCCAGTCTATATAGAATCCTAAATGAACATGGTTTTAAAAGCCCTAAAAAACGTCGCAAAAGGAAAAAATTACATCCCACTCGGCAAAGAAAGTCGGCAGAAGGTCTTATGCTTCAAGCTGATGCTACACCTTTCCCTTGGTTTGGTGGGAAAACAAAGTATTCACTACATGGCTTTATTGATGATGCTACGGTAAAATTACAGGACTCTATATATGTAAAAATGAGTGTTTGCTTGGATATTTAGAAGTCCTGAGACAAACACTCACTAATTTCGGGATCCCTCAATCCCTTTATCCCGATAAATACAGTGTCTTCTTTGTAAATCCTAAAAAGAAATTTGACCTTTCCATTGAAGAACAACTTAATGGGATTACAAAGAGAATAACACAATTCGGTCGGATTATTCAAGATTTAGGCATAGATATGTTCCCTGCACATTCTCCTCAAGCAAAAGGACGAATAGAACGCTTATGGGAAACTTTACAAAGTCGTTTGCCTGTCGAGTTTGCTATGAGAAATATAAATGACATGGAGCGTGCTAATATATTTTTAAAAGAATATATACATTCTTTCAACGCACAATTTGCAGTTAAACCCAAAGAGGCATTCAGTGCATATGTACCTGTACCTGAAACTTGCAATCTTGATAGGCTGCTTTGTGTTAAATATCAGAGAAAACTATCTAAGGGTTCAACAATATCACTAAATGGGAAAACCTTTTTTATTAAGCAAGATAAATTTAATGCAAAGACGGATGTTACCATCTTACTGTCTGAGAGGATTGGTTTGAAAGCATTGATAAATGACACCTTTTATCCTATTACAATGCTTAGTGATGATAAGACTAATTCCAGGGTGAAAAACTCTCATATGCAGGTGGTAATTAAAGAACTAATTAAAAAGGTACTCTTATCAGATGCCAAGGCCGCCTGACGGCGGTCTTGGAGGGGTGAAATTTTCACTGATTAATTAACCTTATC
>ERZ772932.963-NODE-963-length-14640-cov-4.663901_pt1 | contig 14640 bp, 11 predicted proteins | sample MGYA00511684_ERZ772932 | MGnify/ENA primary metagenome ERZ772932 (study PRJEB29015, sample SAMEA2738078) | human oral metagenome | biome: human oral; feature: human-associated habitat; material: saliva | place: China | collected 2210 ...
TGATGTATAAGACTGTTGGAGACCAGAAGGTTTACGATATCACCTACTTTGCTATCGGGATGGTAACCCTCCTCTGTGTCATTCTATTTAACATCTACGGTAAGAAAATCGTTGGTATTATTCCGGTACTGCTGGGCTTGATTGTTGGCTATATCTTTGCTTTGATTGTTGGAGCGGTGACTGGTCAGGAGATTATCTCTTTTGCCAACGTGACAAAAGCTTCTTGGTTCCATGTTCCGCCGATGAATCTTCCGTTTATAGATTATGATTTTAAATTGTATCCAAGTGCAATCCTAACAATGGCACCGATTGCCTTTGTAACGATGACAGAGCACTTTGGGCATGTTATGGTTCTGAATAGCTTGACAGGCAAGGATTTCTTTAAAGAGCCTGGTTTGGATAAGACTTTAGCTGGAGATGGTCTGGCTCAGGTTATCGCGGGTATCTTTGGTGCTCCGCCAGTGACTAGCTACGGTGAAAATATCGGGGTGATGGCGCTCAATAAAATCTACAGTGTTTATGTAATTGCTGGTGCTGCTGTATTGGCGATTATCATGAGTTTTGTCGGAAAAGTGTCTGCCCTGCTCCAATCGATTCCAAGTCCAGTTTTGGGAGGCATTTCCATCGCCCTCTTCGGAGTAATTGCTTCCAGCGGTTTGAAAATTCTGATTGAAGCGCAAACCAATTTTGACAACAAAAAGAACCTGCTGATTGCCAGTGTCATTCTGGTATCTGGTATCGGTGGTCTGACCCTGCAACTATCAGGTCTGCAAGTTTCAGGAGTTGCCTTGTCAACTGTTCTTGGAATTGCCCTCTATCTCATCCTTCCAGAACCTAAAAATTAGGCTGACGAGATTGCTACATTTGTCCAAAGTTTTTAATAAAAAAGGAGTATAACATCATGTCATCAAATCAAATCGCACTTAAAAACCTTGTATCTATGGAACACCTTACGAACGAAGAAGTAATGGCTTTGATCAAGCGTGGAATTGAATTTAAAAATGGCGCAAAGGTCCAGTATGATGAGCAGCATATCATTTCGAATCTTTTCTTTGAACCTTCGACTCGGACTCACAAGGCTTTTGAAGTAGCTGAATTAAAACTTGGGTGTGACCTGCTTGACTTTGATGTCAAGACAAGCTCAGTCAACAAGGGAGAAACCTTGTACGACACGATTTTGACTATGTCAGCTCTCGGTGTTGATGTCTGTGTTATCCGTCACCCCGAGGTGGACTACTATAAAGAATTGGTCGAGAGCCCAACGATTACAACTTCCATCGTAAATGGTGGTGATGGTTCTGGTCAGCACCCAAGCCAAAGTTTACTTGACTTGATGACAATTTACCAAGAATTCGGTCATTTCGATGGTTTGAAAGTAGCTATCGCTGGTGACCTTGATCACTCACGTGTAGCCAAGTCGAATATGCAAATCTTGAAACGTCTTGGAGCTGAGCTCTTCTTTGCTGGTCCAGATGAGTGGAGAAGTGCGGAATTTGCTGACTATGGTAAATTCGTAACGATTGACGAAGTGATTGACCAAGTGGATGTCATGATGTTCCTGCGCGTGCAGCATGAGCGCCATGACTATGAGTCCATCTTTTCTAAAGAAAATTACCACAGACTGCATGGTCTGACTCAAGAGCGGTATGACCGCATGAAAGATACAGCGATTCTGATGCATCCGGCTCCAGTTAACCGCGATGTAGAAATTGCGGATCATCTGGTCGAAGCACCAAAATCACGCATCGTTGAACAAATGACCAACGGCGTCTTTGTCAGAATGGCTATCATCGAAGCAGTTCTGAAAGGTCGTCAATAATCTCGGACAGTAGGCCGGGAGTGGGTGAAGCTATGTGAAGCAATCCCACTCCCTATTATTATATTTTGATGTGGAAGGTCGACAGGCAGTCTGCATCTTGGACAGGAGGGAACAATGGCAAAGAGACTTTTAATATTAGAAAACGGCATGATTTTCGAAGGGGAAGCTTTTGGAGCGGATCTTTTTGTGACAGGTGAAATCGTCTTTAACACAGGCATGACTGGCTATCAGGAATCGATTACGGACCAGTCTTATAACGGCCAGATTTTGACCTTTACCTATCCTTTGGTGGGAAATTATGGTGTCAACCGAGACGACTATGAATCTATTCTGCCGACCTGTAAGGGAGTGGTGGTCTATGAGTATGCTCGTCGTGCCAGTAACTGGCGACAGCAATTGTCTTTAGATGAGTTCCTCAAAGTCAAGAAAATACCAGGAATTTCGGGAATTGATACAAGGGCACTAACCAAGATTATCCGCCAGTATGGAACCATGCGGGCGACCATTGCTAATGCAGAGGATAGCATCGAGCATCTGCAAGACCAGCTGCAGGCGACAGTTCTGCCAACTGATAATATCAAGCAGGTGTCTACCAAGCAGTCCTATCCAGCTCCAGGAACGGGTCGCAGCGTAGTATTGGTGGACTTTGGTTTGAAGCATTCTATCCTGCGAGAACTAGCTAAACGAAATTGCAGCGTGACGGTGGTACCTTATGATACCAGTGCTGAGGAAATTCTCCAGCTCAATCCTGACGGCGTCATGCTGTCCAATGGACCGGGCAATCCGGAAGATGTGCCGGAGGCTCTGGACATGATTCGTGGTGTTCAGGGCAAGATTCCAATTTTCGGAATCTGTATGGGACACCAGCTCTTCTCCATGGCTAACGGTGCCAAGACGCATAAGATGAAGTTCGGCCACCGTGGTTTCAACCATGCGGTGCGTGAGATTGCGACAGGCCGAGTTGACTTTACCAGTCAAAATCACGGCTATGCAGTCAGTCGTGAGGATTTGCCAGAATGCCTGATTGTGACTCATGAAGAAATTAATGATAAGTCTGTCGAAGGTGTGCGCCATCGGGATTATCCTGCCTTTTCTGTGCAGTTCCACCCAGATGCTGCGCCGGGACCGCATGATGCAGACTATCTCTTTGATGAGTTTATGGAAATGATGGATGCCCACCAGGCTTACTAGGAAGCAAGATTGAGAGGTGCACTATGCCAAAACGTAAAGATATTCAGAAAATTATGGTCATCGGTTCTGGTCCTATCGTCATCGGCCAGGCTGCGGAATTTGACTATGCTGGAACCCAGGCTTGCCTGTCCTTGAAAGAGGAGGGCTACAGTGTTGTCTTGGTTAATTCTAACCCAGCGACCATCATGACGGACAAGGAAATTGCGGATCGGGTTTATATCGAGCCTATCACTTTGGAGTTTGTTGCACGCATTTTGCGTAAGGAGCGGCCGGATGCTCTTCTGCCTACTTTGGGCGGCCAGACCGGACTCAATATGGCCATGGAATTATCTAAGTCAGGGCTTTTAGAAGAGCTGGGAGTGGAACTTTTGGGAACCAAGCTGTCAGCTATTGACCAAGCGGAAGACCGAGACCTCTTCAAGCAGCTGATGGAAGAGCTAGGCCAGCCCATCCCTGAGTCAGAAATTGTCAATACAGTTGATGAAGCGCTGGAATTTGCGGCTGATATCGGCTATCCAGTCATTGTCCGTCCGGCATTTACACTGGGGGGAACTGGCGGCGGTATCTGTAGCAATGAAGAAGAGCTGCAGGAAATCGCAGAAAACGGCCTCAAACTCTCTCCAGTGACTCAGTGTCTGATCGAGCGCTCCATAGCAGGCTTTAAGGAAATCGAATACGAAGTCATGCGGGATGGTGCCGACAATGCGCTGGTCGTATGTAATATGGAAAACTTTGACCCAGTCGGTATCCACACAGGAGATTCTATCGTCTTTGCACCTAGTCAGACTATCTCAGACTATGAATACCAGATGCTGCGGGACGCCAGTCTCAAGATTATTCGAGCGCTGAAGATTGAGGGCGGCTGTAATGTGCAGCTGGCTCTGGATCCGCATAGCTTTAAGTACTATGTCATCGAGGTCAATCCTCGGGTTTCTCGCTCATCAGCCCTAGCCTCTAAGGCGACTGGCTATCCGATTGCCAAGCTAGCGGCGAAAATCGCGGTCGGTCTTACATTGGATGAGATCATCAATCCGGTAACAGGCTCTACCTATGCTATGTTTGAGCCGGCTCTGGACTATGTGGTCGCTAAGATTCCACGCTTTCCATTTGATAAATTTGAGCAGGGGGAGCGCCATCTGGGAACCCAGATGAAGGCGACAGGCGAAGTCATGGCTATCGGCCGCAATATCGAGGAGAGTCTGCTCAAGGCCTGCCGCTCTCTGGAAGTGGGTGTGGACCACAATGAGCTGCCTGCTCTCAGCCAAGTAAGCGATGATGAGCTGATGAGGAAGATTGTCAAGGCGCAAGACGACCGGATTTTCTACATCTCAGAGGCTATTCGCCGTGGTTACAGTCCGGATGAAATTGCCGAACTGACCAAGATTGATGTCTTTTTCCTGGATAAGCTGCTCCATATTTACGAAATCGAGCAGGAGCTGGCCAGTCATATCGGAGATAGTTATGTGCTCAAGAAAGCCAAGCAAAATGGCTTTGCGGATACTAAGATTGCTGCCTTATGGGACATGACAGCTGAGCAGGTGCGTCGCATCCGGCAGGAGCAGAAGATTGTGCCGGTTTACAAGATGGTCGATACCTGTGCTGCTGAGTTCGAGTCTGCGACGCCTTATTTCTACTCTACCTATGGCTTTGAAAATGAATCTGTCAAATCCAGCAAGGAATCAGTTCTGGTGCTGGGCTCAGGTCCTATCCGAATCGGGCAAGGGGTCGAGTTTGACTATGCGACTGTTCATTCTGTGAAGGCTATTCGGGCAGCTGGTTATGAAGCGATTATCATGAACAGCAATCCAGAGACTGTATCGACCGACTTTTCTGTCTCTGACAAGCTCTACTTTGAGCCGCTGACCTTTGAAGATGTCATGAATGTCATTGAGCTGGAGCAGCCTAAAGGGGTTATCGTACAGTTTGGCGGTCAGACAGCCATTAATCTGGCAGAACCACTGTCCAAGGCTGGTGTTAAGATTTTAGGCACCCAAGTAGCGGACTTGGATCGAGCTGAGGACCGGGATCTCTTTGAGCAAGCTCTGAAGGAGCTGGATATTCCGCAGCCGCCGGGTCAGACAGCCACTAATGAAGAGGAGGCAGTAGAGGCTGCTCGTAAGATTGGCTTCCCTGTTCTGGTGCGACCTTCCTATGTCTTGGGTGGCCGTGCCATGGAAATCGTAGAAAACGAAGCGGATCTACGTTCTTATATGAGAACAGCGGTTAAGGCCAGTCCAGATCATCCGGTTTTGGTCGATTCTTACATTGTTGGGGATGAGTGCGAGGTGGATGCCATTTCAGATGGCCGTCAGGTCTTGATTCCAGGGATTATGGAGCATATCGAGCGGGCAGGGGTTCACTCAGGGGATTCCATGGCAGCTTATCCGCCGCAAACCTTATCTCAGAAAGTCAAGGATACCATTGCAGACTATACCAAGCGTTTGGCTTTGGGACTGAACTGTATCGGCATGATGAATATTCAGTTCGTCATCAAAGATGAGCAGGTCTATGTCATTGAGGTCAATCCACGGGCCAGCCGGACTGTTCCTTTCTTGTCTAAGGTGACTGATATTCCAATGGCGCAAGTAGCAACTCGTTTGATCCTTGGAGAAAGTCTGGCAGAGCTGGGTTATGAAGACGGCCTTCATCCAGAAAGTTCCATGGTTCATATCAAGGCGCCAGTCTTCTCCTTTACTAAGTTGGCGAAGGTTGACAGTCTTTTGGGACCTGAGATGAAATCTACCGGCGAAGTCATGGGTAGTGACCGAACGCTCGAAAAAGCACTCTACAAGGCCTTTGAGGCTTCCTATCTCCATCTGCCAAACTTTGGTAATGTCGTCTTTACTATTGCAGACGATAGCAAGGAAGAAGCCCTGCAGCTGGCTCAGCGTTTTGCCAATATTGGCTATGGTATCTGGGCAACCAAGGGGACAGCCTTTTATTTTGAAAATCACGGCCTACACGTCCGTCTGGTGGAAAAAATCGGCAGTGATGATAACAAGGACATCCCAGCCTATATCCGCAAGGGCAAGGTTCAGGCTATTATCAACACAGTCGGAACCAAGCGGACAGCAGATAAGCATGGTCAAATTATCCGCAGATCAGCTATTGAGCATGGAGTGCCCCTCTTCACAGCCTTGGACACGGCTGATGCCATGCTGAAGGTGCTGGAAAGCCGCAGTTTCACTACAGAGGCGATATAGATATGGAGTTTTCAGTTCTAGATTGTCATTTGACAATCTCAAAGTCGGAAAAGTAATCTTATACAGTTAAGCTTGAAAAATGCATCTGTCCAAGCTTATTCTATCCTTGAATAGTCATAATAAATAACCGTTTAGATATATTGGAATTAAAAGCAAACAAAGGAAGTTGGAAAGAATCCTACTTCCTTTTTGCTTTATTTTCTTAAAAAACTTGACAAAGAAGTTGACAAAGTGTATGATATTAACCAGTTAATAAACTGGTTAATAATTATTCGAGGAGATGTTATGAAACGAGCTTTAAAAATTTCAGCTTGCCTTAGTCTGCTGGCCCTTGCCTTGTGTCTCTGGGCTTGTCAGTCTCAAAAGGAATCCAGTCCGTCGCAAGGATTGAAGATCGTAACCAGCTTTTATCCTATTTACTCTATGGTTAAGGCTATATCGGGCGATCTGAATGACGTGCGCATGATTCAGTCTAGCAGCGGTATTCATGATTTTGAGCCTTCAGCCAATGATGTGGCAGCCATTTATGATGCAGATGTCTTTGTCTATCACTCACGGACTTTGGAGTCCTGGGCTGGCGAGCTGAATCCTAGTCTCAAGAATTCCAAGGTTCAAGTCCTTGAGGCTTCCCAGGGAATGGAGCTGGATCGGGTTGCTGGCTTGGAAGATGTCCAAGCAGGAGAGGGAGTGGATGAGAAGACGCTCTATGATCCCCATACCTGGTTGGATCCTCAGAAGGCCGCAGAGGAAGCCCAGATTATCGCCGACAGATTGTCGGAGTTGGATAGCGACCATCGGGATACTTATCAGGCCAATGCCCGAAAATTTCAAGAAGAGGCCAAGGAGTTGACGGAGCGCTATCAGAAGATTTTTGATAAAGTGCCCAACAAAACCTTTGTCACCCAGCATACTGCCTTTTCTTATCTAGCCAAGCGATTCGGGCTGGCCCAGCTGGGTATTGCTGGTATTTCACCGGAGCAGGAGCCTAGTCCGCGCCAGCTGACAGAGATAGAAGACTTTGTCAAGGAGCACCAGGTGAAGACCATTTTTGTGGAAAGCAATGCTTCTTCCAAAGTGGCTCAAACTCTGGTCAAGGCGACCGGTGTACAAATCAAGGAGCTGAATCCTATGGAAGCAGACCCGGCCAACAAACTATCTTATTTAGAAAATTTAGAAGAAAATCTAGCTGTTTTAGCTAAAGATTTGAAAGGATAAAGGAAAACCATGAAAAAGAAATATTTCCTAGCTTCAGCAGCTGTATTAGCTCTCGGCCTCGGAACTTACGGGCTTATCCAATGGCAAGCTCAGCCTCGACCTCAGACCAAAGATAACAAAGTAGCCTATATTGAGGACAAGACTTCGGGTGACAAGACAGATAAAAATAAAAATTTGACATCTGACCAAATCAATGATGAGGAAGGTATTGAAGCAGAGCAAATTGTCGTGAAAATTACGGATCAGGGCTATGTCACTTCTCATGGAGACCATTATCATTACTTTGATGGTAAGGTGCCTTTTGATGCCATTATCAGCGAAGAGTTGATTATCCGAGATCCTAACTACACGCTGCAGGAAGCAGATATTGTCAATGAGGTCAAGGATGGTTATATCATCAAGCTAGATGGGAAGTATTATCTCTACCTCAAGGATGCCAAGCATACCAGCAATGTCCGCTCGGTGGATGAGATTGCGCGGCAGAAGAAGCTACATAAGACTAAGGAAGAAGGCGATAGTGGCAAATCTTCCACTACAAAATCAAGCAGAACTCGCGATTTCAGCCAGCCTAGCAAGTCCTTAGCTGCGGGAAAGACGGCGGCAGACCTTGCAGGAGTTTCTTACCAAGGCCAAGGGGGATATAAAACGGATGATGGTTATACGTTCAGTCCCTCTGACGTCATCGAGGATACTGGCGATGCTTTTATCGTGCCGCATGGCGGGCATTTTCACTATATTCCTAAGAGCGACCTGTCGCCGGCGGAATTGGCAGCAGCTCAGAGCTACTGGAATAGCAGGCAGGCCGGCGGACGAGTGAATCCGCCTAACTACGGCAGGACGATTGCTTCTTCCAATGCTTGGAATCAGAATAGTGCTGTCAATCAGGGTGCACCAGTCTCAAATCCGTCTCCACAGCTGCCAAATCATTCAAAGATTGACCAGCCAAGTCCTGGCTTAGCGGTTACGCAGCCGAGTCCGTCCAATCTGCTCCAGCCGTCTCAACAATCTCAGCCATCCTTGCCAAGTCTGCTGCAGCAACTCTATGCCCTGCCTCAGTCTCAGCGCTATCATGAAGGGGACGGTGTGGTGTTTGACCCGCTGAAAATCAGTCGTCGGACAGACAAGGGGGTTGTTATCCCCCACGGAGACCACCATCATTTCATTCCTTATGACAAGCTGTCAGACTTGGAAGCGAAGATTGCCCGTCTAATTCCTATTGGATATACTTACCAGCCGCTAGGAGATCCTTTGCAAACTTTGAAGCCTCAGCTACCGTCACAACCTGAGCACGACCATGGTTTTCATGCGGAGGCTGTCATTGGCAAGGACGATCAAGGCTACATGGTATCGCATGGAGATCATGCTCATTACTTTTACAAGAAAGACTTGACTGCTGAACAGATTCAAGCAGCGGAGCGGGTCTTGGTCAAGCAGCAACCAGTAAAACCTTCTGCAGCAGTCAATGACGCTGAACGCTATTCACGCGATGCCAGCGATGAGGAAAAGATCGCTTATATCTGCCAAACCTATGGTGTTCCCAAGGAAGCAGTTCGCATCTCAAATGGCTTCTTTGTCTTTAATAACCCTGACCAAGCCTACGATCCGACTCATATCCATCCCTATGCTGTCCGCAAGGAGCATGTTCGCATTCCTCTGGTAACGGGCAATGCAGAGCTGGACTTCATGAATGAGCTCTACACAACAGCCCTGCGTTCAGGTCTGTCGCCTTACAGTCTGCAAGTGGAAGATGGTCAGTTTGTCATTCCTCATGGAGACCACAACCACTATATCAAGATCCAGTCCAAGGGAGCAGCAGAAGCCTTGAAAAATCGTCTGCCTCAGATTCAATCTAAGTATGAGCAGGGCGATTATGATGAGGCCGCTATTTTACAAAAGGTAGAAAGCCTGAAAGCGGATAGTCAGCGTCTTTATGCCGATAATCCCGTCATGCAGCGGCGGATTGAGCTTGCTTTGGGGCAGTTTGTAGAAACCATGAAGAAGCTGCCTAGCAACTCAACAGCTGGCTACCTGAGCAGTCTGGATAACTTTGATAAGCAGTTTATCCATGTGGATCAGACGGTCAAGCCAATCCAAGAGACCGAGCTGGACAAGACTTATCAAGGGCTTTTGGAGAGAATGAACCGACTTGACACAGATAGCTATGGACTGAAGAAAGCTGACTTGCTGCAGCGTCTGCAAAATGCTTATGCTGGCCAGAATCAAGCTGAAATGGCAGAGCTAGGACAATTACTATCAGCTTTAGAAGATTATCATGATCGGACAGGCGTCACAGCGGTTGATTATATTCGCTACTTCTACCAAGCATTAGAGGATGGACGTTTGAGCCCTGAGCTGCGCAGAAAAGCAGCCGAGCTGACCTTGACTCTCTATAAGTCTCAAGCCTTTATAGAAGCGACCAATCTCCAGCAGCTTTTTCCTGCCCTCTATCAGACTAAGAAAGAAGTTGCAGCAGCCCTTGCTAGCGGTCAGCCTTCTCCGTCCTCTGAAAAGACAGAGCTGGATCAGGGAGAGCCAGATCAGCCAACCTATAAGGCCATGATTTATGACTTTTTGAAGGGTATTTATGATGATTTTGGTACCTCGGATGATAGCGAGAAGAGTGCTCAAGCCCTTGTCTTCCTTGGAAAAGCTCAGGAACTGCTTGGAGAAATCAAGGATCAAAACAGCCGAGCAGACTATGCAGCTAGAATCTTAGAACTAGGCAAGGAATTAAAGAGCAGCAGCTCAGACAAGCAAGCTCTGCTGGCAGCCAGTCAGAAGCTTTTGGACCAAATGAGCCGGACCATTGCCGGACAAAAGGAAGAGCCGTCTAATACGGAAAATCAGGAAGTTTATCAACAGCTTTATAATCTGCTCATGTCTATCCATCAGTATTTGGAAAAAAATCAAGGAAGTGAACAGCAATACCAGCAACTGGACCAGCTTTTTGATAAGCTTGGACAGAGAGCTACTGACAAGAAAGAGCTGCTTAAGGAAATCCTGGCCTTCCAGAAGTCACTTGTCAATCCTAAGGGAACAAGCGAGTCCGATCCTCAGCATAGCAACGATGATGACTATCACTTTAATCTGCAGGATATGGTCGGAGCCGATGAGCAAGGCTATCGTGTAGCCCATCTGGACCACGAGCACTATATTTACAAGAAGGACTTGTCAGAAGCTGAGCGCCAAGCAGCGGATGCCTATGCGGTGCAAAAAGGCTTCCTGAAAGCACCTGCTGAACAACCTGCTTCTGGTCAGGCAGCCAGCAGCAGTGCTCCAGAAATTGCGCAAAATGGCAATCTACCTTCCGAATCTAATGCTGCAGAAACAGCCCAAAACCAATCTGACAAACCAGCAGAAGCTTCGGCAGCTGCAAATCCAACTGGTCAATCGAGCTTAGCAGCCAGTTTTGGTATGACAGAGGAAACGTTTAACCAGAAATTGCTGGAACTTTCTCAGGACTACGGTGTCAGCCCAGAGACTTTCAGCTATAATCCAGCAAGCAGAAGCATCAGCTTTACAGGAGCTGACGGCCAGCTAAAAACTGTTCAGATTAGCTAAGCTTACATTTTGATGTAAAATAACAATAAAACGAATGATGAAGACCAAGCCAAGTCTAAGACCATCATTCGTTTTTGATTTTGACAACCCTATACTTATTTGATTGATATTGTGTTAAAATAAACAGAGACTGATAGATGAAAGGATTGTCATCATGACAGAAAAAGAACCACCCATCAAAGAATATCTTAGATTAAAAAAAGAAGCTATTTATAGCCGCTTTATATTCTTGCTAACGGCCATTACAGGAGCTATTTTATCCTTTATTTTGGTCTATTCAAGATCTAGGAATCTAATCTTTGAAAATGTTTCAATTGGCTTAGTTGTGTTTGCAGGTATTGTTATATCAAGGCCGTATTGGACAAAAAAGAAACAATATGAGGCTAAGTATCCAGGATTGAAAGGTATATCTACAAGAGGTGCCCAAGCTTCTGGGAATTTTTGGGGAAGACATCTGATTGTATATCCAGCTATTCTTGTTTATATGGTTTGGGCCGTTTTCGCTTATTATCATCCTGTTCAAAATCAGGAAATAATAGATGTTGATCTTCCGGCGATTAGTACAGAAACTGAGTATAGTTTGGATTTTCCAAAATCGGATAGTTCAGCCAGCACCGGCGACAGTCAAGTCTACAATCAATCAGATGCTTCGTCGGTCGGACAAAACGAAAGTGGGGAGTAGACATAGATAAACTTATAATTTGAAAGTTGGATTAAGGTATTGATTACTAAAAAATTTAAAAATATTTAAATAGTGAAATTTGAATCATAAAAAAGAAACGAGAGAAAAATGACCAAAGAAGAATATTTGATTTTAAAGAAAGAAGCGAATCTTCGCTTGCTCTTCATCATATTGCTTGTGATTTTAGGAGCTGTTTTATCACTTGTTATGATTGCAAATCATTCTCCATATCATAGTTTTATGTCTATTTTTACAATTACGATGTTTGGACTTAATTTTGGGTTTCTATTTCCTTGTTGGCAACGCAAAAAAGCAATCGAAGCTGAGCATCCTGAATGGAAGAAAATTAAGGGAAAAGACATAAAGATTTTAAGCGAAAATCTTTTAAAATCTGTTTCGATATTTCTTGGCACAGGGCTTGTACTCATTGTTTCTTTCTTCTCGCTTTATAGGCCAGTTGTGACAAAGCCATTTATTATCATTGATTCTAAAGTATATGAAAGCAGTGAGAATCAGGAGCCAGCCCAATCCTCATCGGAGATATTAGAAGAATCTTCTGAACAGCAAAATACAGAAGAAACTTCTTCTTTATCGTCAGACAACTATACTAATAGTAAAATCCCAAACAGTAGTATGCTAAAGCAGGTTCAGAAGGAATTTCTCGAGGATTTACATAAACAACGTGAGGAAGAAAATCAGAATAATAATCAATAAGGCTGTGAATAAGTTGAAAATTCATTAACCTAAAAGAAGGTGAGATATGGCCTTAGAAAGTGGATATAAATGGAATTAAGAGATACATTTTCAGATAAAAATAATATAGATGGACTTATCAATATTTTTCAAAAAGCTATTCTGGTTATTCTCTTGAAAAATTTAAGAGCGAATATTTTAAGTATATAAAAAGCATGAAGCTATCATGGCATAGTAACTCCGGTTACGAACAAATGGTTTGGGTTCTTTCAATTGGAATTATCTTAAATATAGATGAAGTAATGATTGTCAGATTATGTGGAATAGAGGGAAAGAAGTTCTTAGCTTTCTCATTGGCCAAGAATTAGCAGAACGTGTTTCAAAATCAGAAAAAGATATTTTAGAAGTAATGTTTTATTGTGAACATCATCGTTGGCTAAAGGCAGATGAGTTAGATGATTATAATCATTCAGATACGATTGTACATAGAGGCGATGGATTTGTTGTATATGAGACAGATGGTTATTACGAAATTAGCTTCTTTAAAGAAATTGGCGGAGCCATGGGTCCAGAAGTTTGCTATCCTATTACTAAGGAACTGATGGATAAAGCATTTGAATCTTCTAGGGGAGCATATGAAGTCATGATTTATGCTGAAACAGGGCGCTGGCCTTTATAGCAAATTGGATGACATTATAAAAACAGCCAATAGAATTTAGATGAAGTTTCAAAAGATAGTTCATTTGCAATAAGGAATAATAAATCAGTAGATATTTGGTAAATGACAGAGGAGATAGAAAATGGATATACGCGATACTTTAAATACAGAAGAGAATTATAAAGCTGGTCTAATGTCAAATAAAGAGGCATTACAGTATTTTCAAGAGAAATTAATAAAACTTCAAATTGATTTAGATAATGGAATCGAAAACTATAAGAAGCCCACAAAAGAGGTTTACAACTCAACTTTAGCGACTATATTGTCTTATCAAAAAGACATTTTATTTGCTACTTATTCTAGGGGGGATTCTTTATCAGAGTTTAAAGAGGAATACATATTATTTGTGGCTTGTTTAGTTCCGATATGGCGAAAGGAATGGGGATATGAGCAAATGATTTGGGCGCTTTCTATTGGTCTTCTGTTAGAAATTGATGAAGAAATTTTTAATCATCTAGTAGACTTGGTTAAAAAAGATGATCCAGAGGATTATTTGATTGATTACTTGATTCAATATCGTCATCCAGATTGGAAGATTCGGATAAACTATAATTTTCCAATACCTTATGGCTTTACTCGAAATATTATTGAAGAAGAAAATGCTGAACATGCTCTTAAACTGCTGAAAGAATATTTGACTAATAAATGGTATCAAGGGAGCAGAGATGTAGGCTGGTATGATTTGCATAAGCAGAATGTAAAAAACCATGTAGGTTATTGGTCTTTTGAATCGGGTGCTCTCTGCAAGCTCAAGGGTTTGGATTACAAAGAGTTGGAAGGTATTCCGTATTTCCCTTATGATTTGGTTAAAGAAGGGCCAGAAGCCTAAAGTCTACTAAGAGATAATCAAGTGATAGAATTAATGATTTACAGAAGTATTGACTATTTTGAGTCGTAGGACTTTAACGTTAAGGAGAAATTTAATGATTTTTGTAAAAAAAATAGAATGGATAGATATTGATACCAAAGAAGCGGATGTCACTCTATCGGATAATCAATATGAATTAGTTTGCTTTTCAGATGAATTTTTTGGAAAGATTGGCGGAAAGTTTGATGACATGCTATATGCTATTGTTGATGGAGACGTATATAAAAGCGAAGATAATCTATTTCTAGTAAAGCACCTGAATAATTTTGAATATTTTATAATTGCCAAAATATTTGATAAAACAAGAAATATCGCTCAGGTAGGAGAATTTTTGATTAATATAGGTGGAGGAATTCCAAATGATCTTGAGAATGGGGAATTTGTTGAATTTCGTGTTAGAAGGATTGATATTTATTAATGTTCAGTGAAAGTCATACGAAAAATTGATTAACTCTATTGGAAAAGATTTTTGAAGACTACCAAGAAACGCAGTAAACTATAAAAATTAGGTATCTGAGGTTATTTTACACTACCCTTTTCCATTGACTATCCTTTCTTATTTCTCTAAAATAGTAGGTGTGTGAAGGGAGATTGATATGAAAAAAGGTTTTGTGCTTGTGCTTTCTGCTTTGGTCTTGGCTTCGTGTGGTCGTCCTCAGAGGACGGTGACGCCTAAGAGTTCGGATACCA
>ERZ772932.967-NODE-967-length-14608-cov-6.471724_pt1 | contig 14608 bp, 13 predicted proteins | sample MGYA00511684_ERZ772932 | MGnify/ENA primary metagenome ERZ772932 (study PRJEB29015, sample SAMEA2738078) | human oral metagenome | biome: human oral; feature: human-associated habitat; material: saliva | place: China | collected 2210 ...
GTTCCACCCTCCTCCTTAGAGGTGGTAATCATCGTAACATTCATTCTGTTGCGGTTCAGCGTAGGGTCAATGCCGTTAGCAACGTCCCACAGCGAGTTATGCCCACACAGCACAATGTTGTCGCCAGCCATTGGAGCGTCGTTCGCCGTGCTTTTATCCCGATAAGCGTCATCGGCAGTAATAACGATATACGCCTTTTCAGTAGCCGATTTCTGTGCCACAGCCGACACACAACGCCAGTAGTAACGGTTGCTGACGTTCTCGTAAACCCCAGCTTTGATATTGAAAGTCTGGCATAGTGCTTGGTCGCCAGGCTCCCAATCGTTCGTTATCGCCTTATCGCCATCGTCCGTGTGCAAGTAACATTTCCAGCCACCACTAACAGGTACCACCTTTTCTATAATGGCATTCGCACCTGAAAGCACAATGTTGCCGCCGATGTGCTTGTATTCATCAATTTGTAGCGAACGAAATATAGCCTTGCCAATCACCTCGAGGTAATCAATTTGTCCGTGAGCCTTACCATAGCTATCTAACCATACCTTAAATCCGTTTAATCCTTGTGCAAAACCTATGGTTTGAAGACTGTCTCCAAACGTAATACCCTTTAAGAACGTTATTAACTCTTTCGCCGTGTCAGCTTTTAGCTTCGAAAGGAAACGATCGTCTACTGGATCTTCTAAATCACGAGCCTTATCAGCGTAGCCAGCCTTAATCTTATTTCCATTTTCAAGCAGATAGCCGTTCAGCAGCGAAAGACTTTGCAGCAACGAGTAGTTCGTATGTGTATGCCCTACGCCACCATTAGCAGAGTAGCTTTTCTCGAGCACTTCTACGATAAAGTCAATAATGGCAGCTATCGTGGTAACGTTCCATTCATCGGCATACGGATTCTGTACAGGGAAGAGAGCCCCACCACTCAGATTGAGTCTTTGGAACTCAACCAAGCGTGGGGCGATGGTAAAAGACCCCAATTCGGGTACTTTTATATCCATCATCTTTGCCGGTACTGCACTTCTACGAAGATTGAGATACGGACGTGCGTCGGCATACTTAAAAGTAAAATTAAAGTTAGAAGGCAGCTCCTTTGCTTCGTACGAAGCCTCGCTATCGGTAACTACTATCCTGCGTATATAGTTGTCGATATATACATATTTCCCGAGAGAGGGGAAAAAGTCGAGCAGCCATCGGCGTTCCTCCTTGTTAAGATGACCAGTGTTCTTCTTATATTCGCGAGCAGTATCTACACGATATTCTTCTGCGTCGTTTTCAATCTCGGCAATGTTGTGCGTGTGCTTTGCCGTAAACGTTGTGTCGCCATACGCACGGAAGGTATCAATACCACCGAGCGAGTTCTCAAACAACACCCATTGCTCTTCCTCGCTCCTGATATCCGAAGCATAGTAGCGTTGAATATACGTCAGACGCTTGCCTTCGGTATCCTCTACCCAAACATCGTAATATTCGGGAAGGAATCCGAATAGCTTCGCCATAATGGCATACTGCACAGGTATTGTCTGCGCTTTGTCCTTCTGCAGGTTTGCGATTATTTTCTCATCGCCTTTCACGAGTCCTACAATACGCTCCGTGTGATAATAGCCCACACACTTGACGAAGCCTTCTGTCAGTGCATAGTAAGTAAGAAACTCGGGAGTATTGTAGGTAACAGGCTTCACGGTGGGTTGCCACGTAAGGAAGTTGCCTTTCAGGAAGTTCTCTGCCGAATCAGCCAATCGGTCCACTCCTGCACGGATAGCCGTAAAGGTAAATGCCTTTGTCTTTTCTCCTTCATATCGTATTGTAACCTTAAACTCGCGTGCGATATGGTTCTGCAAGTATGCGCTCTCAACATCTTGCAGTTTGAAATATAGTAATGGTGCTATAACATCTTCAAGGTTAATTTCAATCCTGTTGTGAGAATCTGGAGTATAAGTGTGCTGCACTATCGGTGCATTGTTTTCAGCGTAGCTTAAAATAAATATTACCTCTTGCTCGCTGGAGAGAACTATTCTCTTCATTGAGCCTACAAGGCTTATATTGTCGGGCTTTATAATTATATCCATAGAAAGCAATATATTTATCGCAAAAGTAACAAAACATCACATAGTGGTAAAGGACAACGTTACCAAACGTCTGTAGCGTCCTTTTCCACACATTCCAGCCATACGTCTGTACGTGAGTACTTGTATTTAGCACTACGCCAAAACGACTTATGGCGTACCTTTTGCGAACGATAAGAACTCTGTTTCATAAATTCCACGCCTAAGTACTCTTTAGAAGCCATAGGTGGATACATTGTAATAAAAGCCCTATCTTTATCAGGACCTGAATTATCGTAAACCGACCCTGAAACTTCTACGATACGCGACCTACCTACCCATTTGTATTTTGTGTTCATGGCAGGAAAGAAGCTATCAATACTGGGAGCTACAACGACGGGCTCCATGAGCGATATCGTCTTCAATTCAGACTCCATAGGTTCATCTTTGCCACCTAAAACAAACTTTAGCTTGTTAAAGAAAAAGGCAACACCTCTAATAAGAACCTTACTGTATGCAGGGAGGTTCTGTTTCTGCGACTGAGAAAGCAATAGTTTCACCTTCAGGTCGTGCAAAGAATTACGTAACAACAAATCGTAATCCTTATAAAAGCGTGCAAACACACCTTCATCTCCATTGTAATATAGAGCATAGTCGAACAATTTATTCGCCTTCTTCCAATCGGGAGACGATATATCGTATGGAGAAATAGTTCCCACTGTACGACCATTAACAAAAGCCGAAAAGGCTAACATAGTCTTCTCCTTATCAGCATGTTCTGTATCGCTATCTTTATCGTCTCCAGCAATAACCATTTTCGAGTTAAGAGATTTATATTTACCCACGAATAGGTAGTGCCCTATATCGTAATCTTTCTTTAGGTCTTTAAAATCAACTTTATATTGCAAAGCCCTAAACTCTGGTATAAGTTCAGGAACTTTCACCTCTTTCGGTTCCAATTGCTCCCCAGTGTTATAATCTTGCGACCCTTCGCCTATCTTTGTAATTAAGCGGAAGTCTCCTGAAAAACCAATCTTGTAGAAAGCACCATCTCTCTGGTCGAAGTAAGCAGCAGGGTTCGATTTAGCCATATTGTTAAAGTCTTCGTATGATTCTGCTGCTTCGCTTCCAAGTTTATCCTCTGGAGCAAGCGTTATGCGCTGGTAATCCTTTTCGGTTTTGTATGCAATGGTAGGTTCTTCTGTCATATTGTGGGTAAGATCGGTTGTTGGCGTGCTTGCCATAACATCACGCAAGAAAATAACATCAGCAGTACCTTTACCTTCGTTAGCCGTGAACTCGCAACAAAACTTCTTGCGAAATACAGCAATAAACTCCGAACAAGTTATATTAGGGACAAGATCGGCAAGACGTATCTTACCCTTTACAATGGTATCCATAACATTGTTAAGTACCACCATTTTATCGAACGGCTCTGTTTCCGTAAAGAAGTTTGGCAACAACTTGTAGCCGAAATAGGCAAACACCCGTTGAAGAAGATAGTTGGCACGAATGAATGGCGTGATATAATAGCCTTCATTCAGACTAATAGAAACGTTTTCTACATACTCTATTCTCTTTGTAGCGTTGTAGAAGTCAGAGTCTGGTGTAGTCATATCGGGGTTAAAAACATTCACTATAGGTATTTCCAATGCTGTTGGTATACCAGGAATATGTTCGATGACTTTCTCAATTGTCTCGTCTTTACCAAAAGCGTTGAGAATTTTATAATTAAAACCTGTAGATTGTCCCGAGTCGTCCTCTACCAATAAAGGAAAGATAGAGAACTTATCATTCTTATTGTTGCGCAAGCCACGGCAAAACGCTATAGCTTGCTGTACTGTTGATACACCAGGAATACATTCGTCTTTGAAAATATCCTTTAGTTTTACATCTTTTATCTTAGAATAGAAAGAACCATCGTTAAGATAAAATGATGTAGATATTTTTCCTTTATGTGTCGCATTTAGCACCACCTGCCGACATTGAGCAAAGAACTCACCATCTTGTATAGTAACATCAATAGGACGTATTTTCTGCATACCTCCAAATGTTTCAGGAAACGCAAGCATTCTGCGATTACGTGGCGAGGTAGGCAAATCAAGCGGAACTGTGCTTTCTCCATAATCATTGAAGAATGGATTCGTGCGTTCTACTTCTATTTTTGTATCGGGCGAAAGATTGTAGTCTTCGCCCATAGAAAGATTTGTTATTTTCATATCTGCATGGATTTATTTTGAAGCAATGCGTCGTACTTGATTACGGAGTTTCTGCTGCGCATCAAAATCATCGAGCGCAACATAAGAGCGAATGCCATTATTGCGGAGTTCTTTCAATGTCTCCAATAACTCCTTATTATATTCATCTCTATGGTTAATTACTGTAGGCATTGGTTGTGATGTTGGTGCAGATGGAGTGATATATCCACCTGCAGCACGTCCTTGCGCCTGGTGTAAGAGAAACTTATTCATATCCAATGTGCGGATATTACCTGCACGTTGTGCTTGGTCGATAATATTCAGGAATGGAGCCACTGTTGGGTTCTCTACAGCAGCGTTGGAAGCTACCCACTCACGGCTACGTCCATATCCGCCCTCGCCAACAATAACCGTTGGTTTATCTATGAAACCACGGCGATAAGGGTCGTAGTCAGCATGGAAGCGTTTGCCGTCCTGCTCACGTTCGACATCAATGCTTCCACCACTTTCGAGACCTGTAACAACACGAGTTCCTGAAGCTGAAGCTGCACCTCCGGCACCATTGAGCGACATACGTTTTACTTTCTGACGTTCTGCATTGGCTGCAGCGAGTTGGGCAACGCCAGTCACACCCATCAAGGCAGCAGCGATAGAGCCAGCGATTGGACCAAGGTCTGCATAAGCCTTCATAATTGAGGTTGCGGTGTCCGCTATAATCTGAGAGGCTTTAATTGCGAAATTAACATCAGCATACTTCTTTTGTATCTTTAGTTTTTCATCCGCTTTCTTCTTTTCAAGTTCTGTGGTATCTTTGCCTGCTTTCTTAGCAGCTTCAATCTCCGCATCATACTTCGCATCGACGTTTGCTTCTTCCGCTTGCTGGAGTGCCTGAACAGCTCCGCTGGAGAGGTTTGAGTAGTAGTCGAACGTCTCCTTCATCTTGGCGATCTTCATATTCTTCACTGCCTCTTCATACTCTTCTTCAGATATCTCTTTGTTCTGAAGGTGCATCTTCAGCTGTTCCAGTTCTGCATTATAAAGTTCCTGCTGTGAGACAAGACCATACTGCTGACGTATCTGAAGGCGGTGTTCTTCTGCCTGCTGATCAAGAAGGGTAAGAGCCTGCTGACGTTCCTGCTCATTGAGTAGGGTATCATTCTCTATCTTCTTGCGACGTGCGGCATACTGGTCTTCGAAAGTGTCAAGCCCATACTCCTGTCGTGCTTGTGCCTTTTGCTCCTCTGCTTTCTTTGCATAATCCACAATGATAGCTGCCTTGGCTTTTTCGTAGGCTTCTGAAACTTCTTTTTGCTTTTCTCCGTCCTCGATAGCCCTTTGAAGAGCAACTTTGTAGTACCCATCGAGGACGAGAAGCTTGGCGTCGCATTCTTCCTGCAAGGTCTGTGGTTTGGCAGGAGCAGTTTCCTGTATTTTCTCAAGCGCATCGTAATACTGCTTTTCGGCTTCGATATAAGCATTGTCGGCAGCTTGTTGTTGGTCGGCTACAGCCTTGTTTTGTTGTTCTTTGATGGCTTTCTTTTTGGCAGCGTCTTTTATTACCAGGTTATTAGCTTTTTCCTGGTACGACTTCTCAATGGCGAGGAGGTTGTTTTGGTGTTCGATATTAAGAGCAGATATATATGCATTGTATTGCTCCTGCGTGAGACGTTTCTGTGCAAGAGCCTCGTTGAGTGCATTGAGGTCTTCTTCGTATGACCGTTTGGCTTCTTCCAAGTCTTGCTGGCGGTCGTGCGAGAATTTACGAGAAGCAACATCGTCGGGATTAACAGTCTTGCCGTGCTTCTGCTTTTTCGTTTTACCTTTCTTCGTCTTCTTGCCTTTTCCTGATGGCGAAGAATACTCCAACGCAGCCTTTCGTTGCTCCAGCGATGCTATTTGGTTATCAATATTTTTAAGACCTTTTGAATCTCCAACTTTTACTTCTAATCGTTTTGCCTTAAGTTTCTCTATTTTTTGAGAAATGGCATCGATTTGCGCTCCTACAGTTCCTATAGTCTTTACATTTCCACCAGAAGTTTTTGTAGGAGTAATGATAGCAATCTTTTTAGCAAAAGATTTGATTTCTCTTTCGTTTTTTGCAATTGCGTCGAGATGTCCCTTTTCCCTCTTTTGTCTATCCTCGTACTCTTTTATAATGGGACTCTTGCTTCTTTCTGTACCACGTGCAACTATACCTGACTCAGTAAATCCTGCAGCAAAAGAGGTCATTCTATGAGTGTAGGTCGTATTTTCTTGATGCTGATGCTTTGCGGTATCATACTTCCCTTTATTCTGACCTCTCCAGTCGCGGTCAGCATTAGCATTCCTTTCATGCTCTAAGCTATCTTTTGTAAGACGTGTAATTTCGTCTTGGTAAGCCCTTGCCTTTGCTGCTGCCATAATTTCGGCAGTAAGAATTCTGTATTGTTCTGCTGCATTTCCAGCAAGTATGGCTTCTGTTGTTAATTTGCCAAAGTAATCAGGGTATTGTTGTTTGAGTTGCTCCACCATTTGTTTACGTTTATCCATAGCAACGGACTGGTCTTGTGTTGCTTCATAGAGGGAGCGAAGTTTACCCGTTTCTTCTGCAGCACTTTCAGAAGCCTGTTTTTCCACCTGATTGAGTCTTTGCTGTGAAGCAGTAGCATCATCAGTTCGTTTGCGAAAAAGTAATAATGAACCTACTACAAGGGTGATGCCTCCAAACAAGAGTCCCCAGGGAGAAAGTTTAAGAACAACATTGAAAGCCTTTTGCAGGGCAATAGATGTTTTCATGGTTTTATTGAGAACAGCGTGTCGTAAAACAGACAGTTCTATCATAGCATTCTCAACTGCAGCAGCTGCAGCCTTAAGTTTACTGACAGCGACGGCACGGAGACTCCATAAGTAGGCTACTTTTTGTACTGCGACATAAGAAAGGTAAGTCGCTGTGAGTAGTCCAACAGCTTTAACAAGTATCATCAATGTATCTCTGTGTTTCACAATATATGTTATGGCATTAATTACTCCTATTTGTATCTGTCCATAAATATCAGTGAACTCTTCTTTTATAGGCACTAAAGCTTTACCAAGTGAAAGCTGTGCATTTTCCAAATCGACAGTACGCTGCGCAGCTCGGTCGGCAGCAGAGATGTATGTCTCCCCAGCTTGAGCAAGGTTCTTCTCTACGATAGAGGCAACACCTTTCATGAAGTCTCCAGTTTCTTTTGTTTTTTCTGAGATTTCAGCAGCAGATAGTCCGAGGTTGTCAAGAATCTGTGGGGACTGACGTCCAAGACCTGTAACGATGGAATCTACCATGTAATCGAGTTCCTGTCCAGTCTGCTGAGCTTTCAATTGAGCAAAAGAAAGATACTTGCCGAGATCTTCGAGGGGAATACGGAAGTCTTTTGCCTTTACGGCAGCCTTCATCAATTCTATATCAGACACCGTGCCTTTGGTCGCATCGCGGAGCGTTTGAAGATAATCCTCCGTACCTATCTTTTCAAAAGCGTGAATGACACCGTCAGCTGATTCTGCCAACTCTACACTCTTATCTATTGTTTCTGAGAATTCCCCAGCTATCGACTTTCCTACTCGGGCGACTAACTCTAACGTTTTTATGCCCAATTGTCCTAAAAAGAAATTGTTATAATCATCAGAAGCAAAAAGCTCTTTGAAATTTTTTGCATTTTGTTTTAATTCTGATATTCGGGCATTTACGGTCTGAATATTTTTTTCCAGAGCAGAGTATTGCTGTGGATTTAGAGCCTTAGAGACATTGTCCAGTTCTTTCTGTAAATACTTAGACTGTTTCTTCAACTGAGACATTGTCATTGCATTTATATCCAGCGAGCGTGTTTGCTCCTGAATACGAGAACTCAACTCACGAATCTGTCTACCAGTATCCTTGTAGGAAGCAGCAAGGTTTTTGTACTGCTCGGTTTCTTTCTTTCCCGATGCTTCAAGTTTTATCATTTGCTGCAGTCGCTGCTTGTTCTCATTTCTGAGGGACGCTGACTGAACTTCGAGTTTATGGATTTCCTGTTGTGCCTTTGAAGTCTTGACATCAACAGTATATTGAATTTGGTCTTCTGATAGATGCTTGTTTGCCATACTATTTATGGGTTAAATGATTTATCTAATTGGTCGTGAATGGTCTTTCTTACTTCATCGGTGAAGCCATAGCGAAGCTGTGGGAATGTTTCATGATAGAGCACACCCCACACCACACGGTTGTAAAGAGCGAGGTTGCGTCGTTTGAACTTGGAAATACGGTCGCGTCTGCGATACGCCATGTCGAGAAAGCGGAGGTAAGGAAGAATGCGGACAAATATTGTATGAGAGTCGCTGGTGATGCTGCTCTCAAAAGAATGCTTTGAAAGCAGTGTGATAAGCCTTCTTGAGCGTATTTGATAATTACTACGCACTACAGATTCCTGTGTGGCATAAATTTTCAAGAGACCCTTCTGCAGGGTATCGTGAACGAACTTTTTACGAACGAGACTGTCTGTTACCATACTTGCTATTTATATTGCAAATATAGTAACAGACAGCTATAAATTAAAGGACAAGGATTTTCCTATTTAATGAAATGCCTGTATAGTGGTATACCTATTATTGGGGTTAAGAACATGCACAGTCCTAAATAGAACAACTTTACAGACCATGGCTCACCGTATGTAAAGAACGGCATCAGAATAAGCGATATTAAAAAAAAGAATATTTCTAACATTACCATAATCAAAATATTTATTTTAATGCAAATGTAAAACTTATAACTGAAAGTTGCAAATCAATCTTTGAGTATTTGACTTTCTATGGCTTTGAATAATTCATATACTACTTGAGGAACCATAGAGTTGCCGAGGGCTTTTATTGCTTCTTGCCTCCATCGGACAAAAGAAATGGTAAGACGAGATACATCAAAGGGAAGCCCATCATTTCCGATACAAACAGGGGAGACAGTTGGGAAGTCCCTCCACCAATCTTGTGGGCGATTTGTTCCGCTAAATTGCTCTGTTCCGCGTTCGGCTTTCTGTGCGCCTTCAGATTGTCCATTGTCATCATAGACCTCCTGCCATCGCTTGCCACCGGAGTTAGCAACCAATCCATCTTGCTGAATATATCTGGCAATCCTTTCTGCTTTGAGTTCTCGCCTCGTTTCTTGAAATCCTGCGCACAAGGTGTCGGTAGAATCCCATGAAAGTTGATATAATCCATCAGTCCGCTCGGACGTCGCTCGCCATTCTTTCTGCTGCCCATTGTTCGACCTCCTTTCTCTTTCAATTCTTTGATACGTTTGCTGTGCTGTATCTCTACTGCAAGCGGAGTCGGTAGTAACTCTTGAGGATAGAACTTCTGCTTTCCGTTCTTGCAAACCTTTAGTCCTTGCGTTACAGGAGTTGGAAGCATTTCTTTGGGCAATGAACCACACCCGGTCTCTTTGATGGGGCGCACCGACGGAACAAGCCGGAATAACAAACGGCTGCACGGAATATCCTTCACGCTCAAGGTCTGTACAAACGGTTTCGACAACGAACTGCTGTTCTTTTCTATATATATTGTCGTTCTCTTCAAATAAAGAGGGCGTGCAACCCACTTTAACCGCCTCAGTGGGCTGTACCATTGTGAGGATTCCAGCAACATTTTCACCAATGACGAAAGAGGGCTGTATTTCCCTGATAGCTCGTAGCATCTCTGGCCAGAGGTAGCGGTCATCGTTCGCTCCAAGTCGCTGTCCAGCTGAACTGAAAGGCTGACAGGGGAATCCGCCTGTAAGTACGTCGATTTCCCCTTGCCATTTTTTAAAATCTGTTGTTTTGATGTTTTCATAACCGATAGAATTTGGATACCAATAATTAAGAATAGTTTTGCAGAACTCACTGATCTCGCAATGAAAGACATTTTGCCAACCTAACCAATAGGCTGCGAGCTCGGGTGCTCCAATACCACTGAAAAGTGATGCATGTTTGATATCTTTCTCATTCATTTCCTTATGTTTATTTGTCAATGGCAAAATTAGAAACTTCTACTTTATTTGTAAAGGACACCTCGTCTCACGACGAAATGTCCCGACAAATAAACATCCAATAAATGAATGTCATGGTAGAAATTATCGTTCACGGAATAACCATTTAAATTCCAGTCCCTGCGAGCCACGGCGATTGCAGAAATCGAAACCTGCATTGCGGAGGGCAGAGAAAACTTCTGTTGGGGCTATCTTTGCCGATGGGTCGATTTCCCTGATGGCATCTACCACTTCGGCAGTGGAAAAGAAATGGGTGGCATCGGCTGGCGTTGGGGCAGGGGCGTAAGTCTTCTGCAAGGCAGCTATATAGATACTGATGTCGGTTATTGGTTGTTCGGTGTTATTTTCTTTATTGCTCATATATTGAAAAATTTAAATTAAAAATTCAGTCCATCTACTTCCTCTGGGCTTTCAGGACAGAGGGCATTGAGTGTTTGTAAATCATTTTTGAGAGCACGGATGCTCTGCAGCATTTTGAACGTGCCTGGACGAGGTTCTCCTGTTGCTTCGACAAAGGTGCCGTTGCAGTCGGAGAAAATTTTATTCTCTATATCTTCCAATGTGGCAAGATATCCGAGGAAATATCCACCGCCCACCATTTCGTTAAGGGCTGCGATGGTGTCTTGGCTGATGTATGTTAGGGTCTGATTCATTGGACGATTCATGCTTTGCCTCCTTTCTTGTCTAAAAAAGATTGAAATTCTGTCAATGTATTGATAATCCTTTCGAGTTCCTCCAAATTATTTCCCCACTTATCCATCAGTGAACATTGCCGTGATGTGGCTTCTCCGGAATCATGAATATCCTTGTAATGCCGATACATATGCGACGCTTTATTGATATTTCGTTCTACTTTTGTTCGTATGGATTTCAGTAGTCCCGGGAGTAAAGAAAATTCTCCCATCGGGATAAAAAGCCCAGTCTCAGCCTTGAACCCGTAGACAGAAGGGTCTTGTAAAATCTTCATTTTTTGCCTCCTTCCTTATCTGACTTGTTTACACGATGAACAAGATAACCTGCACATAATACAGATATTAGTGCGGTTGTGGGGTGTTGTTCCACGCATACTGCAGTGAAGCCCATGCACAAAGTTACAAGATTGATGCGAAGTGCCAAACGACGAGTTACTGTAAACTCGCAAATTCGGCTGTAAAACTCACTCTTAGCGTCGAGCCAAAGGTTAATAGAGTTGATTTTGCGCTGTATCGTAGCACGTACGTCAAGCTGTTTGCGCTCTTGCGCCTCGGCTCTGAAATCAATTGTCTGTTGCATATAGCATCGGTTTTGACTGTTGCCTGAATCCGTCAGGTGCGGATACAGAAAAAGCGGATACTCTTCCTGTTCGTCAAAACCGATGCTACACCACAAGGGCATAAAATCACTGGAAGGCATCCGCCATATTTTCATTGCAGCGAGGCTGCTATACATGGGCATAAAAATAAGCCCATCGAAATTTTAAGAAGTTCGGGGCTTGAAGTTCATCTCGCCCTTGTTTGATGTATTGCTACATCGGTTTTGACAATTGCAAAGATAGGAAGTATTTTTGTAACCGCCAAAAGAAAACGCATTTTTTTTTGCGTGGCGTAAAATTTTCTCTTTTTAGAACAATAAATTAACAAGAATCGTGTTATCTTTGTAAAAAGAACATTTAAGTTACTAATTATATGTTTGATTTAGTCAGAAATATCATAGCCTTTATAGCAACGTTTACGGTTACAATGACTGTGACGATGATAGTTATACACTTTGGTATTTCCGTTTGCACAAAAACTTCAAGACTTACCTGTCGCCAAGAAGTCATTTCTTTTTGGGTAGGATTGATGTTAGCTCTCCTTCTTATTCCATTTTACTACTTTCCCTGTTAGTATTCTTTGCGTTTAGAGCTTTGAACTTTATAAAGTTCGATAGATGCCTTTAAGAAATCCTTTGGTGTTTTTATTTGAAGAGAGTCTAAAGAATTTTTAATTGACTCTTTCATTTCACGATCCATCTTCCTATCGAGGTATTCACTATATGACTTAAAAATACCTTGTGTTGATAAATCTATATCCAAATCACCATAATGAATTTTAAGACCTCCTCCGTTTATAAACAGAATACCAAGAGCTAACAAAGCGAGATAATGCTTATTAGATGAAATGAAATGCAGAACTCCTTTTGACTCCATTTGTACTTTCATTGCCGTTTCGCGAGCTGTACCTGTAATATTATTTTCTTTACAGAAATTTTCAGTAATGCTCATTAGGCTATAAAAATCAAAGAAAGAAGATGCTGAAACTTCTTCATCTGTATCAATTTTTAATACAACATGAGTCTCATCTCCTTTCTCATAATAATCCATCATACTATTATCTATGTATGTAGCATAATCATCTATATTTGATATAGGATGTCGTGAGTTAAACATAAATTGAGCTTTTGGAGAAAGCGTTAAACGGGGCGTTGTACGTATCACTTTTATCGGGATACGTTTTTCAAATGGGCATTCGGAATTCATATTCTTTAAATATTTTTCTTCATATACCTCTCCTTTTACTCTACACAGACTAACCTCATAAGACGAGGGACCAGGCAACACGATGACATCGCCAATGTGTATATGTTTACAGAATCTAATTAATTGTGAAACAATATGACCAGGTCTTTTAGGATCTTGGTATATATCCGCAATACGGTTTCTTAATTGGTAAATGGCAACATGGTCATCGGGATTTATTCTATTAAGTTCGTCAAGTTTAATCTCATTATATCCAATTGCGATAAATTCTTTTTCTACAAATTCATGGTAATATTCGCCGCCCATAGTCCTTACCATCCAATAATGGATATCATTGGATATATTTATGATATAATCATTGATGCGCTCTATATCGTTTTTCATAAGAAAAAAATGTCCACACATCTAGAGCGCATTCCATCTGTGTGGACGTACAGCTGTTGTTTTTATAATCTTTTTATTCAGGTATGCGCCCCTTCATAAAAATAGAAATCATTATACTGTTGCAAAGATACTAAATTAAAATTAAAAATGTGATCAATTAGGGAAAAAACCAATGTATCATACACCAGAGGACATTATAATTTAAAGTCAAGCTATTAGTCCAAATCTTTTTAGTTCCAAAGGTACAGCATTTGGATAGCTGCATACTGTGCTACAGATTAATTCAAAATCAGCTGTATTGATACAGCCTAATTTTTCGCCTTTCATAAGGTGCGTTGAAGTAGCTGTAAATATTTTAGTGCAATTCAAGAACGAATCGTGTGAAAGGAAGGGATAATCCTTAGCCGATATTGGCATGTGATAGTCTTTGATGGAGATAGGGAGATTTTGATTTATTTTAGAATTAAAGACAATGCCTCCATAAACATTACCTTGCTCATCAAAGCCTAATACTACAAAGAATTTATTGCGTGTGTCGTATCCATTTTTAGGTATAATGCCATCTGCTTTTGACAACTCTATTTTGTAGACATCGCCCAATTGAACATTATTGCTAACAGCATCATCAATAAGTGTCTGAGGTATATCCATTATGATAAAGCCTTTTGAATAAGTTCTTGTTCGTTAATGTACTCTACAAAATCATCATTTGCTCCGCCAGCTTTAGCAATATCTCCAACACTCATAATACAACAGTTATTTGTGGCATGCCATGCGCTATCGTGCGATTTATCTACCAATTCGCCAAAAGAGAGACCTTTATTCTCTGCAATAGATTCTTTAAGGCTTTCTATATCGGCTTGAGAGAGATAATCCATGTTTGCTTCTCTTTTTGGCAAAAGAGTGTTAGAGGCATCTTTGCCAGCAAATTCTATAGCTTCTTTGAAAAGTGGAATTAATTCTTTCGCATAATGTTCATTGTTACAAACAGCACTATAGAGTTCTGTTGGAACTGGTCCGTATTCCATCGCTACAAAATCATCTGCAACGATACGACTTCCCCATTTACACAAATGCTTTCGTTGTGCGAAATATAAGATTTTGAAAACGTGATAATAGTCCAACCCTTTGGTAGCATTGATAATATACAATACCACTTCTATTAGTTTCTCTTTATCAAATTGTGTCATACTATTGGTTGCTTTTAATTTGGAGATTAAAAAAACTCCCTTAATAAGACCTTATTATTTTACCAAGGGAGCTCCTTAATTCTTGATATATGGTGTCGAGAATATTGTTGTCTTATCGTATAAAATCAGTGTAGTCTATAATTTCCAAGTGCAAAAGTAGGAATAATCAATGAGATAAGCGACACTTAACGCAATTATTTTTGCGTAACGCAATTTTTTCACTTCATAAAGCATAAAGAGGGTGTGTCAAAATGTACACATCCTCTTTTTTATGCACAAAGCCCCGACTT
>ERZ772932.971-NODE-971-length-14491-cov-9.617969_pt1 | contig 14491 bp, 4 predicted proteins | sample MGYA00511684_ERZ772932 | MGnify/ENA primary metagenome ERZ772932 (study PRJEB29015, sample SAMEA2738078) | human oral metagenome | biome: human oral; feature: human-associated habitat; material: saliva | place: China | collected 2210 ...
AAAGGTGAGCCTGCAGTCCAGTCAGATTTACCAGAAGCAGTCGTTACTGACAAAGGCGAACCCGAAGTTCAACCAGCGTTACCAGAAGCGGTAGTCACGGAAAAAGGTGAAGCAGAGCAAGTAGCTCCACTTCCTGAATACACAGGAGTTCAGTCAGGCTCTATAGTGGAACCAGAACAAGTAGAACCGACAAGAGAATATACAGAAGTACAAGCTGGAGCGTTAGTAGAACCAGAGAAAGTAGAATCACCAAGAGAATACACAGAGGTACAAGCCGGAGCGTTAGTAGAACCAGAAAAAGTCGAAGCGCCAAGAGAATACACAGGAGTACAAGCTGGATCGTTAGTAGAACCAGAACAAGTAACTCCACAACCAGAGTACAAGGGGACTCAGTCTAGTGCCATCGTCGAACCAGAGACCCATGCTTCCTTACCAGAATATACAGGTGAGCAATCGGGAGCTGCTGTAGCCCCTGAGACAGCTGAAAAACCAGAATATACCAGCACCCAGTCTGGAGCAATAGTCGAACCAGAGCAAGTAGCTCCACTTCCAGAATACACAGGAGTACAGGCCGGAGCAATAGCAGAGCCTGAGAAAGTGGAAGCTCCGAGAGAATATACGGGTATACAAGCTGGAGCTTTAGTAGAACCAGAAAAAGTCGAAGCGCCAAGAGAATACACAGGAGTACAAGCTGGAGCGTTAGTAGAACCAGAGAAAGTAGAGCCAACTAGAGAGTATTCTGGAAGTATTGAACAACCAAGTACAGAAGAGACTAAACCAAATAATGAAAATACTAATACACCAGAAGAAATGAGTATTCAGAAAAAATCTAGTGCATTAATTAATATGACCTTTATTACAGATTCGTCAAGGGGAACTGGAGTGGGATCAGCTACTTTTATTGCACCAAATGTACTTTTAACAGTGGCTCATAATTTTATTAGCAGTTCTTCTGATAATACTACAGGTAAGTTCATAGGGGATGAAACCAAAAATACATATGAATGGGTAACTCCCGATGGGCGAAAAGGAAGATTTACTGCTAATGATATCCATTTTTATAATAAACAAGATTATCCAAAAGGATTTATCTATGATTTAGCAGTGATTAAGCTACCTGAAACAACTAGCAGAGAACATGTAGACTTAGTTAAAAATTATACTAAAGTAAATCTTAATGACAAACTAAATGTTCATGGATATCCAGCTGGGAAATATACGCACTTAAAAGATGCTAGGGTAGAAATGGAACAAGAATATGCGAATAATACCTACGGTGTTCAATATCAAGGTGGAAAACCTGGTATGAGTGGTGGAGGAATATTTAATGCTAATGGTGAAGTTATTGGTGTGCATCAAAATGGAGCACAAAATCGCTCAGGCGGATTGATTTTATCTCCTACACAATTAGCTTGGATTAAGAGCATTATAGCAGGTAATGAAATTACCCCAGTATACGATAAACTTTATCGTCATAAAGATGAGAAAAAAGACGATGTTAAAGAAGAAGACGTTAATAAGAAATTAGAGCTTAGAAATATATCTTCTGTAGAACTATATTCAAAAGAAGGTGATAAGTATCATCATGTAACTTCATTAGATTCTGTACCAAATGACCCACAAAATTACTTCATGAAAGTTAAATCAGAGAACTTTAAAGATGTGATGCTACCAGTTACAAGCATTACTAATGATAATAAAGATAATAGAGCTGTTTATAAAATAGTAGCAAGTGCAAATAATCTGATACAGCATGAAAATAATAATGTACTAGAAAATTATACTTACTATTTACCAAAAACTCAGCAAAGTGAAACTGGTGTCTATACATCATTTAAAAATTTAGTAGATGCAATGAATAACACTCCTAATGGCACATTCCGTTTAGGTGCAACTATGGATGCTCGTGAACTTGAACTTCCAGATGGTCAAGAAAGTTATGTGAAAAATGAATTTCATGGAACATTAATAGGGCAAAATAGTAATAAGTATTACGCTATATACAATCTGAAAAAGCCATTATTTAATACTTTAAGTAATGCTACAGTAGAAAAACTTTCACTAAAAGATGTCAATATTTCAGCAAAAGAAGATGCTGCAACACTTGCAAAAGAAGCGAGAAATAGAACTGTAATTAGTAATGTTCATGCTGATGGAGCGATAGCTGGTGAACATGGAATAGGAGGATTAGTATCACAAGTTAATAATTCTACTATTTCTAACAGTAGCTATACAGGCAGAATAACTAATACATATAAAACAGTTGCTAGTTATCAAATCGGAGGTTTAGTAGGTAAACTTTCTGGTGCGAACGGCTTAATTGATAAATCAATAGCATCAATAGATTTGGCTTCAAACGCAACACGAGGTGATCAGTCTATTGGTGGAATAGTTGGTGCAGTAGAAGATAGTGCACTAATTAGTAATAGTTATGCTGAAGGAAATCTTAATAATGTTCAACGTTTTGCAAACGTTGGTGGAGTAGTTGGTAATCTTTGGGATCCAGTTGGTGAATTAGAAAAATCTGGTCAACTATCAAATGTGCTAAGCGACGTTAATGTAACGAATGGTAATGCTATAGCTGGTAAACATTTTGATAATATGAAAGCAAAACATGTATATAGCAACAAAAATAATAAAGTTGTGAACGTAGTAGCAGAAGATGATGAAATCTTAACTAAGGATTCTACTGTTCAAAGAGGAGAAGTATTAGAAGACGCACAGATTAGAGAGAAAAAAGCTGCTTTTGTATCTAAAAATACTATTAAAACAGAAGATTTTAATTTCTCTTCTAGATATGTAACTGACTATAGAAATCTTGAAAATGCCGTTTCATCAAAAGAAAAAGTATATAAAAATATAGAAAAACTATTACCGTTTTATAATAGAGAAACAATAGTTAAGTACGGAAATTTAGTAGAGTCAAGTAGTAATCTTTATAATAAAGAATTATTGTCAGTAGTTCCTATGAAAGATAATGAAGTAATTAGTGATATTAATAAAAACAAATCAAGTATAAATAAACTATTACTATATTACGCGGACAATACATCAGAGAAACTTAATGTAAATTATCAAAGTGATTTTTCAAATGTAGCAGAGTATAGAATAGGCGATACAAATTTAATTTATACACCGAATACATTACTTCGCAATTATGATAATATTTTGGAAAAAGTATTACCAGCATTAAATAGTGTAGAATATAAATCAAAGGAAATTAGAAAAGTATTAGATGTTTCAAATGATGTTAGTTTAACAGAACTATATTTAGAAGAACAATTCAATACTACAAAAAATAACTTGAGAGATAGTTTAACGAAACTACTTACTGCAGATGCTGCAATAGCTGAAAATAACAATAAGATAATAGATAATTATGTAATCGAAAAAATTAAAAATAATAAGGAAGCTTTACTTCTAGGATTAACATACTTAGAGCGTTGGTACGACTTCAAATATCGTGATACAAAAGCGAAAGATTTAGTCATGTACCACTTGGATTTCTTCGGTAAATCAAATAGTTCAGCATTAGATAATGTTATCGAACTAGGTAAATCTGGATATAATAATTTACTAGCGAAAAATAATGTTATAACTTATAATGTTTTATTAGCGAAAAATTATAAAACTAATAATTTATTTGATGCATTAGAAAAATATAGACAAGCATTCGTGCCAGATAAAACCAATAACGAGTGGTTTAAAGAACAAACTAAAGCCTATATAGTAGAAGAAAAATCTACTATTAAAGAGGTAAGTGATAAGCAATCAAAAGCAGGTACTCTGCAATCTATAGGAGTATATGATAGATTAACTAGCCCATCTTGGAAATACCCAAGTATGGTCTTGCCGCTATTAACATTACCTGAAAAATCGGTGTTCATTATAGCTAATATTTCGACTATAGGTTTCGGTGCTTATGATAGATATAGAAGTAAAGAACATCCAGCAGGAACAAATTTAAATAACTATGTTGAGACAAAAGCTAGAGAAGCGGCTGCTAGATTCAGAGATCACTATGATTATTGGTATAGAATACTAGATGATAAAAATAAAGAAAAATTATATAGAAGTGTTCTAGTCTATGATGCATTTAGATTTGGTACAGATGAAAGAGAAGATAAGGATACATACCAAGCTGATTTTGAAACTAATCATCCAGCGATAAAACATTTCTTCGGTCCAGCAGGAAATAATGTTGTTCACAATTCTAATGGAGCCTACGCTACAGGGGATGCATTCTATTATATGGCGTATCGCATGCTTGATAAAGATGGTGCGGTAACTTATACACACGAAATGACACACAACTCAGATAGAGAAATTTATCTTGGGGGATATGGAAGAAGAAATGGACTTGGACCAGAGTTTTATGCTAAAGGATTGTTACAAGCTCCTGATCATCCAAATGATCCTACTATTACGATTAACTCTATATTGAAGTATGAAGAAGCAGAAAATCCAACTAGACTTCAGGTGAAAGATCCTACAAAACGATTTGAAAATGCTGCAGATTTACAAAAATATATGCATAATCTGTTTGATGTAATTTATATGCTAGAATATCTAGAAGGTAATGCAGTTGTTAACTTGGATATTTCTAAGAAAAATGAGTTATTGAGAAGAATAGAAAATAAATTTGAAACAGATCCAGATGGAAGTAAGGTTTATGCAACTAATGTTATTCGTTACTTAAATGATAGTGAACTTAGAAAATTAACTACATTTAATAGTTTAATTGAAAATGATGTCATTACTAGAAGAGGATACGAAAATGGAAATGATGATACCTTTAAACGAAATGGCTATTATACAATTAAACTATTTTCACCAATATATTCTGCCCTAAGTAATGATAAAGGAACTCCGGGTGATTTAATGGGTCGTCGTATGGCGTTTGAGTTGTTAGCTGCAAAAGGTTTTAAAGATGGAATGGTACCATATATTTCTAATCAATACGCGGAAGAAGCAAAAGCAAATGGTGACGTTATTACATCATATGGTAAAAAAATCGGTAATGTAACTGATGATTTAGTGCTTAAGAAAGTGTTTAATAATGAATATAAATCATGGATTGATTTCAAAAAAGCAATGTATAATGAGCGAATAGCTAAATTTAATAAATTAATGAGCATTAGCTTCATTAACCCAAATGGAGATTGGTTCAGAAAAGATAGAGTGACAATAACAAATATAAATGCGCTTCAAAGAATGATGACTGATGCTGTTAAAGCTGATGCAGAGGATGAACTAGCTAAAATGTATCTTGAACATAATAGAGTTCATAAACTAAAACAAGCAATCTTTAAAGCTTACCTAGATCAAACGAATGATTTTAGAAGTTCAATTTTTGAGAATAAAAAATAGTGTTTGCTATTAGGAAATAAAAAGTAAAGGTAGAGGATTACAATTGTCATTATTAAAAAAAGATAAATTTTCCATTCGGAAAATAAAAGGTATTGTTGGCTCAGTATTCTTGGGGAGTCTTTTATTTGCACCGTCAGTTGTTGGTGCATCAACTTATCATTACTTGGATTATAGTAATTTGACACAAACTGAACGTGATCAGCTCAAACAAGGTAGACCTGACGAATCAAAAGAATCATATGCTTTGGTTTATGAAAAAGACGCACTACCAAATACTGGTCAATCACAATCTATTATGACTGTATTGGGTTTATTGACCATGGGTAGTCTTGTTGTAGTTATTACAAAAGATAAGAGAAATAAAAAAATAGCTACATTTTTGATTGTAGGGGCGACAGGTTTAGTTACACTATCAACTGCTTCAGCACTTAATTTGAATGCTAACATCCATGAGTCTGGACGTGATGGTGTGTTGCAAATTTCTGGTTACAGATATGTTGGTTACTTGGAGCTTGATGAGAGAACTGTTTCGTCGGTTTCTCCAGCATCAACTGTTTCGCCAGTTGAGCAACCCAAAGTTGTAGCAGAGAAAGGCGAACCTGAGGTTCAACCAGCCTTACCAGAAGCTGTTGTAACTGAAAAAGGGGAACCTGAGATTCAAGCAGAATTGCCAGTAGCAGTTGTAACTGAAAAAGGGGAACCTGAGGTTCAACCAGCCTTACCAGAAGCTGTCGTGACCGACAAAGGGGAACCTGAGGTTCAACCAGCCTTACCAGAAGCTGTAGTCACTGAAAAGGGGGAGCCAGCAGTTCAACCAGCCTTATCAGAAGCAGTTGTAACTGAAAAGGGGGAACCTGCAGTTCAACAAGAATTACCAGAAGCAGTTGTAACTGAAAAAGGCGAACCTGCAGTTCAACAAGAATTACCAGAAGCAGTTGTAACTGAAAAAGGCGAACCTGCAGTTCAACAAGAATTACCAGAAGCAGTCGTGACCGACAAAGGAGAACCCGAAGTTCAAGCAGAATTACCAGCAGCTGTAGTCACTGAAAAGGGAGAACCTGAGGTTCAGCCAGAATTACCAGCAGCTGTAGTCACTGAAAAAGGAGAACCCGAAGTTCAACCAGCCTTACCCGAAGCAGTTGTAACTGAAAAAGGGGAACCTGAGGTTCAACCAGCCTTATCAGAAGCCGTAGTCACTGAAAAGGGAGAACCTGAAGTTCAACAAGTGTTACCTGAATATACTACAAAAGTTGCACCAACTTTGACTTTGGATAAGGTAACAGAAGATGCGATGGATCGTTCAGCTAAATTGGATTACACTCTTGAAAATACAGGTAATGCTGAAATCAAGAGCATTATAGCTGAGATTAAGGATGGGAATACTGTTGTTAAGCGAGTTGATTTATCTAAAGAAAAATTGACAGATGCTATTCAAGGTTTGGATTTATTTAAAGATTATAAAATTGAAACAACAATGACTTACAACCGTGGTGAAGGTGATGAAACGTCTAAATTGGATGAAAAACCTTTACGTTTAGAGTTGAAAAAAGTTGAAATTAAAAATATCGCATCTACTAATTTAGTGAAGGTAAATGACGATGGTACTGAAACACCTAGTGATTTCATGACTGAAAAACCTTCAGATGAAGATGTGAAGAAAATGTACTTAAAAATCACTAGTCGTGATAATAAAGTAACACGTTTAGCAGTTGATAAGATTGAGTTGGTGACTGAAAAAGAAAAAGAACTTTATAAAATTACAGCAACTGCTCAAGATTTGATTCAACATGTTGCCCCATCTAAGACTAGAAATGAATACATTCATTACATTGAAAAACCTCGTCCCAAGGTTGATAATGTTTACTATAATTTTAAAGATTTAGTGGATGCTATGAATGCTGATAAAAATGGTACATTTAAAATCGGAGCAGATTTGAATGCAACGAATGTACCAACACCTAAGAAATGGTATGTTGATGGTGATTTTAAAGGTACATTAAAAAGTGTGGAGGGGAAACATTATACCATCCATAACACGGAGCGTCCGTTATTCAAGAATATTATCGGTGGTACAGTAACCAAAGTAAATCTGGGGAATGTAAATATCAATATGCCTTGGGCAGACCGCATTGCACCGATTGCCGACACTATTAAAGGTGGCGCTAAAATCGAAGATGTCAAAGTGACTGGTAACGTATTAGGTAGAAACTGGGTATCTGGATTTATTGATAAGATTGATAACCAAGGTACACTCAGAAATGTGGCCTTTATCGGTAACGTAACTGCTGTCGGTGATGGTGGACAATACTTGACCGGTATCGTTGGTGAAAACTGGAAAGGTTTAGTAGAAAAAGCATATGTGGATGCTAATCTTGTCGGTGATAAGGCAAAAGCTGCGGGAATTGCTTATAGTTCACAAAACGGTGGGGATAACGGTGCTGTAAGTCGTGATGGTGCGATTAAGAAATCAGTAGCAAAAGGAACCATTAATGTAGCTAAACCAATTGAAAATGGTGGTGTTGTAGGAAGCATGAAGCATCACGGTTCCGTTGAAGATTCAGTTTCCATGATGAAAGTATCTAATGGTGAAATTTTCTATGGTTCTAGTGATATTGATTATGATGATGGCTATTGGACAGGAAATAATGTGAAACGAAATTACGTTGTAGTAGGTGTCAGTGATGGGAATTCTAGCTACCAGCGTTCAAAAGATAAAAATCGTATTAAACCTATTTCTGAAGAAGAGGCAAAATCTAAAATTGAAGCTACAGGCATATCCGCAGATAAATACGAAATCAACGAACCTATAGTTAACCGCTTAAATCGTTTAACAAGAAAAGAAGATGAGTATAAGACAACTCAAGACTACAAAACAGAACGTGATTTAGCATATCGTAACATTGAAAAGCTTCAACCGTTCTACAACAAAGAGTGGATTGTTAACCAAGGTAATAAACTAACTGAAGGTTCAAACTTGTTGACAAAAGAAGTGTTATCAGTTACAGGAATGAAAGACGGACAATTTGTAACGGATTTATCAGATATTGATCATGTGATGATTCACTATGCAGATAAGACTAAAGAAATCAAAGCTGTTCATCAAAAAGAGTCTAAAGTAGCGCAAGTTCGTGAGTATAGTATCGATGGATTGGGTGACATTGTTTATACACCAAACATGGTTGATAAAAATCGTAATCAATTGATTCAAGACATTAAAGGTAGGTTAGCGACTGTTGAATTAATTTCTCCTGAAGTACGTGCCTTGATGGGTAATCGGGATAGAGCTGAAGAAAATACAGAGGAACGTAAAAACGGTTATATCCGAGACCTTTATCTCGAAGAAAGTTTTGCTGAAACGAAAGCTAATCTTGATAAATTGGTCAAATCTTTGATTGAAAATGCTGACCATCAATTAAATAGTGACGAAGCGGCTATGAAAGCACTTGTTAAGAAGGTGGATGAAAATAAAGCTAAAATCGTGATGGCTCTTACTTACCTTAATCGTTACTATGATATCAAGTATGGGGATATGACTATCAAGAACTTGATGATGTTTAAGCCTGACTTCTATGGTAAGTCAGTTGACCTTCTTGATTTCTTGATTCGAATTGGATCAAGTGAGCGAAATATCAAGGGCGACAGAACTTTGGATGCTTATCGTGATATGATTGGTGGAACTATTGGTAAAGCTGAATTACATGGCTTCTTAGATTACAACATGCGTCTCTTTACTAACGATACTGATTTAAATGATTGGTTTATCCATGCGGCTAAGAATGTATACGTTGTGGAGCCTAAAACAACGAACCCAGATTTTGTTAACAAACGACATCGTGCATTTGATGGTTTGAACAATGGTGTTCATAATCGTATGATCCTACCTCTATTAACTCTTAAGAAAGCTCATATGTTCTTAATTTCAACCTATAATACAATGGCTTATAGTTCATTTGAGAAATATGGTAAGTTAACAGAAGAAGCTAGAAATGAATTTAAGAAAGAGATTGATAATGTTGCGAAAGGTCAACAAACTTACCTTGATTTCTGGTCAAGATTAGCTCTACCTAATGTTCGTGATAGACTTCTTAAGAGTCAAAATATGGTACCGACACCTGTTTGGGATAACCAAAACTATCATAACGTTGAAGGTGTAAATCGTATGGGTTATGATAAGAACAATAAACCAATTGCACCTATTCGTGAATTATATGGACCAACTTGGAAATTCCATAATACCAACTGGAATATGGGAGCTATGGCATCTATTTTCCCAGATCCTAATAATAATGACCAAGTTTATTTCATGGGAACAAATATGATTAGTCCGTTTGGTATTTCAGCCTTTACTCACGAAACAACACACGTTAATGATAGAATGCTTTACTTCGGTGGTCATAGACACCGTCAAGGTACAGACGTCGAAGCCTATGCGCAAGGTATGTTACAGACACCTGATAAATCGACAGGAAACGGTGAATATGGCGCTTTAGGTTTGAATATGGCTTATCATCGTGAAAATGATGGTAATCAATGGTACAATTATAACCCTGATAAGCTTCAAACTCGTGAAGATATTGATCGCTACATGAAGAACTACAATGAAGCGTTAATGATGTTGGATTATGTTGAAGCAGATGCTGTAATTCCAAAATTAAATGGTGATAATAGCAAGTGGTTCAAGAAAATTGACAAGATTGATAGATATGTTGATGGTTTAAATAAATTAACTGCTCCACACCAATGGGACAAAGTTCGTGACCTAAATGAAGGAGAGAAAACTAAGCCATTGGCAAGTATTGATGATTTGGTTGATAATAACTTTATGACCAAACATAATAATCCGGGTAATGGTGTGTTCCGACCAGAGGACTTCACGCCTAACTCAGCATATGTTAATGTTCAAATGATGGCTGGTATTTATGGTGGTAATACAAGCAAAGGTGCTCCAGGTTCATTATCATTCAAGCATAATGCCTTCCGTATGTGGGGTTACTTTGGCTATGCAAATGGATTTATCGGATATGTATCTAGCAAATACCAAGGTGAAGCGGATAAACAAAACCAAGGTAGATTGGGTGATGATTTCATTATCAAAAAAGTTTCAAACAACCAATTCTTAAACCTTGAAGATTGGAAGAAACATTGGTATCATGATGTTAAAGCCAGAGCTGAAAAAGGATTCACAGAGATTACAATTGATGGACAAACCATTCACAATTATAACGAATTGAAAGCCTTATTCGACAAAGCTGTCACAGAAGACCTCAAGAAAGCTGGAAACTACTCAAATACTGAGAATTTGAAATCCAAAGTATTCAAAGCCCTTCTTAAAAATACAGATGGTTTCTTTGATCCTTTGTTTAAATGAATATAACAAATAGCTATTTAATATGATGCTAGACAAAAACTAGCTTTAAAATAAAACCACACAGTGATTTCAGTTTTATACTCAATGAAGCTGAAAGAAACATTGTGTGGTTTTGTTTTATAGTCAATTGAAACAAGAAGAGGACATAAGAACCTCGTAAAAAGTATTACACCTTAGTAATACAAAAGATTGAAGTTAGAATAATACAGTGTGGCTTCTAAAATATTATTAGAAATTGATTTGTTCATATTTTATTTCATTTTATTATAAAAAATTCTTGTTTATGATTTTTCATCTGCAAGCGATTTGCAGTAGATAAAAAGACTGAGAGCTTACTTCTCAGTCTTGGATATGTTGAAAGAGGTGGTCGAGTTGGTTTAGGTAGTCGGTGCGTGAATTGATAATTCTCAGGATATGGACTTCTTTTTCATGAATGAGGTAAAAGAGTAGGTATTGTTTAGAGACAATCATTCTGAGGGAGTATCCGATTTTATGATCAAAGTTAATACCACCCTCTGGTGAGAACATGAGTAGGTTGCTGGTTTGTTGGAGGCGAGTGATGACTTTCTTGGCTATGTTTTCACTGAACTCTGTGGAGTAATAGATGAAAATATCGTCAAAGTCTTGTCTAGCTTGTTCTGTAAAGCGTACTTTATAGTCCATACTTTGAAAAGACCTCGTCTGCGTCGTAGAGACGTCCTTCGATGATGTCTTGGTAGCCTTTATCTAGTTCTGCTTTGAGTTCGCCTAGGAAGACTTCTGCTTTGAGTTGGTCGGCTGTCTTAATTGGGAGACCTTTTTCAAGGACGATTTGTTCTACAAAAAGGTTGAGAGCATCTGAAAGGCTGATGTTTTTGCTTTCTAGAATATTTTTTGCTTCTTCGAATAGTTGGTTATTGACTCGGAAGTTATAAACTCGGTCTCGTGTAAGTGTTGACATAGTATTTCTCCTTGTAACGTTATTGTATTACATATATCTTACAAAAAAAGATAGAGAAAGTCAAGTATGGGGAAAATAAGCATTGGCAGTTTTTCATTACGTTGCAGTTTTGTAGAAAGATAAATGAGTGAATAGCAAAAGATTGGAATTTTAATCGGATTTAAAAGTTTCTTAATCTGGAAACAAGAGCAGACAAAATAAAGAAGTCATGATATAATATAAATTAGATTTCTATGTCATAAAACAAGAACTGTTTGGACATCATTCATTTTATGTTCAAACGATAGTAAAATAAAATAGGGGCTCTAAACCCTTGCTACGAAAGGAAAAAAACTCAATGGCTACTATTCAATGGTTTCCTGGTCACATGTCTAAAGCACGTCGACAGGTTCAGGAAAATTTAAAATTTGTAGATTTTGTGACGATTTTGGTAGATGCACGCTTACCTCTATCTAGTCAAAATCCTATGTTGACCAAGATTGTTGGTGACAAACCAAAACTCTTGATTTTAAACAAGGCGGACTTAGCTGACCCAGTAATGACCAAGGAATGGCGTCAGTATTTTGAATCACAAGAAATTCAGACTCTTGCTATCAACTCCAAAGAGCAAGTGACTGTAAAAGTTGTAACCGATGCTGCTAAAAAGCTCATGGCGGATAAGATAGCTCGCCAAAAGGAACGTGGTATCCAGATTGAAACCTTGCGTACCATGATTATTGGGATTCCCAATGCTGGTAAATCAACTCTTATGAACCGTTTGGCTGGTAAGAAAATTGCCGTTGTCGGCAATAAACCAGGTGTGACAAAGGGTCAACAATGGCTCAAAACCAATAAAGACCTGGAAATCTTGGATACACCAGGGATTCTTTGGCCTAAGTTTGAAGATGAAACTGTTGCTCTTAAACTAGCCTTGACAGGAGCTATCAAAGACCAGTTACTCCCTATGGATGAAGTAACCATTTTTGGCCTCAATTATTTCAAAGAACATTATCCAGAAAAGTTGGCCGAACGCTTCAAACAAATGAAAATTGAAGAAGATGCGCCTGTTATTATTATGGATATGACCCGTGCCCTCGGTTTCCGTGATGACTATGACCGCTTTTACAGTCTCTTCGTGAAGGAAGTCCGCGACGGCAAACTCGGTAACTATACCTTAGATACATTGGAAGACCTCGATGGCGACGATTAAAGAAATCAAAGAACTCCTTGCTACTGTCAAGGACCTTGATAGTCCTATTTTTTTAGAGCTTGAAAAGGATAATCGCTCTGGAGTTCAAAAGGAAATCAGCAAGCGTAAAAAAGCCATTCAAGCTGAATTAGATGAAAATTTGCGCTTGGAATCCATGCTTTCCTATGAAAAAGAACTTTACAAGCAAGGATTGACCTTGATAGCAGGTGTTGATGAGGTTGGTCGTGGTCCTCTGGCTGGACCTGTAGTCGCTGCAGCTGTTATTTTACCTAAAAATTGTAAGATTAAAGGTCTCAACGACAGCAAGAAAATTCCTAAAAAGAAACATCTGGAGATTTTCCAAGCAGTTCAAGACCAAGCCTTGTCAATCGGCATTGGCATCATGGATAATCAGGTCATCGACCAAGTCAATATCTATGAAGCAACCAAACTAGCCATGCAAGAAGCAATCTCCCATCTCAGTCCTCAACCAGAGCACCTTTTGATCGATGCTATGAAACTGGAATTACCAATTTCACAAACCTCCATCATCAAAGGAGATGCAAACTCTCTCTCTATCGCCGCAGCTTCAATAGTTGCCAAAGTGACACGTGATGAATTGATGAAGGACTACGACCAGCAGTTCCCTGGCTATGATTTTACTGCTAATGCAGGATATGGAACTGCTAAACACCTAGAAGGACTGGAAAAGCTAGGAGTTACCCCAATTCACCGAACCAGTTTTGAACCCGTTAAATCACTGGTTTCAGGAGAAAAAGAAAGTTAAGTTAGAAGGAATGATTATGGAGGAACAGTCAGAAACACTCAGTTCCAAGAAAGAATTTGCCTTTGCCTCAAGCACCATATTATCCCAAGTTGGACGAGGAATCATTGTTGGTCTCGTTGTTGGAATTATCGTTGGATCCTTTCGTTTCTTAATTGAAAAAGGCTTCCACCTGATACAAGGACTTTATCAAGATCAAGCGCACTTAGTGCGCAATCTTTTTATACTGGTTTTATTTTACGTACTCATCTGCTGGATTAGTGCTAAACTGACACGTTCAGAAAAAGATATCAAAGGCTCAGGAATCCCTCAAGTCGAAGCCGAACTGAAAGGCCTCATGACCCTCAACTGGTGGGGCGTTCTTTGGAAAAAATATGTGCTAGGAATTCTTGCCATTGCTAGTGGACTCATGCTAGGGCGTGAAGGACCTAGTATTCAACTTGGAGCAGTTGGTGGTAAAGGTATTGCAAAGTGGCTCAAATCCAGTCCAGTTGAGGAACGTTCCCTGATTGCCAGTGGTGCTGCAGCAGGATTAGCCGCAGCCTTTAATGCACCGATTGCAGGACTCCTATTTGTCGTAGAAGAAGTCTATCATCACTTTTCTCGATTTTTCTGGGTATCTACTCTAGCAGGCAGTCTCGTAGCAAACTTTGTCTCTTTGCTCATATTTGGCCTAACACCCGTACTGGACATGCCAGACAACATCCCACTCATGACCCTGGATCAGTATTGGATTTACCTCCTTATGGGAATTTTTCTTGGACTTTCCGGTTTTCTCTATGAGAAGGCTGTGTTAAACGTCGGCAGAGTTTATGATTGGCTTGGTCAAAAAATCCGTTTGGATAGAGCTTATTATCCAAT
>ERZ772932.972-NODE-972-length-14475-cov-2.479612_pt1 | contig 14475 bp, 11 predicted proteins | sample MGYA00511684_ERZ772932 | MGnify/ENA primary metagenome ERZ772932 (study PRJEB29015, sample SAMEA2738078) | human oral metagenome | biome: human oral; feature: human-associated habitat; material: saliva | place: China | collected 2210 ...
ATGTAGGAAGGGCTAGTTCAAGGGGATGTAATCGACTGCTTGGGCGTGGAGCGGTGGCCTTGACTGATGTTGAGGATATTTTATTGGATCTGGGGATTGACGAAAAGAAACGTGTCAAAGAAAAGAATGTTGAATTATCTGGGGATACAGAGATTGAGACCTTGATTTTGAAGGAACTAAAGGATGGTGTTCGCGATGGTGAGGAGATTCTGTCAAGTATTAATAGAGGCGCTCTATCTGATAATGCTTGCCCTACTATGGGTCAAGCTAGTACAATGACGGTAAATGTATCGGAGTTTGCGGTAGCAATCTTTGAATTACAAATGAAGAATAGGATCAAGTCAATGGGGAGTAATCGTTGGATGTTAGTGACTTAGTGAATAGACTTTGATTTTCTTGGTGATATTTGGTTTAGATATAACTAAATGTGTCTATAGGGGTTGTGATAATAAAAAGCTTGGTGAGGATTAGCTAAGCAAAGAAGAATGAGGAGGTTTTATGACATAAGTTTATATTTTTTTGACTCAATTTTAATGTTTATTTAGGTAAGTTAAACGGGGAGAAATAAAGATGGAAAAAAGAAACCGGAGAAAATATGACGAACAATAATGCTATGCCAAAAGCAATGCCAATTGCGGAGATATCACATATTCTGGCGAGAATTGGTATTTTGCGGTCACTTCACGCATCAGCGGTGGCGAATCGTTTTAAATTAAACCCGACAGAGGTAAAGATCATGGGATATGTCAAAAGTAATACATTAAAACGAGGCGTGAGTGATATTCTAGATTGCTATAATATTGGCGAAAGTTCGGCGGCGCGGTCGATTTCGAGACTCGAAGATCGATCCTTTCTTCACAAACGTAGTCATCCATACAATCAGAAACATATGGATTTGGTGGTTTCAGGGGAGGGTATTTATATCGCGAGCTATATTTTGGTAGAACAGAGAAAATATGTCAATGAGTTATTTGAGGATTTCACACATGATGAACGGATTACTTTTATAAAGCTACTCTGGAAAATGGACTATAACTTAAGAAAGAGGATTACTGAATATCGAGGTAAATGAAATTTTAATCTAGGATTTTATAATTTTATAATTTTATAATTTCGTCGAGTTTATCTGAGGCTTTTTGAAGGATTTCAGGGAGAAGATTGGATTCCTCTTCAGTGAAACAACCGAGGACAAAGTTGGCGTCGCCAATTTTGCTGCGGAGTTCGTTATTGCCGGAACCAAGGCGAAGTCTTGGAAAATCAGTAGTACAGAAATACTGCTCCATGGATTTGAGTCCATTATTTCCTCCACTACTTCCCTTTTCGCGGAAGCGGAGCTGGCCAAACTCAAGATTAAAGTCATCACAGACGACATAAATCTGATCGAGAGGTATTTTGTAAAAACTGGCGCATTCTTTGGCGGCTAATCCTACTTCGTTATAGCAAGTTTGAGGTTTCAAAAAGATAACGTCGTCAACCTTAGTGTAGATGGAGTGGAACTTTTTGGCGGTCTGCCAGGAAAGGTTGTGGGTTTTAAAATAAAAATCAAGGGCAAGGAAGCCAAAATTATGCCTAGTAAAATTGTATTCTGGGCCAGGATTGCCGAGGCCAACGATAAGTTTCATAGAGTAGATTATAACGCATAAATGAAAAATAAGGTGCGAAAAGAAGATAGGAAATGGGGCATGAAAAAGGCCACCTTGGTGGTGGCCTTAGGAGGTGACTTAGTTTAGTCCTGGTTGGGGTCTCGCCTTGCGATGTAGTCTTTCACAAACTCGCTTCTGACGACTTCGCCCTTACCGAGGCTAATCTGGGCAACCATGGGAAGATCAGTAATATAGTGCTTAATAAAACTGATGCCGTTATTTTGCCTATTGAGCCCTTCCTGGTGGACCTGCTCAATGTCGCCGGCAAAGATAGCTTTGACATTGGTGCCGAGCCGCTTTAAGAGTGTATCTGCTTCTCGCGGACCTTGATCCTGAAACTCGTCATAGATCACAAAAGCATCAGCAAGGTCTAATCCTCTTGCTGCCTCTACGGCAATAGTCTTGTAGCATTTCCGATATGAACTATCTGCCATCCTTTCGATGTCATTACCGAGATTTGCATCTACTGACTTTTTGCCGCCTTTTTTCTTAGGATTTGCATTTGCCTCTTCGCGATCCGTCGAATCCAGCTTGTCGTTATGCGAGCGCTTGATTGCAGTTTTAAACTTCTCCTCGGTTAATTTGAGATAGTTCTTTAATGCATTTTTGAACGGCGCAATGTTCGGCTCGATTTTCTCGTCAAAACTACCGGGAAGATAGCCATGGGCTCTCTGAAAATCAATAGCGCATGGTACTATGAAGCACTGCTGGTAGGCGTGAGCTTCATGTAGTATTGTGCCACAAACCGTCGAGAGAAAAGTTTTGCCAGTACCAGCATTGCCGGTAACAACCACGACGGAAATGTCGGGATGACTGATTGCCTCAAGATACATTGCCTGCCCAGCATTCTTGGGTTTGATGGTAGTAAAGCTGCGGAAATAGAACAGGTGTACAATGCGCTGCTGTTTGCAGTCGAAGCGTCCGATATTGTGATATTCTTTAGACTTACCCTTTAGAACATCGTAGCCATTTTGCCCTAACTTAGGCGACATAACGATAAATTCGTTGGCAAACAGCCGCGGTTCATTAGGCATGAATTGCTGCCATGTCTCCAGGCTAATTCCGCAATTAGAGCTCATAAAATCTTCGTAAAGCTCAAACGGAACAGTAACCTCACGTCTGCCGGTATAGGCCGGGGCTTTGCTGGCCAGGGAGGCAGTTGCAGTGCCGGTAGCACGCGCGCGGATTGCGATTGCTTCATCGTTGGTGAGTAGGACGAGGCTGTCTATCATGGCGTGGTTCTTGGCGGAGTCGACTGCGCTAAGCAGCTGTCCTACGGGATCTTTTAAACCTGAGTTCCCAAAAAATGACAAGCTACGAGTGTTCGGAAAAACCGTGAAAAGGTTTTTCTGCTGCGGAAAATAGATGGCCGTCTTCAGCTTATCTGTCTTTTTTTCGTCGGAGACGAATTTTACCTTCTCGACCAACCTACGGAGTCTTCTTAAAACTTGTCTTGCGATGTAGTAATAGACTTCGTTTTCCGGTGAATTCGCGTTCAACTCCTCGATTACGGAAGTCGGTATGATCAGATATGCATGATGAAAGTCGTCCCATGCACTGTGCGACCATTCTTTGAAGATCTCGTCGGTATCACAATCAAAGCTGGGGATGACTTCCGGGCAAGCCAGAAGTGTACTCTTGTCAAGTACGTAGCCAGTGTACTTCTCGCCAGAATAATTGACCTGGGTATCGGAAGAGATGTCTTTGATGACGATGCCAGTGGCGTCGCAGGACGGGGTGGACTGGGTTGCTTTCATAATTCCCTCCTTTTAAAGAGCGTGTGGTTTGAGTAGATTTTGATAATTAAACCAAAACTATCAAAGACTACTAGTTACAAAAAAGTAGGCACCAATACCCACTTGGTGATATTATTGCACTTTTGAGTAAAAACGCAAGCTTAATCGAATTATTTGTCGTTATCTTTGGATTTATTGCGATAGGACTTGCGTGGGCCAGCAGCGCGATCGTTGTGGAAGGAGAACATGATTGGTGTACCAACGAATGGATAAACCTCACGGATGCGACGTTCAAGATAACGTTTATAAGACCAGTGGAGAAGTTCCATCTCGCGACCGTGGATTACAAACCATGGTGGGCAGGTATCAGTCTGAATAATATATTTGAGCTTTGGGTGAGTATTTTTCAGTCCAGCTGGCGGATGAGAAACAGTGGCTTCGTTGAGGATTTTATTAAGTTCAGAAGTTTTTACTTCAGTATGTCTAGCTAGAACAATCTCAGTAACGAGCTCAAAGAGCTTGGTGACGTTTTTGCCAGTTTCAGAGCTAGTAATAAGGACCGGAGCGAAGGAAAGGAAGTTAAAATCGCGTTCGAGGTGATTGAGGATATGGTCGATTTCGGTGTAGTCAGCGGTTTTGGTTTTATCTGAAAGAGTAGATGTAACAGGGGTAGAATTGTCAAGAAGGTCGGCTTTAGTGAGAACCATAATAATTCCCTTGCCAGCCTCGATAATTTGTCCGGCGAGAGACTGATCGAGCTTAGAATGTGGCTCTTTAGAATCTATAAGAAGAGCACAGATGTCGGCCTCTTCGATGGCGGCGAGGGTGCGAATAGCGGAGAATTTTTCAATACCAACCTCGCGCTTGCCAGGCTTTCTAAGGCCTGCAGTGTCAAGGATTTCAATGGTCTGCCCCTTGAATTTGACGCGGATACGATTAATGTCGCGAGTAGTTCCCTGCATTGAACTAACAATGGCCTGCTGTTTTTGGGCGAGACGATTAAAGAGACTGGACTTGCCGACGTTTGGACGGCCGATAAGGGCAAGCTTGATTAGGGGGTTGCCGTTTTCATCTAGATTTACCTTGCTATCTTCGGTGGCTTCCTCTTTTGGCTTGACATCTAGGGTATGAAAAATAGCCTGTTTGAGATTGTTAACGCCAAAACCGGTGGTTGCAGAAGTGCGGTGTATATTATCTTCTTTAATACCAAATTTGAGATATTCGAAATTATCAAGAGACTCTTTAAGATCGGATTTATTTAAGACTAGAAAAACTGGCTTTTTGGAACGAAGAGCGGAACGGGCGATGTCTAGATCGCGGAAGTCAGGGTACTTGGTGGAGTCGACAGTGAAGAGGATGAGGTCAGCAACTTCAATGGCGTCCTCGATTTGATCTTGGATGGAGGCTTCAAAGTCATCTTCAGGGTTTTTTAGACCTGCGGTATCGATAAGAGTAAAACAATTGTCAATAGTGGCGATTACGTTGTCACGGGTAGTACCAGCCTCGCGTGCCACGATGGCAATATTTTTATGTGCCATGCGGTTTAGGAGACTCGATTTACCGGCATTAGTTTGGCCGATGAGTGCGACAATTGGAAGTTTTTTCATATAAATATTTTATCACAGGAAGCTTTACTTGTAAAATATGAAAAATATGTTGTAGTTGAAATTATCTAAAATAAAACAAAAAAGAGTCAAGCTTTGACTCTAGATCTTGAATTGGTGATTCCGGCGGGAGTCGAACCCGCGATTTTCTGGATGAGAACCAGACGTCCTAGACCACTAGACGACGGAACCAATATGTAATAAAATTAACATTTTTCTAAAGAAAAAGCAAGAGAATTGACTAGTCACAATCAAAAGTGTGGTCATTGTAGTATGAGTCATCAAGTTCTTCAAGCTGGCGTTTGCTGCCACCCATACCCAAATCAAGACCGTCATTTTTGGCGCGAAATTCTTCATCGGACATATCGCCGAGATTATCCTCGTCACCTTCGTCGGTTAAATTATTGTCGTCATTAGGATCATTGATCTCATAGGTTGTATGATCAAAGCTGTCTGGCTGATTGGCGCCAGAATCCCAGGAGTCGGCATCGGTGTCAATTTTCTTTTCGACAACTTCTGACATTTTGCTATTTGGTTCACCAGCGTTGACGTAGAACTCTGCACTCATATAAAACTCCTGTTAATTAATTATTATGTTGATTATAGCAGGAATTTAAGATTTTCGTATGAGATGGCTGAAGATATAACTAGGTGGTATTTTATGCTTAGCTTTGAGGAGGTAGTTTTGGTTTATTTATAACTATTCGTAAGAAAGTTTGCCATAGTTATCTGGGATGGCAGAAATCCAGGTGCGGCCAGGTTTAAGTTTAATTTCCTCACCTGTGGTTGTTTTAAAACTAATTTGAGATTCGCGATTTGTTTTATGCCAAGTACCTTCGAAGACGGTGCCGTTTTGGAAGATAGAGACCTGACCGGATCCAATAGTAGTAATTTCTTCGTGGTAACTATCGAGCGGGCTAGTGCGTTCTTTGACTCGCATGACAATAACGACGTCCGGATTGATTTGGGTAGGCTCTTTACAGTCGCGCTTTGGCGATGGTTTGGCCGGAACATTCTCACAAGTGTATGAAAGATGCGTTTCGCCATTAGCATAGCTTCTAAAATAAGTGTTGGTGTTTTTGATGTACGCGTAGTTTACATTGAATCCTTGTTGATGATTGAAGCGGATATGGATATTTGAAGCTAATTTTTTGGGTTCTGAGGAGGTTTTGCCCTGAGTTTGATCTGGGGAATCTGTTTGCTTTTCGTCTTTTTTGATTTGGCTCTCTTCAACCTCTTTTTTCTGTGCATCGGATTCGTCTTTTGTTAGACGGGCGAAGGATTTTGGTTTGGAGAAGGAACCACGAGCTGTATTCTCAAGAAAGGTAGCGAGGAGTGGTCCAGATGTAAAGAGATTATTTGGCGCAGTATAGCCAAGATAGGCGCCGCCAGACCATCGTCCGTAATTTCTCCACATGTAGTTGACGGATTCGGAGATGTGTCGGTAATTGCGGACTGCCGCCAGTGCGTCATCGGCTCCTCCTGCATGAACAATAGTGCAATCAAACGGGGTATCCCATTCGAGGTGATAGAGTCTAAGCGAACGGATGGGGCCGATGGCCTGGGCGCCAACCGGGTTTTTAAAAATTGCCGCAAAACGGGTGATGCCAACCTCTGCGATTGCTTCAAAAACAATACTAGCGCGATGTAAGCCGACTTGGGGACGTGCGCCATCTAGGCCGTTGGGAATTTGAATACAGTAGATGGGTTGCTCGTTGGCATTTTTGGCCATTTGTTCGGCTTCTTTGACTGAGAGTTTTCTAGTGCTGCCATCAGCTTCAATAATTTTTTCACCGTGTTCATCATACTGAATGCCAGAATGCGAAATTACTTCACCGGTGAGGTTGTCATAGAAATAAAATGGAGTACTCTCAACTTCAGTTAGTTGATGTTCTGCTTCGTCTTCTGTCTTAGGTTTTTTGGAAAAAAGCAGCAAAAAAGTGCCAGTAATAATACAGAGAAACAAGGCAATTGTAATAAGACTAAAGATAAGGCGCTTACTTGGTTTTTTAGGATCCGTGCTAGGTTTGTCAGCTTTTTCAGGATCGTGATCTTTAGTATCTTTTTCGAGATTATCTTCGGGTGTGGTCTCGATAAGCGTTGCCTGGTTGTGTTTATTTTTTGGCACTTTTACTCCTTTTGGCGAGAGAGCCTTAGTTATTTGCGAGTGCGGTTCGGACCTTGTTTAATCTGGCTAGGGTACGATTTTTGCCGAGCACTCTCAAGGTGAGATGAAGAGCTGGGCTAAATGGCGCAAAGCTAACCGCAATACGGATAAGGCTAAAGAATTCAGCTGGCTTCTTCTCAGTTTTTGTGAGAAGGTCGTTTAAGATATTCTGTAGATTATCATCGGTCCAGTCTTCTTCTTTAACATCGTTTAAGGCCTCGATAGTTTCGGTGAGCAGCCCGACGAGTTCGGTTTCGGAATATTTCTTGAGGAATTTGCTGTCTGTAATCATTGAAGGATCAACAACTGGGTCTTCGAAGAAATAAGTTGTCATATTGCGAAGATCGGAAAGAGTTTTTAGACGATCGTAGATAATACTGAGAACTGCTTTTTTGTATTCGTCAGTTTCAGCTTTTGCAGATTCTGGCCAGAAGTCGATTGGTTTAAAGATGTCATAACGTGAGAAATCTTCAGAACCAGAGGTCTCACAGGTGCGGGCGTAAAGTTCGTCAATTCCCTGTTCGGTGGCGATTTTACGAATCCATTGACCATTCATCCAGAGGATTTTAACTTCATCAAAGCGAGCGCCAGAATTCTGAATACGGTGAACAGAAAACTTTTCGATAAGCTCTTCGAGTGAATAAATTTCTTGTTCAGTGCCATCATTCCATCCGAGACAGGCAAGATAGTTAGTCATGGCTTCTGGTAAAATACCGTCGTCACGATATTCGGTGACGGATTTAGCTCCATCGCGTTTACCAAGTTTTTTATGGCCGTTTGGTGCCAAGATATGTGGCAAAGAAACAAAGATATGGCGTGGAACTTCGAGTGCATCGTAAAGCGCAAGATAATTTGGGGTACTTGAAAGATATTCGACGCCACGGGTGATGTGACTACACTCCATTAAGGTATCATCAACGATGTGAGCAAAGTTATAAGTTGGAAGACCGTCACCTTTAATAAGGATAATGTCGTCGCAAACTTCAGGTCCAGTATGAAGGTCGCCCATTACTTCGTCATGCCATGAATATTCTTTTGGAATAGTCTTGAAGCGGATTGGCAAGCCTTCGTGCCAGGTTGGGGGATTTTCTGGACGGTGGTTACGATAGAGGTAAGGAACTTTTTTAGCCTCATCTTCTTTACGATACTCGTCGATTTGTTCACTCGAGGTATTGTCGGCATAGGCGCGACCTTTTTCGATTAATTTTTTTGCCCATTCGACGTAGATGGCTTTACGTTCGGTTTGTACGTAAGGTACGTGTGGGCCACCGACGATTGGACCTTCGTCCCATTCGAGGCCGAGCCAGCGGAGAGTATCGAAGATCAATTCGGTAGCACCCTCAACAAAACGAGCTTGGTCAGTGTCTTCAATGCGAAGGATAAACTGTCCGCCTGCTTGCTTTGCAATTAAGTATGGATAAATGGCACTTCTAATATTGCCAATGTGGATATAGCCGGTTGGGCTAGGTGCGAATCGGGTGCGAATTTTCTTCATAATAAGATAAGTATAGCACCTTTTTTATTCTATAGAGAGGTTACGATGTTCTTGATTTGTTTTTTGGTGAGTTCACCTTGGAAATTATTGATTTTATAGACAATACCGGCGTTAACCCAGGCGGCATTGGATCCGCTAATATATATGGTGATTCCCTGCTCGCGGACAGAGTCATAATTCTCGCCCCACTTAGTTTTTACATAACGGTTCAAAAGGGCGTTGCTATCCCAAGGGAGTTTTTCTTCAGTGAGGGTGAACTTTGCTTGATTTGGGCCAGTGAAATCCATGGCGACGCTATTATCTTGTGTGGTGTAGACACCAGAAAGTCGATATTCGCGAGGTATATAACTTGGATAAGTAGCCTGGATACCAGTTTGCATGGCAGCGACACGTACGGAAATGTCTGGCATATTGGTTTGTGCAATAAAGAAGAGGCTGGCAACTACTGCAGTGGAGCAGAAAAGAGCAAAAGCAAGTCTGGTGCTTTTTTTATGGATCGATTTTTTCACCGGTTTTACATTTTTTGGCTGAGTAGCAGCAACTACTTGTTTAGCTTTTGGATCTTCACTCATTCTGCTAAAGGCCGACTCAACTGAGTTGGTGGTCATGTTGGCGGCTGGGATGGCAGCCCTTGTCAGTTTTTTTGCTGGACTTTTAATGGAGGCTTTTGGCTTTAGGCTTGATTTAACTAAAGGCTTTACAAAAGATTTTTTACTCTTAGTAAAGATAGCGGTTGGTTTTTCGATGTTCTCGAGAATCTGTTTTTCTTGTTCAGAGACTGCGGAGAATGCACGATCCATTTTTGATTGTTGATCAAAGATGGGAGAGAAACCACTAGGATTTTGTTGAATTTTTTCAGCTGCTTTGCGAATAATAGCAGAGGTGGTATAAGGATTTTTGACACTGCGAGGGGCAACCGGCTGGGCCGATTGGACTGGTTGGGTTAGATGAATTGGTTGGACTGGTTGGGTTAGGTGAGTTGGTTGCACTAACTGAACTGGCTGAGCTGGACGGATTGTTTGAGCTGGCTGGGTTGTTTGAGCTGACTGAGACTCACGCATTTTTAGTTCGTATTTTGGGAAATGTGAAATTGCGGTTGGGTGAGTTTGGCGTGGCTTTATTTCGGTACCATCAGAAATACTGACGTGAAAGGAGGATTTTTTTGGTGCAGCTTGTGTTTGCTTATTCTTGAATGTAATACTGACGGAGTTTTGATTTTGAGTCGAAGGAGTAGTTTGAGCGACTGGTCGACGAACATAGCGACGATTTAATGTGGCAGATGCCTGTAGGATATGGTGGGTACGGCTACTTGTTATATCCTGACCAATAATCTGTCGTTGCATTGTTTATCTTCCTCACTCTTTATTACGCTTGTCGTTATTATAAACTATATCGGTTTGGAAAAGCAATACCATTTAAGAAAAAAGAACATGTTATAATATATGAAGTATGGACATTGATAAACGTAAACGTAATAAGATGATTCGCGTAATTTTCGTGGACATTATTATGTCTCTTGCCGTAGTGGCGTTAGTCTTTGTATTAGTTGCAATTGTAGAGGGGTGGCGTCTCAGTTCTAATTTGAAATTAGAACAGAACGGAATGGCGCAGATTGAATCGTTGCCAACTGGTGCCAAGGTGATCATTGATGGTCGACAGGATTTTAACGAAACAAATATTTCAAAATTATTATCGGCTGGTGAGCATGAAATTGTATTAAAAAAAGAGGGGTATGATTCTTGGTCGAAGAAAATCCGGATTGTTTCAGGGCTTTTGACGAGACTAAGAAATCCACGCCTATTTAAACAAAATCGTACCACGGAAAACGTAGCGGATTTTGAGGCCTTGCGTTTTTTGTATGCCTCTCCTGACCATCGAAGCTTATTAATTGCTTCAAATCAGACAACGAAATGGCAATATATGACTTCGCTGGGCGCTGACAGGGTGGTGACTGAAGCTATTGATGTTAAGGGTGTTTTCTCAAATACCAGTGACGGAAATTTTTCTGGCGAAATTCTTGAAGTAAACTGGAATGAGACTAGCGAAAAGGTACTGTTAAAGGTGAAACGTGGCGATCAGGTCGAGTGGGGAGTAATTAATCTGAAGAAGGTAAATGAAAGTGTGAATTTGTCACAGGCGATTCTGAAGTATACTGATAAAAATCTTAAGAAGACTGATGCTGATAAGAAAAATGAAACTGAAAAGAAGGATACAGCCGAGCAAATAGAGACGAAGCATGCACTTTCTAATGTGATAATTGAAGACGCTTCGGCGAATAAGTTTTTAGCACTAGTGGATGGAAATTTGCAAGAAATTGATATTACGGGGAGAAGTTTATCGGAAGCTTATTTAAAAAATATTGCGCAGTTTAAATTATCTGGTTCAGAAGTAATTTATTTAACTAATGTTGAAAAAGATAAAAGACAAATTGGTATCTATAAATTAGGCGACAAAGGTGGGATTGAGATTGAAACGGTTGTGCGTTCAAAACGTGATGCAACGATTTATCTTGGTATTTCGGATTTTGATAATAAGAAATACCTAAGTGTAATGGTTGATGATTTATTAACTATTTATCGTGCGGATGAGTATCCAACTTATGGCAATAATGATAATTTGCCAGAGAAAATTAATGAGGAGAAGCTCGGGTTTACGCCAAAGAGATTTATAAAATCGTCAAATGGTGAATTTTTCATTGCGGAAACTGATAATAAATTTGCTTTATATAATCTTGATCTTGAAGAAATAAATGTTGTTGAGCATGCGAACACGAATATTTCTTGGCTGGATAACTATATGATGTTTGACGTGGTTGATGGCAAGATGGAAGTCTTTGATTTTGATGGAACTAATCGCAGGACGATTTTGAATAACAATATTGCGGCAGGATTTGACGCCGTAATTAACTCAAATGATAGATATTTATATTATGTCGTGAAGGCAGATAATGAATATAGCTTGAAACGAGATAAGCTATTCTAAAAAGAAAAGTTACCACAAGATATTTGTGTGGTCGTAAATCTAGCATTGTTATATCAGATTTAGTATTCTATTACTCAATAACACCAGGCTTTATTGGTTGTTTGTTTTGTTTTCTTTTTCATTTTTTACCATTTTGGAAAAGTATATCAACACTAGAACATACAGCAATAGAAATGCCAGAGATAATAAATAAATATAGTCCAAATTCAATCTTTGCAGAAGAAATTACCGCGTTAGAGACATTTTTAGCAATATTTTTACTGCTGTCATCTAATCCATAACTATATCCATTAATACTACTATCGAAGACTTGTTTTGCAACTTCAATCCTATTATTGAATTCTGCAATCTCCATAAAAATACCACTACACATTACTAAAGTACCAGCAAGAAGAGTAGCCATCTTTACTTTTATATTAATTTGCTTAGTTTTATCTCCCAAAAGCACTAGTAGTAGCGGAATTGCCAGTAATACGGCATAAATAATACCATCTCCAGAAGGTCCATTAACTGTGCCGACAATAGGAAGACTCACCCAAGGCATAGAACAAGACAGCATGCCAATACCTGCTGAAATTGCTATTGCTATTCTTTGAGGATTAATTTTTGAGGATGCTGTTTGCATAAAAGACCTTTATTTTTTTACGGTGTGTTAATCCTTTTGGTTAGTAAGCCAGCGCCAGACCCTATCAAAGAATGAACGTTCATTGGCTGGCATTATAGAAGAGCTTGGAGTTTTATTATCTTCTGTACCAGTTTCACGATTGGCGATTTCCGTATTTTCTTGTTGCTCATAGGAAGGATTGATTTGTTCAGCCATTACGAGAAGACGATAGCGATCAGAACCGAGTGGTGTGCAGGTGATAAGGGTGAGGATTGGCTTGTCAATTTTGTAAACTAGGGCCGCCACATTGGTTGGCTCTACGGTTTCACGTTTATAGACTTTATAGGTATAGCGTACAGAATTATAGTTGACATAAATGAGGTCACCGTCGACTAATCGTTCGAGGCCGGAGAAAATAAATTTATATTGGTTGTTGCTATAGATGTCACCAGCAGAGTGCCCGGAAATAACAAGATTACCAATTTGGCCTGGCATAGCGTCTGCCCCAGGAATCTTGAATTGTGCTACACCGTGGTTCATGGCGTCATTGATGGTTGCCGTGTCGTTTGAAATGTTGAAGAAAACTGGGACGTCGACGTTGAGTTTTGGAATTAAAAGACGAGGGTCGGCGGTTGGGGCTTCAGAAACGGTTGGGTCGATGGCGGTAATGCCAGTATCCTTGGTGTTCCCCGGTGCAATGTAGGCCATAATTGGAGCAAAAATTAAGCGGTTATATTGCAAGAAAAGAACGAAGAGGACGGAAAAAACGCCGGCAAAAATTGGAACGAATTGTTTATGACGTTTGGAGAGTTTGAAGCTGGAATTAGCCTTTTCGCGAATGCGTTCACGAAGACTAACTTCAACTTGCTTAGCACTAGCTTCAGTTCTGGCGATGGAGTCTTGTGAGAGATAGGCGTTGGTCGAGGCGGTTTGGGCGCTGAGCTTAGATTTTTCGGTTTCTAGATATTTTTGAGCAGCTTTAGCATAGTACTCGCTGTAATATTTCTGGTAATAATTTTGCCAATCGGAGTGATATTTTTGCCAATCTGGTGCTTGTTTTGTGAGATTGATCGGAGTCTGCTTAAGGGAGCTACGATTTTCTGAATTATATTTTTGAATTAGTTCACTGCGCAAAGTCTGCTCGCCGAGCATGCGGTGTTCAATGCGATGCTGGTTGCTATGTAAAAAAGAGAGAGCGGCAAAGGAGCGATTCTGTTTGAGACGATTGAGAGATGAATTTTGCGGCTGTTGGGTTTCGGAAAGATAGTGGCGGCCGGAGGGCTGAATAGTAGCGTTATTCTGAGTGGTGGTATTCTGATTCTGTGCGGCAGAAAGCGAGCCACTATTTGAATAAGCAGCCAGAACTTTATTGCGAGCGAGTTCAGTAACGGTTTGTCTTTGTCGATCGCTAGAAGATAGCCCACCATCTTTTGGATTCATGAGTCAATTATATCATTTTTTAGGTTATGTTTGATAAGTTCTGCATGAAAATCAGGATTTTATGGTAAAATAGAACTGTTATGGGCGAATGGCGGAATTGGTAGACGCGCCAGACTCAAAATCTAGTTCCAGCAATGGAGTGTGGGTTCGATTCCCACTTCGCCCACCAAGTGTATTTTTCGGAATTACATTGGTTGTAAAATGATATTTATGGAGTCTTCTCTGTCTGAGATTGACCTTTTTTGATTGTTAATTTTAAAAGAAATTAAATCCAATTAACTAGATGGTCGAGTACTTCTTTTTGATAAATCGGTTCTTTGTTATGATTTTGATAACTATGGTCGGCATTTTTTATTTCAATTACGGCTATTTTATTGCCGACAATTTTTTGGACTTCGGATGGCGCCGCAAAGCGATCATTTTCACCCTGTATAACCAATTTTAGATTGTCTGAAATTGCGTTTTGCTTTATCTCGTTTGGAATATAGCCTAAGATAATGAGACATATAGATTTGTCTGGGTATTTTGCGAAATAGTAACTGGAGATGATCCCGCCGAGTGATTTGGCAATAATTGTGATATGTTCATAACCTTCTGCGTGAATAAAATCGATGACTTGTTTGAGAGTTGACACTTCTTCTAACAAATCAGGGCCACTAGAGCTTTCTTCCATACGTTCACAATATGGAAAATTGAAACATAGCGCACTGTTATGGGTTTTAGCGATTGTATCGAAAATGGCGGAGATAAAATCTGTTTCTACGCCAACTGGCCCACCATCATGAATGATTAGGTAAATATTTT
>ERZ772932.974-NODE-974-length-14469-cov-4.239351_pt1 | contig 14469 bp, 7 predicted proteins | sample MGYA00511684_ERZ772932 | MGnify/ENA primary metagenome ERZ772932 (study PRJEB29015, sample SAMEA2738078) | human oral metagenome | biome: human oral; feature: human-associated habitat; material: saliva | place: China | collected 2210 ...
TAAGAAGTTTATTGTTGGCTCTGAAGCCGTCTTTACAACAACGCTTAATACAACAGACAGTCCTCGTTCATGTGATGTGATTTGCAAGCCTTCTAACGGAAGCGCACAACCATTCACTATCCATGTAACACAGCAGGCTTTCCAGAATATTGTTCCTACTGGTGTGAGCGAACTGAACGTAACACCTGGTAAGGGTCAGTTCAATGTATCTTGGAAGGCTCCAGATGAGGTGAACTATGAGAAGGTTATTGTTAGAGCGAAGAGCAATATGCCTGGCGTTCCTGAGTCAGTGAAGGAGGTTGCTGCAACTGAGACATCTTGTGTACTCAATGATGTATTCAACTTCGCAGGCGACTACACTATCACCGTAACAACTCAGGGTCTCAGAGGCAAGAACACTGATGCTCCTGCAACAGCTACTGCTCAGGCTAACGAGTGGTCAGAGTCTGTTCTGATTCCTCTCACTGCAAGCATGGTTTCTTCTAACTCAATGCAGGCAGGTCACGAGATTGGTTCTGCTGTTGATGGCAACAAGACAACCTACTTCCAGACAAAGAGTAACGGTAGCACAAGCGACCCACGTCCATACATTGACATTACTCTGAACGAGGGTATCAATGGTACGTTCTATCTTGCATTCGATGAGAACAAGGTGACAACCAACGACCGTAACCCTAAGAGAGCTAACATCTACGCTTCTTCTGATGTTATCACTGCTGCTACACAGCCATTGACACAGACGAACTTCCGTTCTGCAAATGCTGTGAGCGAGCCGCTCTCATATACTAAGACAAATGGCGTAACTGTCACACATATCCGCTTCGAGCCTACACAGCGCAAGAACGGTACGAACATCAATAATGGTGGTGGTTCTTCATACTGGTACCTTGCTGAGCTTCACCTCTACGTTTACCACGATGAGGCTTGGAAGAGAGAGCAGTTAGGTCTTTAATCCCTATATCCCAACCTACTGGCATAGTCTCCCTATGCCAGTGGGTTTCTTCGTTTTTTAAACAACTACTTATTTAATAAATCTATGTTATTCGAAAGATTTTTACGTAATAAGGCACTGATGGCAGCACTGGCTCTGACCGCTGCTGTGCCAAGTGTTGCGAAAGCTTCGATGCTCTCTGCGGCACCAACTGCTGATGGAGAGAATCAAAAACTCAAGCCGGGAGTTTATTACATTGTTAATGACAAGCGTCAAAAAGGTACTGATCTTCATGTCTTTGTCGATGATAAAGGCACCTTACATGGGCAGCATTATGGCAGTCCATCTACTGACTTCTCCGACCTCTTCTTACTACATGCTAAGGGCGACAGATACACCATTCAGAGTCTGAAGAATGCTAAGTACGTTCAGAGTGTGGGTCAAAATAATGAGGTCTATAAGACAGCCGATGATGCTTACAAGTTCAGGATTATTTATCAGACAGAGTCAAGTGGGACAGGTAAGTCTTACTTCAATATCTATAATAGTAATGCTGAAGATTGGTGCTGGCACCTCGATGCTCAGAAGGATATCGTTCGTTGGAAACCATTGATGGATAATGGTATTAGAGCAGTTGGCCCAAGTGAGTTCCGCTTCGACCCTGTGACGACGCTTACAAACGAGCAGGTGCTTGCCCGTCTGGCTCAACTGACCAAGGTGGTAGACCCAACAAAGGACCTCACAAAGTATTATCAGATTGTTTCTGACACTTATGGCAGGGCGATGCGTGAGGACTTTATAGTTGGCGAATTGTCTACCTCGGGTTTTAACAGCAGTGATTACTCTTATTATTGGAAGTTAGAAAGGTTGGCTGACGGCCGCTACGTGTTCCAGAATGCCGTGACAGGAAAGTATATCGTCCCTCAGAATGGGCAGACAAGTCGCTCTTATACGACAGCTGAGGGGAAGGGCACTGGCTTTGACCTCCAACGTAACACGGACGATCCATACGTGTTGGCTTTCGAGATGGTCGATGCCAATAATGTTGGTATCCATTGTGCTGAGAGTCAGGGATACCATCCTGTTGGCTGGTACACGCACAACGAGGCTAATAAGTGGGTCTTTAAGGAGGCTACACTCGACCCTGCTAAGCTCAAGGAACAGCAGGATGCTTACAAGACTCGTGTCGACTTGACCAAGAATGTGGATGTCTATGCTGAGAAGGTGGCTAAGTATTTCACTAACAGTGCCGCTACGGAGGTTACTGCCGCTACTAAGGCGATGACCGATGAGGCTTTGAAGGCGCAGATGACTACCGAGGGTGTGCCACAGGGACTACAGGAGGTTGTGTTGAAGATAAAGAACCAGAGCTGGACTGTTTACCCAAGTGGTCGTAACTGGGAGAAGCTCTTCCGCATCGCTGATTATAAGGTTTACAGCGAGAATAACTATGGTGCTTGGGCGCGTACAATGGGTATCGGCTACGATTATGGTAGTATGACGAACCCAACAGGTGTAACTGCTCGTGATGGCGAAGACCTCTTTGTCTTCCTTGGCGATGATATTCCACAGAATGCAACAGTGCAGATTGAGCTTGTACCATTGGGTACACGCAGTGCTGGTAAGTACTATAACTTGAAGAAGGGATTGAACATTATCCTCAATCAGGGCGAGAACAACGTGTTTGTTAACTATATCGGTCGTACCTTCAACAACGGTAAGTCTCTCAAAGACTATAAGCCTATGAACATTCACATCGAGGGTGGTAAGGTGAATGGATACTTCGACCTCACTAAGGGTAACACCAATGAAGACTGGCAGACAATGCAGTCTGACGGCCTTGTATGGGCTAAGGCGTTCAATATGAAGGGCGAACTGGTTGTTATGAACATGCCTGGTGCTGATTGCAAACGCTATACTCCTGTTCACATGAAGGAGTTGGTTGAAATCTGGAACAGCATTGTACAGCGTGAAGACGACCTCATGGGCTTCCGTGCCGCTAAGCGTGATAAGTGCAACAACGTTCTTAATGCTACTGCCGTTGACCATGGTTATATGTATGCTACGACCGGTGGAACCTACTATAACTACAACACTTTGGCTGACGTACTCAACTACGACAAGATGAAGTGGGGTAATGGTACACTCTGGGGTCCTGCTCATGAATTCGGTCATAACCATCAGCAGCTGTTTAACACAGCAGGTATGACGGAGATTTCTGTCAATATGTACTCTAATATGGTGATGTTTACTTCGGGTCGCGTAACCAGCCGTTCAGAAAACTGTTCTTATACAGATGTTGACGGTAAGAAGTATGACGGTGTTTGTGAGAGTGCTGTCTCAACCTATGCTGACCGCTTTGCTAAGAAGCAGAAGTGGTTTGAATATGGCACATGGGGCACAACGCAGATGTACTACAAGCTCTATCTGATGTTCCATGCGACTGGTCTTGATGATCAGTTCTGGCATAATTGCCTCGATTATCTCCGTAAGAACCGTCTTGAAGGACAGGGTACTGCCAACTGTCAGGGCCAGAACGACTACTTACTCTTTGCTAAAGCGTGTTGTGTAGCAGCCAAGCAAGACCTTTCAAGCTTCTTTGAAGCATGGGGACATTTCTATGATGTGAACGGATCTGTCATCGGTGACTACAGTAACACAACCATGTACACCACAAGAGCACAGTGGAATGAGGCGAAGAAGTTCATGCAGAAGTTCCCTAAGGGGCCTGCGAACAATATGATCTTCATAGATGATCATATCCGTCCTACCCCAGCTATCTATCCAGGTGCGGCCCCTGGCACAATGCGTCAAGACTTTAACAATGCTGTACGCATTGGTTCAATGGGCGACTTCGGTTCATGGGACCAGTTTAAGAAGGATAGTCTCGGAGCGGGCTGGGCTGTTGTTAAGGACGAGAAGACCGTTAATGGTCGTCGCACCTATACTATGGAGGCTAAGAACAGCCACGTGGTAGGTTTCAAGATCTACGATAGTAAGGGTAATCTCATTTACTTTGCGAACACCAAGACATTCACTATTCCTAAGAAGGTGATGGAGGCTGCAAACAATAACATCCAAGTTAAGGTATGTGGTTCAGACGGTTCTGAGGTCGACCCAGGCAAAGAACCAACTGGTATTAAGACCTTCACCGCACCATCAAATGGCGGTAAAGTAGATGTTTATAGCATCTACGGTGCCCTCCTTCGTAGTAAGGTGAACCCAGAGACAGCCCTCGAAGGCCTACCTAACGGCATCTATATCGTTGGTGGTAAGAAGGTTGTTGTTGGTAAATAAGCCGAAATGAGAGGGGAGAATAGGGTAGAGTAACATTGAGGAGAACAGGGTAGAACCACAAAACCTACCCGCAGCTGGGGGCAATCATCATCCCCCACCAGCTGTCCCTCGCCCCCCCTACCTGTCCCCCCTCCCGTTTTCAGCGGACCGCTTCCCAATCCACAGCGGTCCGCTTTTTTGTTTCCAGCAATCCGCTTTTTTGTTTCCAGCAATCTTCTCTCCTGTTCCCTTCGGTCTGCTTCCTCGTTCCCTTTGTTCCACTTCTTCGTTCCTTTCGGTCCGCTCTTTCGTTTTCTTTGATCAGCTTCTCCCTTTCTTTCGTACCCCGCTTTTGTTTCCTTTGTTCTGTTTCCTCGTTTCCTTCGGGCTGCTCTTTCGTTTTCTTTGTTCCGCTTCTTGTTTTCTTTGGTTCGTTTCTACGAGGCACTGCTTCGTAGTCAGCTCCTTTCTCTCCTTGTCCTCTCTCCCCTTTTGTCAGTTATTTTCGCTTCTCTCAAATCCGACACACGCCTTTCTGTGTTGGAGACCATGCCCTTCAACGTTCGAGAACACGCCCTTCTTGCCCCAAGAACACGCCCTTCAACGTTCAAGAATACGCCCTTCTTCTTGTGTCTCTGTATGTGCTTGGTTTCGTGTTAGTTGCAAGGCCTATTTCGTCTCATGCCCTCCTCCCTGCGTAGGAGTCCTCGTATGCGTTTTTGTTAAGACTTTTTATAACCCTAAGCGGCTCGTTGGGTATTTTATCTCTCACAGATTTTCACAGATGAACAGAAGCCTTTCTGCTAACAGGGGGAACTCACCAACGCCTGCTGGCAGGCGACAGATATCACAGAATTTACTGCTATATATTACAGAATGTTACATCCATTGTGAGCTGAAACGTTCTGTGTTATCGGTTGACTTAATGTCTCTGTGAACCTTTGTGTGTTCTGTTCTTCTGTGTAGTTCTGTGAGAGAAAGAATGCCCTCTGTTACTTTCCTCCGTTCCTCTGTTACCCTGTCTCCTGTTTCAAGCAACTTGTTCACTTGTCTACTCGTCCACCTGTCAACTTGCCTCGTTACCCTGTCTTAACCATACCCTGTCCCCCCCATACCCTGTCCCCTGTCCCCTTCACATTTCCTACTATCCTCTCACAATAATCCCACTACTCTATCCGTTAGTATCTTTGGGGGTATCATGTCCCCCACAGATAGAAATGTTAAAATCTCAATACTCAAACCTCTAACTCCCATGTTCGACGTTTTGTCACTTGCGTTCTGTGCTCCATGCCCAAAGTTAAAAGTCCTGAGAACAACCCTTGTAATCCTCTCGTTCGTAAGTCTTAGCCATCCCGCTGAGGCCTCTGTTGCCTTGGCTGATAGCCTACGGCACACATCCTCCATCGCAGTAGACGATAGCCTGGGTGTGACGACATACACATGTGGTGTGGCCGACACGGCAGCTGCGGTCAGACAGGCGTGTGAGAAGGCAAGATACAAGAATGACACACGCCTCGACAGGGTCGTCTACACCTGTGCACCCCTTATCCTCAACGGACTAATCATGCGTAGCGAGAGCAAACGTTTTCGTGGTCTGCGGAACGACTATATACCACGTTTCGACAGGCGATTAGACAACTACACGCAGTATCTCCCAGCTGCCGTCATGTTAGGACTCAAGTTAGGAGGAGTGAAGGGAAGGAGCAGTTGGGGGCGCATGCTCGCCTCTCATGCCATGTCGGTAGCGTTGATGGCAGGAATTGTCAACGCCTTGAAATACTCGGCACAGGTAGAGCGACCCGACGGAACCGACCTCCGTTCGTTCCCCTCTGGTCATACCGCCACCGCCTTCATGACCGCCACCATGCTCAATAAAGAGTATGGCTATCGGAGTCCATGGATAGGTATTGGAGCCTACAGCGTAGCCGCTGCGACCGGTCTTATGCGTATGGCGAATAACAAACACTGGTTGAGTGATGTGATGACAGGGGCTGGCGTGGGCATCGTAGCCACTGAGATGGGTTATTATCTTACTGATCTTATCTTTAAGCAACGTGGGTTGAACAAGGCTACAACGGAGGAGACGTTTGAAGAGAAGTATCATCCCTCGTTCATCGGACTGAATTTTCTTATCAACGAACCGTTAGGGAAGTATCCTGACGGGAAGGGAACGCATGTCAAAGTGTCACGTGGTTGTACGTCAGCAGTGGAGGGTGCGTATTTCTTCAACCCCTATGTTGGTGTTGGCGGACGGTTCTCTGTGACCCGTACATCGGTTATCGTCGATGGTGTCAAGGCCGAGGATAATGTCTTCGACACGTGGAAAGTAGGCGGTGGAGCCTATTTCTCTTATCCGCTAACGTCCCGCTGGCTCCTTGGAAGTAAACTCTTAGCCTCGTCAGTGTTCTATCCTAATATACAGTTGACGGACGAGTTGATCGATTCGCGCCATGGCATGGGTCTCGGGACAGGTCTGTCAGTGATGTTCAGAGCACGCCAGCATTACAGTGTTCGGTTCTTGGTAGATTATAACCTCCTGTCTTATCGTGCCTTAGGAAAGCATACTTGCTTCCATTCCTTAGAGTTAGGCTCCTCGTTTGTCGTGAGCTTTTAGAGGACAGCTGATAGTGGGCGCAGGCCGTCGCCAGCGGTTCCTGCCCTCGTTCCCACCTGCCCCTGCCCTCGTTCCCACCTGCCCCTGCTCCCGTTCCCAGCCTGTCTTCCCTCCGTCTCCAACGGTCCCCTGTCCGTTCCCAGCGGTCCTTGTTCTACGAGGCACTGCCTCGTAGGCCTCGACCTCAGCCGCCCCTGTCTTCCTTCCCAGTTTTCCCTGTCCTCCTACCCCTGCCCTTCTAATTCCCTCTCCCAGCCGAAAATAATTGTCCTTAAATTTGTTTTACGTATTTTAATTTTATATCTTTGTCCCGAGTAAACAATCAGAAATATAAAAACCTAAGGTGATTAATGATTTCGACGGTGGTCAGTGAGATAGAAGACGGATAGTTATATTCGTGTCGCTAAGCCTTTACGTGCCTGTCGTAATACTACTTGAGAAAGAAAACAGACAATTTTTACCAATATTAATGCTATACACAATGATCAGAAAACTGTATCTTGCAATAAGCTTAGCGCTATGCTTGGCTGTTGCACCCCAGACCCTCTATGCACAGAAGGGCAAGTCAAAGACTGCGGTATGTAAGCTGAATGAGACCCAAAAGGAGAAACAGCGGTTTGCTTATGGTTTCTACAAAACCTATATGAACAGCCTTCTCTATACTCAACTCGGCGACCTTAGTAGTGTCATTGCAGAGAAGTTTGTTAGTCCATCGGTCATGAAGAAGAGTGTTGATATGGACGCTGATGTCCTTATCGATGCGCAGGCCTGTGATGAAGAAAATATCCGAACACTGAAGGTTGTACCGCTGAATAATGATTGGCTCTGCGTCTCTTTTCTGTGGAGAACACCTTATAAGGATGTCGGAACAAAGCGCACGGTAATATATATTAAGGTGAAGGAACAGGGCAACTCGTTCGTCATCGAAGATGCTACTACGAAGAAGCCTGACTTGAGAAAGTAGTCTTCTGTCATTGAGAATAATTAAGATAGTTGCCTTATTAACTTAATACATTATGGTTATGAAGAAAGATCTCAGAACAAGACTTGTGTCATTCTTCGGCTCAAGAGGGATGAAAGCTGTCTGTATTATCCTTTTACAATTCCTTTGTGTGCCAACTGTTTGGGCACAGGTGACAGTAGAAGACCTTGATACCGTAGAACTTTTCAAAACGTTTCCACCCACGATAGAGGGCAAGTGCGAACAGCAGAACATCAGACTTAACATCAAACAACCTTACAAACTGATAAGGAGTAGGGGATACGTACCCAGCCAACTGCCTTGTGACACTAAGGGGTGTATATTTAGACATATTATTGCTCAATCGGATGCCAGTATCGTTCATCAAGATAAAGACTGTGAGCTCTATTTGAAGACATCGATTTGGAGTGGGAATAGTAGCGATGACCTCACACCGCTCCCTACGGGTGGAAAGATAAATATGAACATCTACGGCGATATTAAGTGCGACCTGAAATGGCAGGTGGATAAGATGTGTGAAGCTGTTGAACCGTGTGAGGTTGACGAAATAAAGATGCTTCTCACTGACTATCCAGCCTCTCTTGCTAAGCAGTACTTTAATGCTGACTATATGCTGATGTATCCTATTGACACAAAACAACAGGAGTGTAGGGATAAGTTCACCCGTGCTCGTTGTGTTGTGATAGGTAAGGATTATAGATTTGTCTTTATGTATTTCTTCTTAACGGACGATAATGCAAAAGACCTTAACAAGTATCTTGCTCAGCTGAAGGGGATGATATGGTTCAATTAGTGGGTACTCCTCGGGTAATACTGATGGGGCCAAATCACGCTCACTGTGCTCTTGTTGGTGGGACAAAAGAATGATAACCGCAGCTGACGATGCTGACCTGAACGCACAGGGAGGCCTGTCGGCGAATAAACTGATACACAAGGAAGGATATAGACAAGCACATGGCGGACTCGGTAATCACTCTCCTCTACATTCGGAGAGGGGCCGGGGGTGAGGCCTGCTAAGCTACTCGTTTATACATAAATTGCATAAAATGAATATTAGAAATATTACATTGAAAGACAAGCTCTTAGTGATATTAATCCTTATTAGCACTGCAATACCATGTATAGCACAGTCGGGAAAGCAAAACTACACAAGGGCGTATGACTTAGACTTTAAGATGTTACCAGACTCTTTGCGCCCCTATCGCTGGATAGAGAACGCTGCCTTAGCGCTCTACACACTAACTTGGGGTGTTAAAGGACCAATGCGAACGTTGTACGCAAGGCGGTACATAAAGGAATTTCCAATTGTAGACAGATTAAGAACGGAGTTCTCTCATAGAATCCTCTTGCCCCACGACAATCTTAAAGAGGGTGTGGTAGGCCTTGAATGTAAGGGGAGTGGACTAAAGCGTGTGGTCCTAACGCTGCAAGCGATTGATGAAGAAGAGAAGGTGGTGGCAACAGGATCATTCATCTGTAAGCCTGACTCTGTCCTCAAAACATATTCGACACATATAAACCTGACTAATGCGTCTTCATTGAATATAGGTATCAACGTCTTAGGCGAGGAGAGGAAAGATGCGTATATCGCCTTCTCAAAACTGAAGGTGACACTTGATAATAAGCCTATTGACGATTATCCCGTTAGGACACTTGCTCCTTTGAGGGTGGAGGGTGGTCTCAACCTTATTCGTGAGGATAGTAATCATTGTTTCGACCTGGCACAGATAGACGGACTCAGAGACAAGCGAATAATTGGTTTAGGAGAGTCTTTACATGGTAACTCTGACGTTAAAAGCTTTGTTACCAGACTGATTGAAGCGTCTGTCAAACGGCATGATTGTAGATTGGTCTTGATGGAGTTCCCCTTAGGGAAATCACTCTTCTTTAATCGTTATATACAAGATGATAGCTTCACAATGGACTCCTCCTTGATACCACACCCAACAGTAAGTGCACTCTTAAACGTACTTAGGACTTATAATCGGGGTAGGGCAGATAGTGACAAGGTGCGGTTGTTTGGTATTGACTATACACATCAAAAGACGATAAGTATGTCGTCTACCCTCCATCTGTTTGATTTCATCGCTGCACTTAATAAGGAACAACACATCCCAGAGGCTGACAGACTTGCTGTAATGATAATGAAAGACAAACTGGTTGACGCTGTCAATTATCTTGATAAGCACCGTGCGGAAATAGCTAAGCTACTTTCTGATGACGAAATGGCCTGTTTTGACTTTATCTTAAAGCTGAATGTACAGCATCAGCAGACTCCTTCTTTTGAAAGGTATGCCCAGCGTGACTCTACGATGGCTCTCTGTGCGAAGTTCTTAATAGATAGGTGTGCCACAGATAAGCGTAAGAAGGTGTTTATCTATTCCCATGCTGTACATGTAAACCCCGTGTCGACCTATCCTGCCGCACCTTGCTTGCCTATGGGAAGTTATCTGCGAAAGGCGTATGGTGACGACTATTGTCCCTTACTCCTCGTCACAGAAGGTGGCGATGCGATTGCGACAGATATAACATTCGGCATGAAGGACGCTGCAATAAACAAAGCACCAGCTAATAGTTTAGAGTATTGTCTTAACACTTCGACCGATGCTTCTGTCTATCTCCCCATGACTCCTGCTTTCAACCGACTGATACCGATACGCTTTAAGGGAGCCTATCATGTCTTGCAAGAGTTCTTCCCAATCAATGTGTATCAACGGTTTCGTGGCGTCTTCTTCGTGAAACACGATGAAAAGAACAATGTCCATATTCATCAAACGAGCTTGGAAGATGGTAGTAAACAGGCAATAACGAACATGAAACAGCGAAAACAGCTCCTTAAAGAGATGGAGGACAGATTAAAAACCGTGGATAATAAGTAACTTGTCGTAGATAGCTTAATAAAAAGCCCTCCTCCCTGTTTGTATGGAGACACTTATGGATTACCACCCTTAGCAGCAAGGGTAAGGCTGCTACTCACCAACGTGGCCAGTGCGTTTGAGGACACCCCATGTCTGCAGCTCGCCCTTGATTGCTTTGAGATAACTCTTGAAGAGGACGTAATACATAATCCAACGATAGAAGAAACGTTGCGGGATAACCCATAGGAGTACCCATAACCGCTCGCCTTCAAAGATGTAAGCCATGATAGACACACTTGCGTCAATGAGAAGGAAGATGAGATAATAGAAGAATATCTGCAAGGCATTGCCAGAGAAGAGACCAATGAGCATCAGTACATCTGCCAATGGTGAGAAGGTTGGGATGATATACTGGAAGATAAGCATATTAGGCATAGCCCATAGTCCGAAGCCCTTCTTCGATGGAGAGAAGAGTGAGGAGCGATGTTTCCAAAAGGCTTGCATCACTCCAAAGCACCAACGGATACGTTGCTTCACAAACTGGCGGAGTGTCTCAGGGGCTTCTGTCATTGCCACAGCATAGTTCTCGTTCTCGATGATGTAACCATGTTCGTTGATACTCATCGTCAGGTCGCAGTCTTCTGCTAAGGTGTCAGTGGTAAATCCTCCCACCTCTTCAATCACCTCTTTACGGAATGCACCGATAGCACCAGGTACAACGGTAATGGCATTGATGTTAGAGTAAGCCATGCGATCAAAGTTCTGACTGCTGGTGTATTCAATAGCTTGCCAGTAGGTGAGCATATTCCTTTGGTTACCCACCTTCACGTTTCCTGCCACTGCACCAATGCGTTTATCCTTGTCAGCAATGAAGTGCTTCATCAGTCTACTTACTGCATCCTGCTTCAACTGGGTATCGGCATCAATACAAACCACGTATTCTGAGCGACAAGCAGCGATACCATAGTTCAGTGCCGAAGCCTTACCACCATTCTTCTTAGCGAGTACAGTAACCTTATCATCGGTATCGAAAGCCTCACGCACACGTTCGAGGGTATGGTCTTTACTACCATCATCGACGAAGTAGATATGTAGGTTAGGATAGTCTTGTTGCTTGAGCGTAGTGATGGTACGCACAATATTCACCTCTTCATTATATCCCGGTACGATGATAGAGACAGCTGGTGCCGTAGCAGCATCAATCGGTGCATAGTTGCGTCGGTTCTCTGCTCGCTTCTCTCTGAACGTCAACACGTACATGAACACGAGGCGCATCATACCCAAGACAAGGAAGACAAGGAAGAGAGCCGTGAGGAAGTCGGATACATGATAAATCATCTCTGCCAGCCAGAGGTTGGTTTGCATGGCATAGTAAGCCTTTCCCTTATTGATAGCAGGCATCAGGGTTTGCTTGTTCATCCCTAAGTATTGTTCCAAAGAGATGAACTGATAACCTTCATGTTGTAGGGTCTCAATGATACGAGGAAGGGCTTCAATCGTAGGTTTACGTGTGTCACCACCCGCATCATGGAGCAAGATGATATGTCCGTCTTCATGGTGCACACCATCAATGACACGTTGGTAAATCTGGTCAGCCGTTACGCCCTGTTGCCAGTCATTAGGGTCGATAGACTCACCCACAAAGAGGTAGTTGCGTCGACTTGCCACTATCATTGGCCATATCTCCTCATGGTCTGTCGGGTCGGCATCGGCATTGTATGGAGCACGGAACAGGATTGTACTATGTCCTGTGACGCTCTCTATCAACATTCTTGTCAACTTCAACTCGGCATAAGAGCGGTTGTCGGAGTTCTCAATCATGTTATGGTGGGTGAAGGTATGGTTGCCGATAGTGTGCCCAGCGTCATATACTTGCTTCACCAAAGGCAGGTTCTTTTCCATCTGCAGTCCCACCATGAAGAACGCAGCAGGGACATTATATTTCTTCAGCGTACTCAACACGGTAGGTGTCCAGCGGCTGTCTGGTCCGTCGTCGAAGGTGATAACGAGTTGTTTATCCTTACATTTACCAAGTCGTTGGATGGTATATGTTGACGGAAGGGAGTGATAATACTCCTCAGAGATAAGGCGGTTATCCTTATCTATTGTCACTGATATATTTCCAGGGTGCGGCTCCGTTGTTACTTCCAGCACCTCTCCAGATCCAACGAAATTAACATCATCGGTGCCGTTAAGCTGCATCAGCTTCTTAACAGACATCCTTGCCACATTTTCCCACGACATATCCTTACCATAGAAGCGCCATATACGTTTGTCTTCAGTGCCCAAACGCCACAGACCATAGCCTGCGAGATGATATTCAGCACCAAAGCGCATGATATTAAAGGTGGTCGCTGCATCAGTAAAGAACACCTGATGAATCTTGCCATCATCAGTGTTTTGATACGAGAAATTAACGTTGTAGGTGTCATCATCGAACTTTACCTTCGCTCCTGCATCCAGTGCGGTAGCCATTGTTTGGTCGAATGACACCGTCGAAGCCGTTTCCCCATTAGGCCAGTCATATCCGTAAGTTGCCATACCGAGTACTATCTTGTCATTTGGAACGTTCTTAGCCGCCCAGTCGGTAGCTTTCTCCACCCAACGTTGCGAACTGACAGCTCCTGGCTGACTCCCCATATTATGTTCATCGTAGGCCATGAGGAAAAGATAGTCATTATACTTAGCCAGTTCCTGCATGTTATAATCCTCGTTGAAAGGTGCAACAGCCTGTGTTACATAGAGTCCATTTGCATGGAAAACACGTGCGAAGTCTTTGACTAACTCAACGAGGAGGTCGTTGTCTTGTATGTCGAGTTCCTCTAAGTCAAGGTTGATACCTGCAAAACCATAATGTTTACATTTCTTGACCATCTCATTGATGAGTGCTGTACGCTTCTTCCTATCACGCATGATACGTCCGATACCTTCTGGATGGAAGTCGGAGTTGTAGTTATTCGTGAGCATTGGAAGGATAGGGATACCAGCCTTACGCATCAAGCGCAGCGCCTGCTTGTCAAGCCTATATTCCACCTTGTCGGTCTTAGGATTGATAAAGAACCACTCTGGCAACACCATATTCAGGTGTCGTATATTGTTCTTCAGAGAGATATAAGCATGCTTATCCCAGTTAACATACCATGCCGAGCGCACACCAATCCGTGGGTCGTCCCACTCCCGAAAGTATTTCTGCGTCAGACTGTCCGCCTTCCCCACAAATCGTTGCTTCTTGATGGTAGCTTTCGCATAGTTATTATGCATCTTCTTCTCCTTGAAGAAGTCACGAAACGACTTATAGAGTGTTGCCGTCTTGTTGTCCTTGGTATAAGGAGATGAGGCTGACACCGCATTTCGATAGTCGTGATGGAAAGGCATCTGCGGGCTACCCTCCAAGGCAAACATTGCTAAGAAAACGATTCCAAAGAGTGAGAGAATCGTAAGGACTACACGTAGGGTCCACTTAAAATAACTCCAGCGCTGACGGGAGTCTGTCTGAAATACTTGTTTGCTCATTGTCTTGTCTGTTATCTGAAAGCAATTCTTACTGTCTATAAGAGAATGTCTTATAAACGTCCTTTGTATCTTTTACCATGCAAAAGTACAATAATTCTTATAAAAAGAAACATTTTGGGGGATAATTATTGGGTGATGGGTGATGGGTGTTGGGTGTTGGGTGGTGGCTGTTGGGTGTTGGGTGGTGAGTGTTGGGTGGTGATGAATTGTTGTGATGGGCGATGAAGGGTGGGGGAAGATTTTACCCTTTGACTCTTTTGAATTATGAAGGGGTAATGAAGCCTAAGAAAAGGAG
>ERZ772932.977-NODE-977-length-14459-cov-3.940850_pt1 | contig 14459 bp, 9 predicted proteins | sample MGYA00511684_ERZ772932 | MGnify/ENA primary metagenome ERZ772932 (study PRJEB29015, sample SAMEA2738078) | human oral metagenome | biome: human oral; feature: human-associated habitat; material: saliva | place: China | collected 2210 ...
AATTATCTAATTGGACATACGAACATTACTATAAAATAGATGGAAATAAGCTAACCTTATGGCATAGTTTGGATGGAATGAATTCAAACAGTTCTGATTGTCTTATTTATCAGAAAGAGAATTAGCGGTTTACTTTCTTTTCGTTTTTATGTTGATACCGTTTCGCGCTTTTTTAAAAGACCGACCCCAATGGGATTAACTATGAGGCGAAGTTATACAAAAATAAGACCTTATAGCTAACCTAGGCTAAGGGACTAAAGCACAACATAAAAGAGGGATTTGGAGTTACTATATTAGAAGGATGTAGACGCAAATATGCAGAAAAGGTTACCATCGGACTCAACCTGAACAATAAACTCTTCTGCTCTAACAGCCTATGTACGTGCCTTTGCAGACGAGGATGCTCCCTCCAAAAAAGAAGTCTGCAGGCTGAAGACATAGCTACCTTCAATATAAAACCTAAATAAATGAAGGCGGCAGAAACAAGCATAAACAGAAAATAAGGGCTAATTTTACAACCAGAAAGCAACTGTCAACTGATTATGGATTTAAAAAAAACTACGACAAGCGTATTTGAACTTAGAAAATGATCTTGTCAAAGTAGAATTAAATTAAGAATCAAAGTTGTCAACTAATTCTAGGACACTGCATTTTCTCAAACGGCTCATCTCTTGACAACTCATATACAATAGTCCGTAAGCCCAAGTTATTTATTTACAAATAATACGAGTGTTATTTCGTTGTAATAGCAGAAAAGCTTCGTCATGAAATCTCTGTCATTCATCTATCATTTCCCGAAATTTCAAAAGGGCACGGATGAAGAGTTTTCTTTTAAAAAGGTCACCTAAAGGTCACCTTTAAAAGAAAAAGCACTTGCGAGAAACCCGTAAGTGCTTGATTTTTAATGTGGACCAGATAGGGCTTGAACCTATGACCTCCAGATTATGAGTCTGTTGCTCTAACCAACTGAGCTACAAGTCCGGTATGCGGCGTTTGCCCTTTAAGCTAAAACATATCGCTTTAGAGCAAGGCTTGCAATTATGGTTGTGCAAAGGTAGTGTCTTCAAGCTGAATGACCAAAGATTTGAGCTTAAAATTCTGTGGTGAGGCATTTTTGAAGTAAATCAGAGGGGCAAACAACTATGATAAAACACTGAATCGTAAACGCGACGCCACTACTTTGTAATAAACGGAAACTTTGCCTTTGGTGAAGGTGGCTTTTCAGGCGGCAAAAGAAGGAAAAGGTTTAATCTTGGGTGTTTTAGGTATTTTTAGTTTAACATTTGTCTTTGTTGCCCGTCAACAATTAAGAAAGAATTCATACTTTTGCTTCAAAAGAAATACAAATTGAACATGATGAAGAGATATAAACGAACCATCCTTGTGAGCTTTTGCAGCTTACTGTTCACAACATTGTGCTGCACAGAAGGGCACGCGCAAAACTATTATCGCGATTATACCATTACGCGCAGTGGCGTCTTTTATCGGGGGCAACCTTTGCGCGAAGCCAATCCGCGCTACTTCCGCGAATTGGGTTATGGTTACGGGAAAGATGATCGCTACGTCTTTCTTTTCGGGAAGATTTTAGAGTATGTAGACCCTTCGAGTTTTCGCCTCGTGACGGAAGCACCGACAATTATACTCGACCCAACGATGGACGCCTCCGATGAAGATATAGATGAGGCTACATACAACCAATTTTATGGCGGCGGCTATAATCAAGGCGGCTATAATCAGGGTGGCTATGTGCGGATGGAAAACATCGTACTCTATCGTGGCGCTAAACTCGAAGGGGCTTCGGCGCGCAGTTTTCAATATGTGGGCAAGGGTTACGCAAAAGACGACTGGAATGTCTACTTTGAAGGCAAAAAGATTAAAGGTGCTTCATCGTCCAACTTCAGCCTCGTCGGCGGTTTCTACGCGATGGATTCGTGGAATGTCTATTATCGCGGCCGCAAAGTAGAGGGGGCTTCGACTTCAAATTTCCATTATCGAGGCGGAGGCTACGCTGAAGACACATGGAACTCCTATTATCAAGGCCGCAAAATGTAGTTGTGTGCCGCTAAATGCCGTTTCCCCCACCGCAACCATTGAGTTGCGGTGGGGGAAACGCTATTATATGACCTTTACGCCGGCGACCATCTGCCGCAAATCGGCACCACGATGCCGGCCGCCCTATATTATATAATGTGTGCGCAAGCGACGCCGTGCGGAGTCGTGGAGACGATGAGCAATGCGCGTCGCAACGCTGCTACCTACTATTCTTCGGCGGTGTAAGCTATAAGAATCTTATCCGCGATACTGCTCATTTCCGCATTAGTCAATTGCAGTTTCGGCTTGTGAAAGTCCATATCGCCCTCATTCTCGAGCGGAATAAGATGCACGTGCGCGTGGTTCACCTCCAAGCCCAATACGGCCATACCCACCTTGCGGCAAGGGAAGACATCCTTAATAGCGCGTGCCACTTTCTTGGCAAAGACGATCATCTCGGCCAATTCTTCGTCCTTCAGGTCAAAGAAATAATCTACTTCGCGCTTGGGAACAACCAGCGTATGTCCACGGCGAACCGGACTAATATCGAGAAAAGCATAAAAATGCTCGTTCTCGGCGCATTTGAAACTCGGAATCTCGCCGTTAATGATTTTTGAAAAGAGCGTCATAAGGCTTATTTTTTAGGGGATAATAAAAAAGCGGCGCACAAGCAATCTGTCGCGCCGCAGCAAAAACAGCTTTTTTAAAGCGAAATGCTTTGTATTTCGAGTTGAATCAGTCCTTGCGGGATCTTCACCTCTACTACGTCGCCCACCTTATGCCCAAGCAAGCCCTGAGCAATAGGCGTCTGCGACGAAATCTTGCCTTCGCGAATGTTAGCCTCACTCTCGCTCACGATGGTATACGTCATCACCATACCCGTCTTCAGATTTTTCATCACTACGGTTGAGAGAATCTGCACCGTCTCGTTGTTGAGCTTGCTGGTATCAATGATTTTCGCCGTGGCAATCGCCTCTTTGAGTTGACTAATCTTCATTTCGAGCATACCCTGCGCCTCTTTAGCGGCGTCATACTCACTGTTTTCCGACAAGTCGCCCTTATCGCGCGCTTCAGCAATGGCCGCCGAAGCTGCCGGACGCTCTACTGCCTCCATATGATGGAGGCGGGCTACCATTTTGTCGTAGCCCTCTTGTGTCATGTAAGCCATAATATATCTGACCGTTTTAATTTTCAATAAGTAACAGAAAAAACCGAAAGAACTCCTGCGCATCTTTATTGCGGGAATCCTTTCTCCTCTGCTTTCGGCAGCTCATCCTCGTTCCGTTAAGGGGCGCCGTTAGCGTTTTTTGTTCCGTTGTGCGCCGCAAAGGTAGTACAAAGTAGCCGATAAGCAAAGAAGACCCACTGAAAAATTTCTGATTCTCACCTATTTGCTTTCTTCTTGAAACGATCACACGCCGAAAGTCGGAGACTTCCGACTGTTCGGCGTGCTTCTTCTACGTGACCACCCGCGGCCTATGGCCTATACGATGGAATCGATGATCTTATTCGGTTAGATAATAGTCGACAGATGTTACTACGCGCACTTCCTTGATATAAGGCGTAGCATCGTCGCGATCAGTAATATCAAAGAGACCCTGCGTTGCATTCTTGATTTTACCGAGCTTGCTATTCGAATCGCGGGCAAATTTCTCGCCGGCGATGCGCGCATTCTTGGTAGCCTCTTCGATCATTTGAGGTTTGATCTTATTGAGACTTGTAAATTCATATTGCACTTGCGAATCATAGTCGGCGGCAGCAATGGCCACACCCATTTCCACGAGTTGACCCAATTGCGGTAGTAATTGGCGCACGAGAGCCACGTTGCTGGTCGACACGGTTGTCGTACACGAAGCTTTATAGCGCAATCCTCTATAGTCGCCGTCATATTGCGTTGCTCGGTCGTTGATCTGAGGCGCGCCCATCGAGATATCAGCCGGCTTTACGCCATGCTTAATAAGCCATTGGCGAATCTTGTTATTCCCACGGTTGATATCAGACATCACCTCTTGCAAATTGTCCGACGTTGTTTCGTAGACCAACGGCCAAATAACGTGATCGGCCTGCACTTCGCGCTCTGCAAGACCGCGTACTGACACGATTCTGTCTTTAATCATCACGTTGCCTAATCCGAAATATAGGAAGAGGCCAAGGAGCACTAAGCCTACGGCAAGAATGCCCGATTCTAATTTTAAGTTTTTCATTGAAAAAAATTTATTAATACCACAAACGTACACATAAGTTTTTACTCTGACAAGAGATTGACAAAATAATCACGACAGATTGAGCATATTTATATTTTTTAGTATTCTTCTTGAAGAAAGCCACTTTGATCTGTGTACGACGCTATCGAAGATAGCAATGCGGAAAACGTAGAAAGAACGAGAAGGAAAAACGATAATCTGCGATGAAACCGCCAAAAATCACACGTTCATTCGGACTTGTAAAGGTCAAATCGCGGGCCACTTTCGTTTGATCAAGGCAAACCATAGTTTGCTGGGAGCAAACATGCGTTTGGCAAGAGCAAACGATAGTTTGGCGGCAGCAAACCACAGAGACGAGCATACGAAGCGGGCTCTCGTGAGAGGTTAGACAAAAGAAAGCCCTATTACAACTAAACGGCAGAAGCACTGCGCCGATCATTCGTCCATACTTCTGCGCGAATTACAACTCCTGCGCTTTACTGTTGACACATTGAGGAAAGGCAACTACGGTGTAGCTGACGAGGGGAGGGTGATCACGCGCCACACTTACATATCATTCTGCGACAAAAGCAACAAAAGAGCGTGAAATCTGCGATGAAATGGGCAAAAATTGCCATTTCATGAGTAGGAAGCCAATGCGTGCCGGGTATGCATCAATCTATCTCGACTGCACGCGCAACGGAGGCGTTAAGCCACAAGATGCATCCGAATAAACACCAAAGCTAAAGTGAGAGGGGAAGATAAAAAGAGTGTGTGTCGGGAACACCGACACACACGAGAGAGTTGGAAAAGTGCTCTTAAACGCCGTGAAGCGTACTGTTATGCTGTCTGGGGTCAAATATGTCTATAGAAAAACCGTCCAATCTAAAACATAACAAACACGACGCCTCGTCTTTATAACTTCACATTCATCATGACCCTCACGGGCAATGGATAATGTTGATGAGCCAAAAGGAATGGCCGAAACAGGTAAAGCGCTTTAGCGCAAACATTCGGCAGAAAGGGCTTATGCCTAACCTTCTTTCGCAGCGGTCTTTTACGATCAACGCTATCGGAGAAGTTCTTTTTGAAGCAGTGTGGGTCTCACACCACAAGGCTTACCGCTTTCTTGGTCCACAAAGGAGAGTCACTGAACAGCCGTTCGTACAGGCCACTCAAGGGCGCCTCATTGATTACCGGTGCAAAAGTAGTAAGGAAAGTAGTATGGCAACAAATTTCTACGGGCTTGACCTGTGACTTCAACACGCGAAGTCACAATTCACAAAGTCAAATGGGTAGTGGAAAGTACCTCAAATATGGGGTTAAATATTTGAGAAAAAGTAGTTTAAGGCCGCCTTTCAGAAACGCGGCGCTGATAGACAGACGGAGAGACTCCTGTCACACGTTTAAAAGCTCTGGAAAAGCTTTCACGCGCCTTGAAGCCCACGCTACGACCGATGGCTTCAAGCGTAAGCCGCCCAAAGTTTTCTTCATCGTCAAGCCGACGGCAAGCTTCTTTAATTCGATACTCGCTTAAAAGCAACACAAACGAGCAGCCCATTCTCTCGTTAATCACCTGCGAAACGTCCTTTGGCGTGGCTTCGCAAAGCTTAGCTAAACGATCAATAGAAAAGTCTTCTTGGCAGATTTCCTGCTCATCGGCAAGCACTTTCTTAATCTTTGCTTGCAAAAGGTCCTTCTCGTTTTCTTCCAACGAGCTTTTTATGGGCGCCGGTTCCGGTTTAGGCGTTAGCGAGGCTGACTGCTCGGACTTAAGACGCAGATGGGCGTTTTTATGATACAAATAGCGGCGCATGAGATAGCCACCCAGCACGAGCAAGGCTAATCCGCCGAATATCATCAACAGGATTTGCTGATTAGTAAAGCCCGCTTCAGCTTGCGTTGGCGGGCTTGCGAGGCGCAAATCATCAGCCTTTGGGACGAGAAATTCCTCGCGATCAGACTCTAAATCCAAACCGTCGAAAAAAGAATTGCGAAACTCCAAGAAAGTTTGGTAATAAGCATCGGCTTTTTCCTTATTTCCGGTACTCAAATAGTAATAATGCAGCAAAATAGCCGCATCAAAACGGAGGTCTTGCAAGCCTTTTTTGCGCCCATAATACTCCAGTACGCTGGCATATTTGTAGACAGAGTCAGGCATTTGGGCCAATTTGTAAATACAAGCCATACTCCAAGCCGTAGAACAAGTAATGCGCACATCCATCGTTGAACTTGGATCGTACATCATCTCACTTCGTAGCTCTGCAGCGGCGGCTGTATACTTCTTGACCTTGACTAAATCAATTGCACGCAAAACGGCCGACGCATAATCATAATATGGCTCGAGAGCCGGCACTTTTATTTGGCGAAAAAGTGCCGTTTCGTGCGAAAAAGCCTTGATATTAGCGTCGTCAAAGCCTAAGTTCCAAAAATTTACAAAGGCTGAAATCATATTGGTATAGTTCCCCATCTGCGCAGATTCGATAAAGGCCTTCTTATAGAAATGTCTCACCGTCTGAACGTTGGTTGGCGTCGGATAACATTGGGTATAAAGACTATAAATGTGCCCAATATTGAGATCTATAAACGGGCGCACGTCGGGATCATTGCAGATGGTATCGGCCTCGTGCAAGGATTCGATAGCGCGTTTATAATCAAAAAAGGAGAAACTATAGAGATAAGCCATCCGGTTCAGGCTTAACGCGAGCATACGCCGTTGCAAAAAAGTCATAGGATTGCGCTGCCTCAACCTACTTGTGAGTAAGCGGTCGACAAGCAAAGCGCTGTCGGGCATATCCTTCACCAGCAGGAAGTCTAAGCTCAACTCCTCGAGCCGTTCGTCTGACAATGAATTCCAACTGCCTTGATCACTTAGGCGGAAAGCGCCAAGCGACAACTGCGCAGTTGCTTGCAGACAAATAAACGCTAAAAGGAGGGATGCCAACTTCTTCACCTTGCAAAATTAGGTTTTTTTGGGCGTTCTGACAACCTATTGTTTAGGAAACGACATGGGGACTTTTGTATATCTTATCAAAAGAAGGACAAAAAGTAATCAAACAAATTTACCGCGCAACACATCTTCGGAAGAATCAAACTTTGTTTAGCGCTATTATTTGCAGTTTTTCGCGCAATTTGTTACGCAAGAAAAAATATTAAGAGCCATATTTTTCTTACATAAGTAGTATTTGAGCTTCAGATTTCGCTGATTTTTACGCGAAAAATTGGCGGAGCGCGATATAAATTCAGGTAACGATTGCCGTCAGTAAGGGTTTGGCGCGATGAAAACGTACTTTTAAGGTGAAAAGCGGGGACTTTTACGGCCACGAAAGGCGGATTATTGGCCGAAAGAATCGGCTTTAGAAAGGTAAAGTCACATGCTCCACGGTTCAAATCACACCAAGGATGCAACAAGCCTTTGGCTTTTTTGGAGCTTATTAAAATTCGCGCGACGGCTTTCTGCGTATCTTTGCAGCCATCTGCGATTATGCAAGAACAAAACAAGACAGATATATGATTATGAAACGTTCACTGAAAACTTTATGCGGCTTTTTCGCCGTTTTGGCCCTACTGGTGAGTTGCAACGCCACAACGCCGCTGGCGTATGATGGGCCTCTGCCTCACAAAGAGTTGCACAATTATTTCTATGCTAATAATGCCGGCAATACACCGCCGACAAAGATCACCTCAGAAGACACTTTTGAGCGCTATTTCGGCGAATCAGCCTACATGGGAAAAGGCGGAGAGCCGACAAAGGTCGACTTTGGCGAGCAGTTTGTCATAGCTTTAGTGCTTCCGGAGACGAAATACGATACGCAAATCTTACCTCAGCGCCTCATCAAGCGCGGAAATCGGATAACGCTTTACTATAAGGTGCGACAAGGTAAGGCTCGCTCTTTCACGATTCGCCCCATTTATCTCGTAAAGGTCGACAGCCAATACGAAGCTGAGGAAGTCGTGACGGTCAGAGAGAAGTAGGCGTCGCGCTGAATTAACTTGGAGAGAAACTTTGCGGAGTCTGTAAACGGCTGTGCAAAGTTTCTCGACATTTAGGCCTTATAAGATTTTTTGAACGCTAAGTGTAGGCGAGCGAAGCCTTGGGTTTTAACATCGTCGAACATAGAATTTCTGCGATGAAATGGGCAAAAATCAAACTTTTTACCTAACTTGCCGCACGCATACTTCGCGAAGGGTAATCGAAAATGCGATTTAACAAGCGGACAACCCATCTGCACGCGACACACGCCTAAGCGAGCGACCGCAAAGCTTGATTTGCGACTTACATATACAACAAACACAAAACGAAAGAAGAGATGTCAACCGTAAAAGAACTCTTGGAATTTCGACGGGCCGTCAGAATTTTCGACACCACCCAAAGTTTGGACCCGGAAAAGGTAAAAGCCTGCCTCGAAACAGCGGCCTTAGCACCGACAAGTTCGAACCTCCAATTATGGGAAGCCGTTCACGTGACCGACAAGTCCACGATCCGCCAATTAGGTCCGGCTTGCTTTGACCAAACAACGATCACTACGGCCGATGAATTGGTCGTTTTTCTCATCCGCCCCGATTTAGTCAAGGCACACGCCAAGGCCGTGCTCGACTTTGAGCGAGACAATGTAGCGCGCCATTATCCGGCTGAAAAGCAGGCCAAATATATAAATCTGCTCACGCAGTATTATACACGCCTCGTCCCCTTCCTCTACGGCCGCTGCCTGGGTTTATTTGGCCTCTTCCGCAAGGCTTTTTTCTCCGCTGCGGGTCTGTTTCGCCCCGTTCTCCGTTCGATGGGTGAAAACGACATGATTGGCGGCATGCATAAAAGTTGCGGCCTCGTAGCTCAAAGTTTTATGCTTGCCATGGCCGAACAAGGCTATGACACCTGCCCCGTTGAAGGTTTCGATGCCCACCGCGTGAAACGTTTGCTCAAGCTTCCGCGCCAATCCCGCGTGAGTCTTATCGTCTCGTGCGGCATACGCTTACCTAAAGGTGTACGCGGCGACCGCTTCCGTTTAGATTTCGACACACAGTATCGACGCGTCTAAGGCGCACGACTCCCCTCGTCTCTCACCCGTCTCGCATTCGCCTACGGAGAGCTCGATAGCGCCCGGCTCATATGGCATTTCAGCATAGGAATAGCGGCTAAACAGCAACATAAAGACGATTTGGGTTTGCGCAGCAGGCTTTTCCGTCGCCATAGTCCCTATTGCTCAACCACCGAGCACCGAAAGCAAAGCAGAAGCACCTCTTATCGCATTAGGCCCACTGTATCTCCACCCACTCCACTTGATTTTACACGTCCTCGTTCGCCAATTGCAGCGAACGAGGACGCATTTTTTGCAGTTTAGGCTTGACTCCGGCAATGTTCCTTCGTGAGCGTACATCCTTTTCATCACGATAAAAAAGTCGTTCGCTCGTGAGCGTACGTTCGTCTCACCACGGTGAAACAAAAAGCAAACAAGATTTGCGGCCTTACCATTAAACCCTTGAAAGTGTATTTTCCAACACTGCTTATCAGCAAACCGATGCTTCTCTTTGCCATTAGCATCCTTGTGAACGCGACGACCGACTTGCATTCGACAAAGTCGAGGGGGCGCATTAACATGCCTACCGGTGCTGCGAGAAAAACGGATGGTGGGAAAGAAAGGGTAAAACAAAAGCCAAGGCAGAAGCTTTGGCTGCAAGAAAAGACGGTAAGAGCAGTTGCCACAAATAAGCCTCAGCACGTCTCAACGGCAGTGGACGCAACAGGCAGCAACACTTCGGCGGCAAAGCGCGCGTCAAAGCGGACAATGACTTAGCGGCGGAAAGCAAAAAGGGGGATACAAGCATTAGTCACCAAGCCTCGCTCGACGCCAACGGCAAGCGCCGGACGGCAGCTACGTATTGAGAACGTGCAGGGCCGTCGGGATTTCGCATCCGGGCGGCCCTATAATGGTATTATTGTAAGTTTGAAGTGCTTCAGCCGGTATTCACACACGAGCTTTCAGCCATTGGAGATGATAAATACCTATAATAAATGAGTGTAATTGAATACCTCTTATTATTTGTATTCAGCGACAAAGTTAAACTTTAGATTTCATATCTCAAAATTTTGAGTGAAAATTTATGGCAATTTGCCGCAGAAATTGGAAACTCTATGCATCAATGTTCGCATATGTGGCATTTTTCTCGATAAATTCACGCCGCGGACCTACATCCTCACCCATAAGCATCGAGAATGTGTAGTCGGCATTGGTAGCGCTTTCTAAGGTGACTTGCTTTAAGAGGCGCGTCTCCGGATTCATCGTGGTTTCCCACAATTGTTCGGGGTTCATTTCACCCAAACCTTTATAGCGTTGCGTGGTGATGTTATCTTCTGAGCCGTCGCCATACTGCTCGATGAAGCGCAAGCGCGCGGTTTCGTTGTAACAGTATTCTTCGGCGTGTCCTTTCTTAGCGCGGCAGCGGTAGAGGGGCGGCATAGCGATGTAGAGATAACCATCCTCGATGATTTGTGGCATATAGCGATAGAAAAGCGTCATAATGAGCGTTGCAATATGCTGTCCGTCGACGTCGGCATCGGCCATAATGATAATCTTATGGTAGCGCAACTTCTCGATATTGGCTTCTTTGGAGTCTTCATCCAAACCAAAACGTACGCCAAGTGCTTGAATGATGTTGTTAACTTCGTCGCTCTCGAAAGCTTTGTGCCACATTGCCTTCTCGACATTCAGAATTTTACCGCGCAAAGGTAGGATGGCCTGCGTCGTACGACTGCGCGCCTGCTTGGCAGATCCGCCTGCGGAGTCGCCCTCCACGAGGAAGAGTTCGCAGACTGCGGCATCCTTGCTCGAACAATCGGCCAACTTGCCGGGGAGTCCACCGCCGGACATCGGATTCTTACGTTGCACACTCTCACGCGCCTTGCGAGCAGCAATACGCGCCGTTGCTGCGAGAATCACCTTGTCGACAATGAGTTTGGCCTCTTTCGGATGCTCCTCAAGATAGTTGGTAAGCGCTTCACCCACGGCTTGGTTCACCGCACCGGTTACTTCCGTATTACCCAAACGCGTCTTGGTCTGGCCTTCAAACTGCGGTTCAGCCACTTTAACCGAAATAACGGCGGTCAATCCTTCGCGGAAGTCTTCGCCGGAAATCTCTATTTTTGCCTTTTCGATTTGTTTGGCAGCCGTTTGTTCGGCATATTTCTTCAAGACACGAGTGATGGCTTGGCGGAATCCGATTAAGTGGGTACCGCCCTCGATCGTGTTGATATTATTGACGTAGGAGTGGACGTTTTCCGAGTACGAAGTGTTGTACATAATGGCCACTTCGATAGGAATATCTGCCTTGTTCGTGCTGATATAGATCACGTCGTTAAAAAGATGCGTCCTGCTCGAGTCGATATAGCGAACAAATTCACGCAGACCTTGCTCGGAGTAGAACTCTTCCTGCTTCGTGTTGCCTTCTTCATCGGGGCGAAGATCTGTAAGCGTGATCTTCAGGCCGGCATTCAGGAAGGCGAGTTCGCGCATACGGGTAGCCAGCGTGTCATAATTATATATGGTCGCCGTAAATACGGTATCGTCGGGCCAAAACTGCTGTTTCGTACCGCGCAATTGGGTTTCGCCAACTACTTTTACGGGATAAAGCGGCTTGCCTTGCTCATATTCTTGCTGGTAAATCTTTCCGTCGCGAAAAACTTGCGACGTCATATGCTTAGAAAGGGCATTTACGCAAGAAACGCCGACACCGTGCAGACCGCCGGAGACCTTGTAAGAGCCTTTATCAAACTTACCGCCGGCGTGAAGTACGGTCATAACCACTTCCAGCGCGCTTCGGTGCTCTTTCGGGTGCATATCTACGGGGATACCGCGACCATTGTCTTGCACAATGATAGAATTGTCCGTGCAAATCGTGACTTCTATGTGCGTACAATAGCCTGCCAACGCCTCATCTATGGAGTTGTCGACCGTCTCATAGACTAAGTGATGCAGACCCTTGTCGCTAATGTCGCCAATGTACATGGCCGGGCGTTTCCTAACTGCTTCTAAGCCTTCGAGTACCTGAATATTACTAGCGGAATAATTGCTGCTCGTGTTTTGGTTTCCTTCCATCGGATATTTCTTTCGTTATAAAAACATACAAAAATACGAAATGCCGACGACTTGGAGAAAGCAAGAAGCGAAAAAATAGCGTTTTCTTTACTCGTAGGCTGATTTGCGGGACGACATAGAGGGCGATACGCGCCACGATATCAAAGGCTGAAAAGCGCAGAAATAGCTACAAAACTATCGAAACAGGGCCAAGGCGCAACCATATTGAGCGCCACTCGCACAAGTCTTTGATCCTGCGGCGCAAAGCCGATGCTTTACATGAAGATGACCTATTGAACGCGCCCCATACCTATAATTAAAGCCTTCCGCACCCTACTTTTGAGGAGCAGAAGGCTTTATTTGCGCGCAGTGGTAGTTGGCAAGCACCTTCGTTTCGCCGCTTATTTCTTTACGATCTTCTTTCCGTTAACAACGTAAATACCCTTCGGAAGATTGTTCACCGTGCGGTTAAGTCTCGCGCCACTGAGCGAGTATACGCCCGGCTTAGCCGCAGGGTTAAACGTAGGCATTGCGATGCCTGTTTTATTTTTTGCAATGACAATTTTGCTCTTTACCGGATCACCGCCAATTGTTACAGCGTGCACATCGGCATCGAAAGCAGCGCCGGCAGGCTCTGTAATGGCGCAATCGATCAGGTTAAGCTCGGCAAAGTCTACGATCGTGCCATATTTCTTACCCTCAACTGTTATCGAAGCATTTTTAATGGTGAGCGTCTCATTCGTACCATTGTTTCCAGCAAAGCCAAACTCTTTGCCTTCGGCATTGATAGTGCAATCTTCGATCGTGAGGTTTGTTCCTCTGGCATAGAGCGTGCAGTTGTCCGTACTCAACATATTCAATATGCCACCACCCATAACCTTCAAAGGTGCTGTAAACCAAAATACGGCCTTGTCTGTTTCCAAACTATTTGTTCCTACAACCTGCATTGTCAAGCCATCAATATTCGACTTAAACAAGAGTTTGCCTTCGGTCTTGATGTTGGCATCTTGCAACATAAGCACCTTGGTCTGGGGGTTGTAGCTTACCTTTCCACTCACGCCTTCTATCACGGAGAGGTCGCCACAATTGGCTGACGTCACCTGCGTGCCGCAAACCCAAAGCTCATACTCGGTCTGTGCCTGCGCCGTTGTCGGTATGGCACACATTGCGATGAACAGCACGACAATCGCCGCGCAAACTCTTTGAAGTAAATGATTTCTCATAATAATAGTGCCTCCCTGTTGAATCCCCTTCCGGAGCAAGGCCGTGTCGAAGGCTCGGGTCTTAAGGTTAAGTGTTTTATTTATTCATATACTGACTACCAGTCTGTATTCGCATTGTTTTCTTGAAAAGTGCTTACCTGTTCTTTGACAATGGCTTTTCTGCTTTATACCGCAAGGGGTCTTGCATTTTTTTCGTATGAACCAATCACCATGCATCGTACGCTCCACGCTCAATCAGCATTTAAAAGGTTGTACTTTGCGTTTACCATTTCATTCTTTATACTTGGCCAAATTTCAGCAAGTCGATCTAAGAGATACTCACCCATTTATCAGATTCATTTTACCGGTGAAAATTCTCTGAGATCGCTATATTTTTCGCCTTTGAGAGGTGGCAAAAATACATAAAAAATATATACGCGATCATTCTTGCAGGTAAAATTGCAATTTTATTATTATTCGGATGGATTTCAAACGATCTGATAGAAGCTGTTCTTTCTGCCATTAAGCCATCTTGCCAACAAAGTTTTCGCCCAAAAGGATACGCATTCGAGCCTTCACCGCAGTTTCGATGCAAACTTTCGTTACACTGTGTAAGCTACATATTTGCACAACTAACTACCACACAATCGCTCATTCTTTCCTCGTAATTTCATCTACAAATAAGGTAATGAGCACTACACCCAACCCTGAAAGTGACACTATTGAACTTGAAAATGAAGCCCTGCCAACCCAAATTTAACCGTAAACAGTCCACCCTTGCCGCTATTCAACTATAAAAACCACAATATAATCATCCAAACCAGCCCATTTCCACCCAATTTCATACGCAAATAACCCTCATTTTAAGCCTCACGCCTATGATAATGCCAATAATTCTCCTAACTTCACGCAACTTTCGCCAAATTTCGCCCACAAATAACCCCATCGGGGTTAGTCTTTTGGCAAGGCCG
>ERZ772932.988-NODE-988-length-14361-cov-10.825458_pt1 | contig 14361 bp, 9 predicted proteins | sample MGYA00511684_ERZ772932 | MGnify/ENA primary metagenome ERZ772932 (study PRJEB29015, sample SAMEA2738078) | human oral metagenome | biome: human oral; feature: human-associated habitat; material: saliva | place: China | collected 2210 ...
TGAATTCGTAGAGGTACCATGCAACATCGAGTATTCCTTCGTCCTCGGCCACCGTTACAAGGTCATCCTCCTCTGAGTTTTCTGTTCCTAATCGTACTTCGAGACGCTGTGTCGTCTCTATGGGCTGCTCCATCAGTTCCAAACAGATATCACATGGCACAAGTACCATGCCTGCCTCATGAAAGTCGAGGGTAAAGAAATCATTTCCCGTGCGCACAACATCAAGCGAAACATGCACACGCCCTTGACCTACTTCGGGAGCGTCTATCGCCTTAAAGTAAGTATCATCCAGGTCAAACGTAAGGTGATTTGCACCTTCCTTCAGACCCTTCAAATCGATCTTAAGGGTTTCTAAGTCCATAATTGGGTTGCAAAGTTACGAATATTTTTCTGATATTAAGCAAATTATAAGTAAAAAAGTGTTGGGTTAAACTTACAAAACGATGATATCACCTTTTATACTTTATGTATTAATAAACTATCGTTGGTTGGTCTACATTTCTCATATCAGTTAGTTATTAGTGCCTTATAACATACTTCATAATGCAAGAAAAGGATGTATCTTACTCTTTCTTAATTATGTGCTGCAGCCTATTACTTATGGAATAAATACCCATCATTTATGGAGTTGATGGCAAGCACCAATCGTGTTAAGGGAATAACACTCTACCAAAAGGCACCAACCGAGTTATTTATTCTTCTCGAAACTGCAATAACTTACCATATACTTTGCTCACAGAAACTACTTTATTTCATCACAATAATAACTCATTTCCCCACCAGTATCACCTATCTCCACATCAGATTTGTACCAACTAACAATTTGTAGTTTGAAAAATCGTTTACCATCAGCCGTCCGTATCACATAAGTATGCAATGATGGGATATAAGCAGGTGGTGGACCATTAAATGTCATGGCTTGTGCTAATAGTGGATTGGCATTAGTCTTTGTGGTAGCAGGTCCTTTATTCGGATCAAACCAGGGATTTTCTTTAAAGTCAAGGTGATTGGTTATAAGGTATTTATTCCAATCATTGCGCGACATTGTCAGGGATACGGAATGATCATCTACCACCCAGTCTGCATTGCTTAGTAACTGTGAAACAGATTGCCAATGATTGTAATTCCCGTATCCTAAATCTATTGCACCACCTTTTCCTTCACCCGATGTCCCACTATTGGTCCTTATTCTGTATCCACAAAAGGCAATATCCCAGTCCGTCCGGTTGTGTTGTTGCCCTTCAGCAATATCACTATTAGGAGTATACTGATTGAATATCTCTCCTGTTCGTAGGTTAAAGTAAATCCAATCATTGGTTACCCCTGTATTATATCCTGACATACGGGGTAACGTTTTACCCGTGAAGTTATCAGCTTCATACCTTACACACGAACTGAATGATAGTGACAGAACAATGAAAATATATGTTATTTGCTTCATCTCCTACGTTTAATTGATTTTACTATATCATCTATAAGCATCTCAACCTGTAAACACCCTCTTGCACCGCAAGTAGCTGGGACATTAAAGAGAGTGACACCCGAGCCTAAAGTCTTAGGAACATAATTAAGAAGGTTATCAACACCTATTGTTATTTTCACCTTATTATACAGTGTCTGTACAAAGGAGAGATTGCATAAAACGTATGTTGGAAGCGTACAACGGAAGTAAGCATCATGGTTTTTATTCAGTTCCTGTACCCAAACACGGTCTTGTACATCAAAGTTCTTCTCTCCCATGAGTGATGCACTAAGGATAGTTTTCAGCTGATAGTTCTTCTTGTTGAGCAGATAATCCAGACTTGCCGTAGCAGCATGTGGCGAAGAAGTGTTCACCTGTATACCTTTCAACTTGCTTACATTGACATAACTGTAAGTACCATTCAAGGTAAATTGGTCGTTAATATGCCATTTAAGAATGGTCTCAACACCCAATAAACGCTGGTTATTGAGGTTCGTATATTCAAAATTATACTGCATGTCATACACTTTCCAAACTCCTTCAATCTTATTACGGAAGAAGTTTGCATAAGCATTGACGTTTATAAAAAACTTACGGTTGCTGTATTCGGCTCCAACAGAGAGGTAATGATTCTTCTCTGGCTTCAGTTCTTCATTGCCAACAATCTGAAACATTCCCAGATGATCCCAATTAAAGAAGAGTTCCTTGATGCTTGGTGCACGATAACCCATAGAATAATTGGCACGGAAAGCCCAATGTTCGCCTAACGAATACTTTGCTGCTATCTTTGGCATCCACATAAAACCAAAGGCTTTAGAGAAGTTGGTTCGTACACCAGCTGACACTATCCACACATCGTTAGGTGTCCAGTCGTCTTGCAGAAAATACTCTGTTTCATGCAAAGAACGGGTTGTCATCTTTCTGTTTACAAATCGATCGCTGGTAAGATCGTCACTTGTATGCTCAATACCGAATATCAAACTATGTCCAGTAAAGTAGTTACTTGTCAGTGTAACCCGTGGTTCTAGGATTCTACTTTTATATACTTTCTTCCTTTCATCTATCCTTTCGTGTCGTTTAAAACGGTCATAGAAGTCGCCATGTAGGCTTAGATGTACAGTAAACCAGTTCTTAACACTGTATTTTGTCTTTATCCCAGCCATGAAATCACGACTTTGAGTGAAGTTCATGTCTTGTATTAGATCATAAGAGTTCATGAAAAACATGGTTACAGATGCCGGGAATGTTGGAATAAGCTTCCAGCCAGCATAAGTCTCCAATGTAAAGTGAAGAGTTTTATGGTCAGAAGATAGAGTTCCTGTTATATTACGCAAGATAAGAGCAACGGGGAAAGTTTTTAATATCTTAAGTTCTCCAGCACTCTCTTCATTCGTAGTAGGACTAATAACTCCATTGTTTACACTTATGCTTAGTTTCACATGGATACTACCAGGCATCTTCCCTATCTGTTTTACATCTCCTATCAGCGTATAGGTCCCATCACCATTATCATCTAAAATAAATTTTTGATTGGCAACATCGTTGAAATGTTTGCCATTCATGATGACGTTTGACAATGCTCCTTTATATTCTTGGGCATTTACATCTGCGGCTATTCCGAACAAGCATATCATCATTAAGATGACAAAGAATATTTTCTTTTTCATAATACCACGACATTAATTATCCAACATATCTATATATTTAGGCGATATCCACCGTATTAATTTAAGTTTCTTTTCCTCATCTCTGGTCATGTCATAATCTTGTATTTTATCCTCATTAATAATGAGTATATTACTCCGTTAGCCATATTGACAGTAAAATAATAATTAGGCAATGGGAACTATTTTATGGGAAAATAGATAGCTCCGTAATTAATAATAAACTGTCAACAATAATTTAACCTTCATCAACGTTAAGGAATCATATGCAGTGGACAGACAGAATCCGACAAGTGAAAATATTCCTTGTAGTGGCAGCTATTCTCATAGCTGTCGCTTCATTGTTAGTGTCTCGTTCCTTAACTCATGACTTAGCTCAGCAGGAACGCAGTCATATGGAGGTTTGGGCTGAAGCTATGCGATCATTAAGTGAAGCTGAAGACAATACTGATTTAAGCTTAGTATTAAAGGTTCTAGATGAAAATAACACAATACCAGTAGTAGTCTTAGACCGTGATGGCGCTGTAACTGAATACCGAAACATCGAAATAAAAGCACGAAATGCCAAGGATAGTGTACAGATCGTGACCAATCAGGCAATACAGATGCGCGATGCTGGACAGGTTATTCGTATTCCATTAAATAAGAGTCATAAAGACTATATAGATGTTTGCTATGGAGAATCGCTCATGTTGAAGCGCATAGCTGTATATCCTTATATTCAATTAGGGGTGGTAATGCTCTTCGTAGTCGTTGCTATCTTCGCACTGCTAACGTCTAAGCGGGCTGAACAAAACAAGGTGTGGGTAGGACTGAGTAAAGAGACAGCTCACCAGTTGGGTACTCCTATTTCTTCATTAATGGCATGGACAACCATCCTAAAAGAAACTTACCCTAATGATGCTCTCTTACCAGAAATGGACAAAGACATCCAGCGATTGCAACTGATAGCTGACCGTTTCTCAAAGATTGGCTCTCTACCAGAACCCGTTCCAGCAAGTCTGAACGAAGTCCTGAACCATGTTGTCGATTACATGGACCGACGTACCTCACGCCGAATAACGATGAAAACGGATTTCCCTTCCGAAGATGTAATTGTCAAGATGAATGCTTCACTCTTCGAATGGGTGATAGAAAACCTCTGCAAAAATGCTGTTGACGCAATGGGAGGTGAAGCGGGAAGCATTACGTTACACCTAGAAGAAACTGATCATCGCGCCATTATCGAAGTAACAGATACAGGTAAAGGAATAAAGAAGAAAGACATACGGAATGTGTTCCGACCTGGTTTTACCACCAAAGAACGTGGATGGGGGCTAGGACTGAGCCTCGCAAACCGTATCATTGAGGAATATCATCATGGAAAGATATTTGTAAAGAACTCTGAGGTTGGGGCTGGAACCACTTTCCGCATAGAACTTAGGAAAGACTAAACACTATAGAAAGTCTTTCCACATCTACAAAAATCTATGTTACAAAACAAAAAACCTTAAAGCTAATGCTTTCTTTAAGGTATAAACAAGGTATAGGATGAGAATATCAATGAATATTCTCTACGATAAGACAAACCCCTCTTAATGTATCAGAATCCCCTAATTAAGTTTTGTCTTTAGTTGCTGTCACTTTTAACACTTTGCGTAATTAGCTTATACACAGAGGGTTAAAAGCAGAAGAAGAGTGACAGGAATGACAGCAAAATCGGGAAAGGTATTCAAGTGGATTTTGTGCTTGATAGGAAAGAATAGACCGTTTTCACTGCATATAATCATCCGTTCCATACAGCTCACTGCTTAAATCAAGACTAATGTATAGATATTATCAGGTAGAAAAATAATTAAATATCATTAAACGATTATCATATATTTTTTTTATCAAAAAATATATATAGATTTGCAAAAGAAAACAGAAAGTTACATATCAATGTGCTTAATGTTATATCATGAATCAAACCTGCTCAATTAAGACAAATCTTTTATGAAGAAAGACAGCCTATATATTATTTCGATTATCCAATCTATTCTGAAAAATGAAAACATACAGAGTAACCGAGAAGAAATTTATCAAATGTTGTTATCTGATAAATCCTATCCAAGCATTTTATCTATTATAAACACATTAAAAATCTGGGGTATTAATTGTAATGCTTATCAATCTGACTATAAAAGTTTAGTAGAAAATGAAGGATATAAAATTGTACATACAACCGATAACGAAGGACATTTTTATTTGTTTGAAAATAGAGGAGAAAATGTATTGCTAAACGATGGGGAAAAAAATATTATATCTCAACGGGAATTCTTTCAACGTTGGGATGGGATTATAGCTATAGCTGAGAGAAAAATAAAAAAAAATATAGCCTGGGATAGGTATACAATACTTAAGAAAATCTTAATTTCCTTATTTCTTATCGGATTAGTGTACACCATGAAAGAAAGCTTCAACGATGCAACTCTCTTAATGCTAAATCTAGCTGGTATTTTCGTTTCCTTAATAGTTGTATCTGCAGATTATCATGAATATAAAGATATTCCTTTCTGCTACATTAATGAAAGATTTAATTGTAAAGAAGTCCACAAGCATAATCCGCTAGCAAAAATAAATAATGTTAGTTTTGCTTTTCTGCCTCTTTTGTATTTCTTATATTATACAATACAAGAAATGACAAATTCATACCGTACCCCTATTGTATACTTTTTTACTAGTATAGCATTAGTTACATCCTTAGTAATGGCTGGATATCAAAGTATAGTTATAAGGAAATATTGTACGTTATGTCTCTCTATTAGTTTGATTATATCAATTGAATTTGTAATAACATTTAGTTCTAACACTAACTATACAAATGAAGTAAAAGGAGACTTAGTTTCATTAGTTCTTGCAATAATTCTATGCATCCTCATCAAAGAGAGATTTAAAGTAGATCGAGATCTCATTTCAACAAAAATATTTTTATCAAGATTCAAACGTAATAAAGAGATCTTCAGGTTTCTTCTTAAACAATCAGAGCCTATTCGTGTATCTACGTTTTGCATGGAATTTGGAGAATACAATTCTGAAAATGTCATACATACCTTTTTACAACCTAATTGTGTTCACTGTAAAAAGATTATAGAGGAAATGACTACCCTTATTCTCTTTCATAAAAATATAAAGTGGCTTATAAGTTTAAGTGGGATTAATAGTGATGACAACGATTCCTTTATTAGGTATAATCACACACAGTTACAAATATTGCAAACATACAAAGAAAATAAGGAGAATACATTACAGTTATTATTCCATGAAAAGAAATGCGATAAATTGAATATTACAGATGAAACAGTTGAAATATTCAGGCAACAATTGAAAGATATAAATGAACTTAGGCTCAAATATTTACCACTTGTGTCTTTCAATGGCAGAAAGCTACCATGGAATTATCAGATATCTGATTTAAACTTTTATTTATAAGAAGCGTTTTCTCGAACAGAAATAGGAGTAGCTAACCTCATTACTGTAGAGATTACATAGGGGGCATGCACCGGCCAAATTCAAGATGCTCTATACTAGTAAAGAGCATTATTAACCAACAAATTAAATTTAAAAAAATGAAAAAATTAGATCCAAAAGAACTTAGGAACATCCTGGGTGGTTATGACAATGAGTTATGTAGACAAGTACAATCAGAAGCTCAAGATATAGATACTATGAGCGAAGAAGAATTAGATCGTTGGATTGAGAGATGTAATCTTTACTGTGTCTAATCTATAAAAGTATAGGCTTTTCCCATCTCAAGAGATGGGAAAAGCCTTCGTTATGTATAATATATATTAAAATGGCGAGATTCTACTTTACCTTACTTAGCCTTATATTGATGTTTCATCGTGTTTCTGCACAGGAGACACATGGAATAGAACCAGCAGTAATTGAGATTTCTTATAGTATTAAGCAACTTGATCGCTATGATAATTTTATTCTTCGATGTGGGAAAAACATTAGCCAATACTTCAGTCTGTATCGTTTAAAAAGCCAAGATATTATGTATAATGGAGATCGCGCAGCCCAGCTGGCACAGTTACATGCTGAGTCTGAGGCTCTGAAACATCGTAATGACCCCACTAAACAGTTACCTTGTTGTACGGGACACATGGATTATATTTATCGCAATCTGGAACAAGGTAAAACCAGTATCTATACCCAAATCTTAGCGAACAATTATCTGGTAATTGAGGATAACCCTGTACAGAACTGGGAAATACAGGTTGATTCTGTTCAAACTATCCTTGGATACGAATGTATAAAGGCTTCTTGCCATTTTAGAGGACGTACTTGGGTTGCCTGGTTCGCTAGTGACATTCCGCTAAGTCTTGGCCCATGGAAGTTAAGCGGGCTACCCGGATTGATACTAAAAGTAGAAAGCAAAGGGTTTATGACAATGGAAGCAACTAATATTGTTACAAACGGACTGAAACCAGTTACGTTTTACAATTTAGGGAAGAAGAAGTATGAGAGAATAAGTAGAGAGAAGTTTCTGAAGAAAAAATATACTCCAGGGATTTATCCCAAGACCTGTCGTATTATCACAATGGAATTGGATATAAAGTAAAATACAATATAAACTATTAATAAATACTTCTTACCTTCAATAACAATCCTCATGAAACTCAAAGTTTATTTATAAGAAAGGTCTTGGAATCCTATATATCTATGAAACGTTTTTTATTCTTTTTCATTCTGAATCTCGTTATACAACAGACCATTGCGCAGGTAAAAGTAACAGGCGTCATTGTTGATTACAATGGACAGGCTCTCCCATCGGTAATCGTCAAGAACCTCAACGCTACAAACAAGAAGATGATTCGGTTCTGCCAGACAGATACCGAAGGCAAATTTTCAATAGAGGTTATGGTTGGTACAAATATCCAAATTGCTGCGATGGGGTTCAAAAAGAAAACCTTTGTAGTAAAGGAGAACATGGGAGAGCTACACATTACTTTGGAAGATGATACCAAAGCACTGGAAGAAATAACGGTGGAAGCAAAGCCTGTTCACTTAAGCGGTGACACGATAAAATATCTTCTGAACACTTATGCCAGACCAGACGACCGCACCCTGGCTGATGTTCTTACAAGAGTCCCAGGCTTTGAGGTCAATAAAGAGAATGGTGAGATACGCTATGAGGGTAAAACCATCAGCAATTTTTATATAGAAGGCATAAATATGATGGGTGGGAAATATGGGGTAGCCACTAAATCCTTACCCAAAGAGGACGTAGCAACAGTGGAAGTCATGAAACATCATCAACCCATTCGTATATTAGAAGACTTCACGTATTCCGAAGATAATGCCATCAACATTCATATGAAGAAAGGAGCAAAGGGACGTTGGATGATGACATATAACGGAGGGATAGGAATAAAAAGTCATGGAGGACTATGGTCTTTTGAAACATTTGCCATGTGCCTGAAGACTAATTTCCAGACAATCCTCACCTATAAGACCAACAATACTGGTGAAAACATACGAAGAGAGACTGATAATCTTCTAAACTTTGACAATATACAGAGTCCTTTAACCACAAAAATTGCATTCCCATCACCATCATCCTTGTTACTCGGAGGACGTTCTCTCTTCAACCGATCACATGCAGTAAGCTTCAATTTTCTACAACGCATAAACGAATACTCACAGATCGGAATACAGGTTACATACACAAACGATCGCAGTAAAGCAACTTCTCTGAGGCGTACGAACTATTATATGAACAGCGGTGTAAGGACAATAGAAAACAAAAAATATTATCTTGAGAAGAGCAATGACCTCTTTGCTAAAATTAAATATGAGAACAACGCCAACAAGCATTACCTGAAAAACGAGTTGTCAAGCCACTTCTTTTGGAATAAACAATGGCTGAGTGAACAGGGGACTAATCCACACAAGATGATAGGAAATCTTCCTGTTTATACACTCAGGGACAATTTTAGTCTCATGCAAAAGTATGGCAAACGTCTTATCAGCTTTGAATCGAAGAACATAATTGAAGTACGCCCGCAGCAGATGTACGTCGATTCACTAAGCCAATTACTCCATCAGCACTACTATGAGACCAACAGTAGTATCAATGGAAGCATTAAAGCAGGTAAGTTTGTAGTCTCCGGACGCATTGGTATGAAAGCTGGTGCCTATCGTTTTTCATCAGACTTAGAGGGTGTACCAGACAGTCTTGGAATGCTTATAGGTAAAAGTAGCTTCACTTTTTATAAGCTTTATGCCACACCACAAGTGGAGTATATGATGAAGAGTTTTGTCTTTACGTTGTTAACTGACGCATCATACAATCACTATAAATACAGTTTGGATAACAGACTATCCAAGTTCCTTTTATCTCCTAACTTACACATTAGATGGAATGCAACGACAAGGTGGACCTTTTCTACCGATATCGCAATCAACTCAATACAGATAAATGCAGCTCAGTTCTACCCCACATTGGTGCTACAGGACTATCAGTACATGAACAAAGGATTGGCTGATTACCGCCTGTCTAAGGAAAAAAGTATGGGACTGGGAGTCATTTATAGCAATGCATTACAAGGAACTTCAGTACGATTACATATAATGCGGTCGTTCGGAAACTCTCCTTACACATCCACACAAGACTATGTAGGTAACTATATTGTGGTATCATTAACTCCACAAGACACGAAATATAACGGATGGAACATATACCTAATGGGTTCACAGAGCATTGGTTTCTTAAAGGGGAAGCTTAACATGAGAGCCTTATACGATGTAAAGAATGGCTACATGATGCAAAATGCCATACAGATGCCTTACAATACAAAGAACTTAAAGCTTATTTGCGGGCTTGATGTAGGCTTGATAAGGAACGTAGATCTCACCTATAAACTCACTTATGGCTACAACCAGATGAAGATGACTGTATTGAAAAGGACATCAAACTTCAATAGCTGGAAGCATGAAGGAAGTCTTAGAATACCACTTTGCAAGGTACTCAGCCTCATAACCATGACGGAATACTATCACAATCAGATTGCCCAGAAGAAATTTAAGGATGTTTTCTTCCAAAACATTACATTGAAATTACAAGCCAGACACTTTGATTTAAACCTAAATATGAACAATATCCTCAACAAGAGAAACTATAGTTATGGTATTAATAATACTCTTTCAAGCAGTTTTTGTAGCCAGGACATCAGAGGAAGAGAACTCATGTTGAGTGTTTATTATAAGCCTTAATATTCTCATTTATGCATTTCCCTATATATCGGCAACAGGATTCTATGCTATGTGGAATTACTTGCCTGCAAATGATATGTAGATACTATGGTATTTACTTAAAACCAAACTATTTTCAGAGAAAATGTCAAGAAGGAAGAGAAGGTATTTCCCTATCTACACTAAAGTATGGAGCTGAAGCTCTCGGTTTTAAGTGTTCTTGTGCGCTTATGATAATAAAAGAATTTGATTCTCCCTTTCCCTGTATTCTCCACTGGAACCAGAACCATTTTGTTGTATTGTACAAGGTTAAAAAGGGAAAAACTTTCTACATTGCCGATCCAGCCAAAGGACTTGTAAAGTATAGTCTCGAAGAGTTTAAGAAGCATTGGATAAGTACAAAAGCTGACGGAGAAGAGAGAGGAATAGCCATGTTTATAGAACCTACACCAGAATTCTATGAAAAGAAGTTTGAGGAAGCTGATATAAAAGAACAACGTTCTTTTAAGTTCCTTTTTAATTATATAAAAAAGTACAAGAAGTACTTCGGACAGATTGTATTGGGTTTATTCTTAGGCAGTCTACTGCAGCTTATCCTTCCTTTCCTTACCCAATCAATTGTTGATGTGGGTATTAGAAACCAGAATATTGGTTTTATATGGCTGATACTGCTCGGACAATTGATGCTCACAGTGAGCCGTACAGGTATTGATTTTATCCGTCGTTGGTTGCTGCTTCATATCTCCATGCGTATCAATATTTCGTTAGTGAGTGACTTCTTTATTAAATTACTGAAGTTGCCTATGTCGTTCTTTGATACAAAACTGATGGGCGATCTCATGCAGCGCATGGGCGACCATAGTCGTGTAAACTCTTTCCTGACACAACAGACACTCAATATCGTGTTCTCACTCTTTACCTTTGTAGTGTTCAGCATTGTATTATTATCCTATAATTGGCTTGTTTTTACTATATTCATGCTCGGTAGTCTGATCTATGGTGGTTGGCTTACACTATTCCTAAGGCGTAGGAAAGTCTTGGACTATGAGCTATTCGAACAGCAAGCCATCAACAATAACAAGACTTATGAGTTCATCACTTCCATGCAGGAGATTAAGCTGCAAGACTGTGAACAGCGCAGGCGCTGGGAGTGGGAGGATGTCCAGGCAGACCTTTTCAGAGTGCAGATGAAATCGCTGAAGCTACAACAGACACAGGAAGCAGGTAGCATCTTTATCAATGAACTGAAGAATATTGTCATCACCGTAGTAGCAGCAACCGCCGTTATTCACGGGCAGCTCACACTGGGCATGATGCTCGCCGTACAATATATCATCGGACAGCTAAATGCTCCCGTTGAACAACTGATGAGTTTCTTCTACTCTGTACAGGATGTGAAGATAAGTCTTGAGCGGATCAATGAGATACATAACGTTGATGATGAAAATGGAAAACAGGGACAGAAGACTGCTGTGGAAGAGAAAAACGAGGGTATAGAGATGAAAGACATAGACTTCAAATATGACCCGCATGCAATCAAGAATATCATTGATAATGTGAATATATACATCCCTAAAGGCAAGGTGACTGCCATTGTCGGTGCATCTGGCAGTGGAAAAACAACCCTTATCAAACTCATACTTGGTTATTATCCCGTGTTGCACGGAGAGATAAGAATTGGAAGCACAAATATTAACACTATCAATAAGAAGTGGTGGCGCAGGCAGTGTGGCGTTGTGATGCAGGATGGTGTCATCTTCTCAGAATCCATTGCCCGTAACATTGCCGTGGATGATGGGGAGATTGACAAACTGCGACTGCAGAAAGCAGCTGAGATAGCCTGCATTCATGACTATGTGATGGGGCTTCCTTTGAAATATAATACCAAAATAGGACGTGACGGTGTAGGACTAAGCCAAGGACAGAAACAACGTATACTGATTGCAAGAGCTGTATATAAGAATCCTGACTATATCTTTCTTGACGAGGCAACAAACTCTCTTGATACCAATAACGAAAGGATGATCGTTGAGCATCTTGACGAATTCTACAAAGGAAAAACTGTTGTCATAGTGGCTCACCGACTAAGTACTGTAAAGAATGCTGACCAGATCATAGTACTTGATAAGGGGAAAGTGGTAGAAACTGGCAACCATGAAGTACTTACGCAGAAGCGAGGTGCATACTATAACCTCGTTAAAAATCAGTTGGAATTAGGAAATTAATAGAAAAACAGGTACAATATGACAGATGACAAGATAGAGCTTCGCAGTGAAAAAGTAAGGACAATCATCGGTGAAATACCTTCACGGGTCGTTCGCTATGGTATAATAGTTATCACTATTGTTATATCAGGTTTACTGGCTGCTGCATATTTCATTCCCTATCCTGAGACCATTGATGTCAAGATTATGATAAAAAATGAGACGCAGGGGACTATCGCTATTCCATACAAATACATAAACACAGTAAGAAAAGGGATGACTGTCAGCATAGAACTAGAAGGGTTTGATAGGCAAAGATATGGAATGACTAAGGGATCTATCGTCTCTATACGTAGAAGACCTAAACGGACTACGGAGGGTAATGTGTTTATCGGAGAAGTCAGAATTAATGATAGCAAATGTAAAATAATTAGTGGAATGACTGGCTCTGCATGCATTCTCGCAGACAATGGCAGTGTACTGCAACAGATTATGGGGCACACAATAAGCTACCTGTAAATGTATTCTTCATAAGGCAAGCTGTCCTTTATATAAGAAAAGAAATAAAAATAGAAAGTAAACAGTAAACGCTCCTGATGTGTTAGAGCCCCGCACCATTGGAGCTACAGCTCAACACCATTAGAGTTGATGGTCAGCACCACCCGTGCTGAAGGTAGACCTTTAATATAAAGTGTAGGCATAATTTTATAATAGAGTGTAAACATGAAGATTGCCTATTATTAAAAGAAAATAAAACAGAACTGTATCTGACTCATATTAACTGTTTATGTCACAACAAGACCTTAAAACTCGAAAGATACTAAAATTGTATATCTGTGTTTCCCTCAATTCACTGAACTGCATTGAAGAAATGAAGTAGATTATAATTTCCTGTCACTCCTGTCACTTTCTCCCATGTTACAATACATTGATAACAAATCGTTTATACAACGTGTTAAAAGTGACAGCAAATGAAAAATAAAAAGATCCAGTAGTAGAGTAAATATAAAGACTGCAAGTTGATTGGATGTGTTGGATGAGTTGGATAGTTGTATGTGTTGGATATTTGTATATTTGGATGTATTGTATATTTGGATGAGTTGGTTATAATCGGGTTAGGAATAAGGCTAAGACAAGGATTTGCAGGTAGGGAGTACAGGTAGAATATAAGCCGGATGACCGGATCAATCCAAAGATAAAACAAAAAAAAGAGAGCCTCGAAGATTTCTCTTCAAAGCTCTCTATATAAAAGAAGGCGGCTACCTACTCTCCCGCATTGCATTGCAGTACCATCGGCGCAAACGGGCTTAACTTCTCTGTTCGGAATGGGAAGAGGTGGGACCCCGACGCAATAACCACCTGATAAATCTTTCGCAGTTGAATATAAAACATCAACCGTATAAGGTGACCTATTTCCACAAGCAAAAAAGAATGAAGAGCAACACAGCTCAAAGTGTGAGGCACCCGTCCTGCCCATTCCTTACAGAAATCGGGCAGGACCGAAGAAAGTTTCGGGCAATTAGTAGTGCTCGGCTTTGACGTCACCGTCTTTACACCTACACCCTATCAACGTCATCGTCTATGACGACCCTTATGAGGAGTTCTCATCTTGCGGCTGGCTTCGCACTTAGATGCTTTCAGCGCTTATCCAATCCAGACTCAGATACCCAGCGGTGCACCTGGCGGCACAACTGGTAAACCGGAGGTCTGTCCATCACGGTCCTCTCGTACTAGTGACGGCACCACTCAAAACTCCAACGCCCACGATAGATAGAGACCGAACTGTCTCACGACGTTCTGAACCCAGCTCGCG
>ERZ772932.990-NODE-990-length-14342-cov-3.117239_pt1 | contig 14342 bp, 8 predicted proteins | sample MGYA00511684_ERZ772932 | MGnify/ENA primary metagenome ERZ772932 (study PRJEB29015, sample SAMEA2738078) | human oral metagenome | biome: human oral; feature: human-associated habitat; material: saliva | place: China | collected 2210 ...
ACAGAGAGAGCTATAGAGTATTACAGACTCTCAAGGCGGCTTGTGGATACAACGGTGGAAAAGTACATGAAGACAATGGTCGCTTCTATATACTAGGATTAGCTCCCAATGCCGCACGTATATCTATCAAACTATGGGCAGAAGGCAGCATCCCCGAGATTGTCGGGAACACCTTACAACATCAGTATGATATGAATATCATATCAGAAAAGGGCAATGTAGATGCAGAGACTCCACCCCTGCGCTCTATCTATCAAATTGTGAAGACAGTCTCTTCTTCGGATAAATCAGACAAATGGTCTTCTAATCTTATCCAAAGTATCGTCGAAAGCATTGTGGAGAATAAGCCCTACCCACAAAGCCTACAACAAGCCTGCTTAGAGCGAATAAGAAGAGGCAATCGCATCACAGAGCTACGAGCTGCAATCCTAAAAGCATATATAAATAGAAAGAAACAACAAGAATACATTACTATGTCACTTGACCCTAATCAAACAAACAAGGCTTACTTAGCCGGCAGATTATTTGCCCTATTCGAAAGCATCCAGCAATGTGCTCTCGGAGGGAATCTGAACAGAACTATTCGAGATGCTTACTATGGCACCGCCTCTACTACTCCCCGCACCATATTTGGTCGCCTTGATGCTCTGTCTAAAGTACATCTATCGAAACTGAGAAAAGAAAAGCCCGGATTGGCTATTCTCAAAGAGAAACAACTGGAAGAGATTTATAATCTAATCCCCGGGGGAGCACCCGAAATGCCAACACATTTCTCTCTAGACGATCAAAGCATCTTTGCAGTGGGTTATTATCATCAACGAGTAGAGGCTTGGCGCAAAAAAGAAGAAACAGAAGACCATTTAGAAGAGTAATCTCAAATCAACAACAATCGAAATAACAATAGATATGGAAAAGACAGCAGTAAACAACAGATACGACTTCGTTTACCTTTTTGATGTATGTGATGGCAACCCCAATGGAGACCCCGATGCAGGGAACATGCCTCGAATAGACCCCGAGACCGGGCATGGACTTGTAACAGATGTATGTCTCAAACGAAAGGTACGCAACTATGTAGAGATTGCTACAAGCACTAATCCATCAAACGATGGTACAAATAAAATCTTCATCAGAGAAGGAGCCGTCTTAAACAACATCATAGGAGAAGAGTTCGAAGCCACTGGCAAAAACACCAAAGAGGCAGCTCGGGCACGTATGTGTGCAAACTATTACGACGTACGCACCTTTGGTGCCGTAATGTCTACAGGTGATAAGGAAAAGAATGCCGGACAAGTACGAGGAGCCGTTCAGTTCACTTTTGCCCGTTCGATTAGCCCCATTGTTGCAAGCGAACATACCATTACTCGTATGGCAGTAGCAACAGAGGAGGAAGCAAAAAAACAAAAGGGAGACAATAGGACAATGGGAAGAAAATCAACAGTCCCCTATGCACTCTATCGCGCCCACGGCTTCATCTCGGCTCATTTGGCCAATGAAACAGGATTTAGTGAAGAGGATCTCGAACTTCTTTGGCAAGCTCTAGAAAAAATGTTTGACTTCGACCGATCAGCATCTCATGGACTTATGGCTGCCAGACGTTTGATCATCTTTAAGCATGACTCAGCCCTAGGCAATGCTCCTTCTCACAAGCTATTGGAGTGTGTACAAGTAAAGCAACGAGATTGCTCTACCCCGGCTCGCAGTTTCTCAGATTTTGAAGTCGTGATAGAACGGGACAAATTACCCCAAGGCGTTGAGCTTATAGAAAGGTTCTAATTCGACGGCATGTCCACAACACGCTACACAGAAGACGAGATGCTGATGCTTTCGGGCATTCAGCATTTCGCTTTCTGTCCCCGTCAGTGGTGGCTTATCCATGTCGATCAGGCATGGGCAGAAAATCGCCTTACAGCCCTGGGGCAACAAATGCACCAGCGTGTCAATGATCCCAATGAGAGCGAACGTCGGGGGACAACTATTACGCTTCGAGCGATGCCCATCGCCTCTACCACCCTTGGGCTGTATGGAGTGGCTGATGCTGTAGAACTCAGACCGACCTCTTCAGAAGAAGGTTTTACTCATCCTCGCTACCCTGGGTATTGGCATCCTACCCCCATAGAGTACAAAAGGGGTGCTCCCAAGCGATACACAAAGGCAGATCAATTGCAACTCTGTGCAGAGGCCATCTGCCTAGAGGAGATGTATAGTGTACACATTCCTTTCGGCTACCTCTTTTATGGGGAAACGAAACATCGATCCGAAGTAGAATTAACCTCAGACCTCCGAGCAGAAACAGCTGAGATCGCAAGGCAAATGCACGAATCCTTTTCTCAAGGGATGGCAATTGCCCCACTTCCAATCACAGCATGTCGCAACTGTTCTCTCCAAGACTTGTGCCTCCCACAGGTAACACAATGTCCCTCCGTCTCCGATTATTTCAAGAAACACAGAATCTTCTAAAAACAACCTTATGCGCAAACTTCTGAATACTCTCTATGTATTAAGCCCCAACGCATACTTACAAAAGGATGGAGAAAATGTGGTGGTACGCATTGATGACCAAGAGAGCTTTCGCATCCCAATCATCAACTTAGAGTCTATTATCAGTTTTTCATACCTCGGAGCCTCTCCCGGGTTGATGAGTCTGTGCACTCGTTGTGGTGTTACACTTTCATTTCACACACCTCGGGGACAGTATATTGGGAGTCTGGAGGGAGAGGTACGTGGCAATGTATTACTCCGGCGCACTCAGTTTAGATATGCCGATGATGAAGTGATGTCTTCCCACTACGCTGCGGCATTCATAGCCGGGAAAATTGCCAATCAGAGATCTGTTTTGGCTCGATTTCTACGAGATCACCGCCCCGAAGATAGTGTTTCTATTCGGCTACAAGAGGTTATAACTCAACTCAAGATTCTAATCCAAACACTCTCTCGACGTAGCTCAAGAGCTCAAGTTATGGGTGTAGAGGGAACCGCTGCCCAACTTTACTTTGGTGTATTTCAGCATTTGATTCTCAATAAAGAATTCTCCTTTAGTGGAAGAAGTAAACGCCCTCCAAAAGACGCTATAAACACGCTCCTATCTCTATTCTACACCATGCTCTCACACGACGTTCGCTCTGCACTCAACTCCGTTGGGCTAGATCCCTATGTGGGATTTTTGCACACAGATCGACCAGGGCGTCCAAGCCTTGCATTAGATTTAATGGAAGAGTTGAGAGCTTATATGGTAGATCGATTTGTCTTATCCATAGTTAATAAAAGACAGGTTCGCCCATCAGACTTTATAGAATATGGGGAAGAAGAGATTAGACTAAGGGACGAGACCCGCAAAGACCTTATAGGACTTTGGCAAAAGCGCAAAAAAGAAGAAATAACTCACCCCTATCTCAACGAGCGCATCCCTCTAGGATTGCTCCCTTATACACAGGCAATGCTATTAGCACGGGCTGTTCGTGGCGAGTTAGAAGATTATCCCGTATTCCTTATCCAATAGCCTTACTCTATATGTATGTACTAGTAACCTATGATGTACAAACATCCGATCCTCAAGGAGCTAAACGCCTTAGAAAAGTTGCTCGTATTTGTAAGAATTATGGACAACGAGTGCAAAACTCGGTTTTTGAATGCCTTGTAACTCCGGCTCAAATGGTCTCGTTAGAGCAAGAACTCTCCTCCAATATAGATCACACCTCCGATAGTTTGCGCATCTATCAACTCGGATCAAACTATAAACGTAACATTAAAATGATTGGCAAAGAAACCTCCTTCGACCTTGAAGGAGAGTTGTTGATATAGCAACTGCGAACCTCATGCTATCAGCAAAATCCTCTATTATTCGCAACTCTTGATCCTCAGGATTATAATATATTACCGAGCATTATTCGGGTACTCTCCTTTTTGTAGTACATTTGCTCTCGCAAAAATGGAGCTATAGTACCTCTATTTTTCGAGCCTATAGCCTCCGCCGTCGCACCCTTCAGGGGTGCGTGAATTGAAACATTATATACTTAAGGCTGGGAGCCTGGCCAGGTATTGTCGCACCCTTCAGGGGTGCGTGAATTGAAACGGTGGCTTTGTGTAGTGCCATGGTGGTATGCTAGGTCGCACCCTTCAGGGGTGCGTGAATTGAAACCCATCACACCCGATAAGCGAAAGAAACCCGACGTCGCACCCTTCAGGGGTGCGTGAATTGAAACTTCGTTGTCTTGATGTCGGAGACAGAGAGAGGGAGGTCGCACCCTTCAGGGGTGCGTGAATTGAAACTTGCAATAGGCGGAATTGCCTTGTGCGCCATCATCGTCGCACCCTTCAGGGGTGCGTGAATTGAAACTCCTGCACTATCTCCCCCTTGTTGTTGATAAGCGTCGCACCCTTCAGGGGTGCGTGAATTGAAACCTCTTTGCTCTTTAGAATTGATGGGATGGAGGCAGTCGCACCCTTCAGGGGTGCGTGAATTGAAACGCAGGGGGTGTGAACTAACCTCTGCACCTCCTCTAGTCGCACCCTTCAGGGGTGCGTGAATTGAAACAACTACACGATTGACGGTAACCCAAGCGAAACCTGCAGTCGCACCCTTCAGGGGTGCGTGAATTGAAACGCCAATATAGTATATTTTATAGTGATATATTTCCGTCGCACCCTTCAGGGGTGCGTGAATTGAAACTGGTAGTAGATACCACCATTGATAGCCACTTGTGTCGCACCCTTCAGGGGTGCGTGAATTGAAACGTTGTTAGTTGTTGGAGGGGAGGGGTGATTGTGGTCGCACCCTTCAGGGGTGCGTGAATTGAAACGGAGATGCTGCACTCACGCAGCGAGGGGTCGAAGGTCGCACCCTTCAGGGGTGCGTGAATTGAAACGCAGCACCTTCAATCTTCCAAGTCACCCCCAATGGTCGCACCCTTCAGGGGTGCGTGAATTGAAACTCTACAATGGTCGAAGCTGGGCAACGACATGAAGGCAGTCGCACCCTTCAGGGGTGCGTGAATTGAAACTCGTAGATGGACTTAATCTCCACGAGTCCAATGCGTCGCACCCTTCAGGGGTGCGTGAATTGAAACTATCGCACAAGTGCAGAGATGCGGCGTGCTCTTGGTCGCACCCTTCAGGGGTGCGTGAATTGAAACCCAGAATAACCCTACAATATCAGCCTCACTCTTGGAGTCGCACCCTTCAGGGGTGCGTGAATTGAAACAGGAACTTTACTGTTATCTCAGAGATCATCACCTCCGTCGCACCCTTCAGGGGTGCGTGAATTGAAACACCCGCCTACAACGCTCTCCGAGGCTTACATCAGTCGCACCCTTCAGGGGTGCGTGAATTGAAACTAAATTCAACCTTACAAACGAGCTCAAGACGAGCTGTCGCACCCTTCAGGGGTGCGTGAATTGAAACACACCACATCCTGATCCCAGTCCTCCTTGTCGAAGTCGCACCCTTCAGGGGTGCGTGAATTGAAACCGAGCCGGTGAGATACGCGTAATCTTCAACGTTCGTCGCACCCTTCAGGGGTGCGTGAATTGAAACATAGCTCTTAAGGTCGTTGAGAATCTTCTGATTGAGTCGCACCCTTCAGGGGTGCGTGAATTGAAACTTGCCATCAAGGACAAGTCGGAGGTGCTGAACTCGTCGCACCCTTCAGGGGTGCGTGAATTGAAACTTGATACAGCCTACACGGATAAGACGACCAACGACGTCGCACCCTTCAGGGGTGCGTGAATTGAAACTCCGGATCATGGGATGAGCTCGACAAGCGAGGCGTCGCACCCTTCAGGGGTGCGTGAATTGAAACTACCACCTCGGCCGAGGTCGGGAAATACTTGCGGGTCGCACCCTTCAGGGGTGCGTGAATTGAAACACGGGGGATGCGGTTAAACTCCTTAATCTCCGCGTCGCACCCTTCAGGGGTGCGTGAATTGAAACTAATGCCGTTACAACTTGATACCCCTATAGAGTGGTCGCACCCTTCAGGGGTGCGTGAATTGAAACATGGCGTTGCCCGAAGTGGATGCAATCCTATCGGTCGTCGCACCCTTCAGGGGTGCGTGAATTGAAACAAAGAGGAACGGAAATCTCCCGTAATAACATTTGTCGCACCCTTCAGGGGTGCGTGAATTGAAACAGACTACCTGCGACCTGGTGGTTGAGATTTCTCTGTCGCACCCTTCAGGGGTGCGTGAATTGAAACCTGCTTCTGCTTGAATGCCTCCGCCTCTTGTTCGTCGCACCCTTCAGGGGTGCGTGAATTGAAACGAAGCTCAAAAGTATCATTAAGAAAGCGAGTTTGAGTCGCACCCTTCAGGGGTGCGTGAATTGAAACTTTTGCAACGCGATGGCGTCCTGCTTGTTGCTCTGTCGCACCCTTCAGGGGTGCGTGAATTGAAACCCCACCGCCGAGGAGCTCCACGACATGGAGCAGAGTCGCACCCTTCAGGGGTGCGTGAATTGAAACAGCACATTGTTAAGGACGGAGCCGGCAAGACTGCGTCGCACCCTTCAGGGGTGCGTGAATTGAAACATTTTTAGCCATTAACTCAATAGGATTGTAAGTATAGTCGCACCCTTCAGGGGTGCGTGAATTGAAACCCAATCTACAACAAAGACAGATACGGAAAAATCAGAGTCGCACCCTTCAGGGGTGCGTGAATTGAAACGACCGAGTGGTAGCCATGTACCGAGAGCACACCGCGTCGCACCCTTCAGGGGTGCGTGAATTGAAACACTCCAGGAGGCTTTTGCGCATCGGCGAAAGATGGGTCGCACCCTTCAGGGGTGCGTGAATTGAAACTGTGAAGAGCACAATCTTAATCTTGTGAAGTACTAGTCGCACCCTTCAGGGGTGCGTGAATTGAAACTCAATGGATAGACCAGGAGATTGCAAAGTTGGAGTCGCACCCTTCAGGGGTGCGTGAATTGAAACCTGCATACCAATAGTAGCAAAAGTGGGATTATAGAAAGTCGCACCCTTCAGGGGTGCGTGAATTGAAACATCAACTGCTGTAACAGTAGCACTAAAATCAACCTCAGTCGCACCCTTCAGGGGTGCGTGAATTGAAACCGAGTAGGGGATAGCTATTTTTGGATAGGCCGTGTCGCACCCTTCAGGGGTGCGTGAATTGAAACAGCTGCTCTTTTACGATACCAGTTTCCGCATTTAGGTCGCACCCTTCAGGGGTGCGTGAATTGAAACGCTTGAGTTTGTATTGACTGCGCGGTAAGCAAAGCGTCGCACCCTTCAGGGGTGCGTGAATTGAAACCTCTGCGCTGCCATCGGGCTAAAATGAGGGGTAGTCGCACCCTTCAGGGGTGCGTGAATTGAAACTTCGAATGGAGGAGCGTATTGAAAAGTCTTTTAATGGTCGCACCCTTCAGGGGTGCGTGAATTGAAACTACAAAGGCCTTGTATGAGATGCGCCCTAGGTCTGGTCGCACCCTTCAGGGGTGCGTGAATTGAAACCCGAACGCGAATATCAAGATTAGGGAATGCTTTAGTCGCACCCTTCAGGGGTGCGTGAATTGAAACTTGCTATTGTTGAAGGGAATGATATAAGCATACCCGTCGCACCCTTCAGGGGTGCGTGAATTGAAACTAAGGCTAGAGCAATACTAGACAAGTATGCCGAGTCGCACCCTTTAGGGGTGCGTGAATTGAAACATCTCCAACATCGCCGACTTGGGGATCTGAATAAGTCGCACCCTTTAGGGGTGCGTGAATTGAAACTAGGGCAGACGTGCTCAGGAATTGATGATGAGAGGTCGCACCCTTTAGGGGTGCGTGAATTGAAACCCGAATTTGCGGCCGCAATCACGGGCTACATGAAGGTCGCACCCTTTAGGGGTGCGTGAATTGAAACACCCACGCCGGCTCCATTGTACGAATCGCTTCCAAGTCGCACCCTTTAGGGGTGCGTGAATTGAAACCTCAAAATTACGCATAAGCAGACGATAAGGCACGTCGCACCCTTTAGGGGTGCGTGAATTGAAACCTTTACACTGTTTGCATTCAAAACGTTGTTCAAAGTCGCACCCTTTAGGGGTGCGTGAATTGAAACACCGAGGCTGAGAGTATGGCATACGCCTACGTGGAGGTCGCACCCTTTAGGGGTGCGTGAATTGAAACGAGGATGTTTTGGTCGTAGAAACAGATGGAAGAAGTCGCACCCTTTAGGGGTGCGTGAATTGAAACGTTTCCGTCCGCCCCGTGAGGGGGATTAGGGGTACGTCGCACCCTTTAGGGGTGCGTGAATTGAAACGGGTCGGGAGGAGCTAATCCCGAGGCCCTCTATTAGTCGCACCCTTCAGGGGTGCGTGAATTGAAACGGATATAATGAGCGTTATGCGGAATTGAAGTATGGGTGCATCCTTCTTCCATAAGTACAGAAAAAGGGAACCCCTCTCAAGGGAGCTCGCTCTAAGGCGAGTATCTACTCTTGAGAGGGGTGATTTGTATTCTTAGAAGTTGCGCAGGATCTTAGGGAGTATTCCCATCCACATCCTCCTGAGGCAACACACTATCGGTGGGCTGAGGAGTCGGTTGCGCGGCTCCGTCTTGGTCGAATCCACGGGTGGACTCTTCCCCATATATCATTTGGATAAAGCCCATCAGCGTATTAGCTTCGTGGTCTACTACTTTGGAGCCATGGCTTCGTGCCACTTGCAAAGCAAGGCGAGCCACAGAGAAAGTCTCGTCTACCACCCCATCTCTATAGTGGCGGAAGAACATCTTTTGCAGTCGCGAGCCTCCCATGGCAAGGTTCATAAGCCAACGGCTCTTGCGCATATATTTGGCCATTACATCCGAAACGATCTCATCCCCTCGCTGTGTAAGCCCTGCCTTATAGCAGACATCGGCAAGCATAAGTTCGTTGCGCGAATAGGGGACTGCCTTAGGATTGATCTCCTTGAAGCACTTCTCCAAGACCTCGCACGCACGCTTCTTATCACCCTTAGCGAGTAGCGCATTGGCCAAAGAGGGGAAGAGCATACCACGATAGTAGCCACTAATCGTATTGCGGATATTCTCGTCGAAGTAGATATTGGGGTCACTAGCTCCAAACCAACGGTACTTATTCATCACGAGATCGTACTCATGCTCAACATCTTCTTCATAGGGAGTGCCTATCACGGAGATGGGGTTGAGGCGCCAGGTCATACCATCAGCCGTGAGGTAATTAGGCAGATTGGTAAAGGCGTTGATGGGTGTCGAACGTGCCCAATAGAGAGGACGTTGCCAACTGTTCGCCCCGAGCAAATCGAGGATAGCGAGCTTATCTCGCCCGGCAATCCGACTCCCCGAGAGGTCGATAAGCATTTCGCCGGGCAAGCTATCGCCCAAGAGGGGATAACGCTTAGCCAGCATCGACCGATCCAGCGGGAGCAAAAGTTGATTCGAAGGTAATACGGCCTGACCATACCCCGGGGATTGAACGACCATCTCCAGCGCCTTATCTAGAGGAAGTAGAGGCCCCTCTTGTATAAAGGCAAAGGGATTTCTGTAGTAAAAATCGGGGGTCATGAAACGGTGAGGCATGGGAGGCGCATCGTAGAGTTGCTGCTGCATCTGATCCACATACCACTCACCCCCTAAGTAACTTAGGTTCGCCACCATTACATCGGGGCGTACTCCTTCTACCTCTTGAGCATACCAGAGCGGGAAGGTATCGTTATCTCCGAAGTCGAAAATAATTGCGTTGGGCTGACACCCGATCAAGAAGTTGTAGCCGAAGTCGGAAGCAACGGTTCTGCCGGAGCGGTCGTGATCGTCCCAGTTCTGACCTGCCATTTGGAGGGGGACCAGCACTGCCACCACAGCCCCAATAGCTGCGCTCACCATGGGCGAGAGCTTTAGGCGCTGCAATAGGTAGTAAAGTCCGGCGATACCCATACCTACCCAAATAGCAAAGGCATAGAATGAACCGGCATAGGCATAGTCTCGCTCACGGGGTTGCCCGGGGGTTTGGTTGATGTATATAACAATGGCCAACCCCGTCATAAAGAAGAGGAAGAAGACAACCCAAAAGCTCTGTATCCCTCGCGCGCCTCGCATCAATTGGAATACAATCCCCAAGATACCGAGGATGAAAGGGAGCAGATAGTAGACATTATGCCCTCGGTTATCTGCAATCTCATCGGGGAGGTCGTCTCCACTCCCCAATACTATATTATCAATGAAAGGAAGCCCCGTGGAGACACCGCCTCGGAGGTTGGAACCATCACCGTAGAGGTCGTTTTGGCGTCCTATAAAGTTCCATGCAAAATAGCGCCAGTACATATAGTTGACCTGATAGCCGAAGAAGAACTTCAGATTTTCCACAAAAGTGGGTTGAGAGAGGTCTTCTTCGCTACGACCCATCCAGCTGTTGTAACTAGCAATATGGTTAGGATCCGAGGAATAAGCTCTTGGGAAGAGGGTTTGATTGGTGTAAACCGGCTTCTCTTCCATATAGAGCTCTATATAGCGATCGGGGTCGTTGGGGTTTGACTTGGGGGCGGCACTTATCACCTTCTTGGTCGGCTCGTAGCGCATCACCCTAGAGGCAAACGTTTGTCCATAGAGCAGGGGCCTATCGCCATACTGCTCCCGATTGAGATATTTCTTAAGCGACAAAGCGTTATTGGGGCTATTCTCATTCATCGGTGTATCTGCCACGGAGCGAATCAAGATCACACCATAGGACGAAAATCCGATAGCAATTACAGCCAGCGAAATCTGTAAAAGCCCCAGCACTCGCTGCGATACCTTTTTGTTGAAGAGGGTAAACCAAACCAAAATTGCAAGGCACAGTAACCACACCCATACGCTATCGGACATGAAGGGAATCCCCATCAAAATGGAGCTACAAAGTAGCGAGATACGGCTACGACGCTCATTCTTTCCTCGATAGAACTCCCATGCAGACCACGCCAGTACACCCAAAAGCAGGACAACATAGAAGAGGAATCCGCTATTAAAGCCCAGCCCCAGCGTATTTACGGCAAAGAGGTCAAATGCAGCTCCGAGCTTTACAGAGCCCTGTATGATGCCGTACATCATCACAACAATGAGGATGAAGGAGAGTAAAACAGCTCCAATAGCACCCTTCATAGAGGGGGTTTTAGTCCTCTTATAGTAGTAAATCAATGCCATGGCAGGGATGCAAAGAAGATTGAGGAGATGCACCCCGATACCTAAGCCCATGAAGTAAGCAATGAGCACAAGCCAGCGATCGGACTCGGGCTTCTCGGCGTGCTCTTCCCACTCCAGCATCAGCCAAAAGACTAGGGCTGTGAAGAAAGAACTAAAGGCATACACCTCCGCCTCCACGGCACTAAACCAGAAGGTATCGCTAAATGTGTAGACCAATGCCCCGGCAACGCCCGAAGCAAAAATAGCAATAGACTGAGCTTTGGTGAGGTGAGCCGGCTTGCCATCTGAGGTGAATCCCGTACGCACCCCGGGAGCGATAAGCCGCCGCACTAGATGAGTGATGGTCCAATAAAGGAACAAAATGGTGAAGGCGCTGAGCAAAGCACTCACGGCATTGCAAATCAGCCCCACCTTCATGGGATCACTCGTTACCTGCGTGGCTAGGTTGTACACAAGCATAAAAAATGGGGCGCCGGGAGGATGCCCCACCTCCAGATTACGCACAGTAACAATAAACTCAGCACAATCCCACAAGCTAGCTGAGGGACCAATAGTCAAGAGATAAACTATGGCTGCAACGGCAAATGTGAGCCATCCTAAACCACAATTGATCTTTCTAAAAGATTTCCATTCCATACTATATGGTAAATAAATACCCTATTACATTGGGTACAAAGATAGTTGAGAATTAGCGAAGAGCAAGCACTCTCCGCTCCCAAAGGAGAAGGGACGCCTTGAGAGTGGAGCCCAAAGCGAAGTTGCCCAAACGCCCATCGGCACGTACAACCCGATGGCATGGAACCACCCAAACAAAGGGATTAGCCCCCACAGCCGTGCCCACGGCTTGCAACGCTCCAGGGCTACCAATAGTCCGAGCGAGGGCTTGATAGGTAGCCGTCTCACCTAGAGGAACAGACCTTATCGCCCGCCACACAGCCTTGCGGAAGGGAGAAGCCGCCACCTCAGTAAACTCGGGTCGAGCAACCGCAAGAAGAGCTAACACCTCCCGTTCGTCCGAAGAGAGGGGTACCTCAAGATGGAGATCGAAAGAATAAAGGGTACTCAGGCGAGTCTCTTGGGGGCAGGGAGGGAGCTCCACATGAGGTGCCACCAAATGCCAAGACTTAGGGGAGATCTCAAGCTCAATCCCACCCAAGAAGGGAAGTAAAAATAGGGACATAAGCCACCCCTTACGAGAGAGTCTCTTGCTCCTCGGGGAGCGCAGAGGCTATGGCGCTACGCACCTCATCCAAGGCTTGTAGCATATTGCGGGGATATTCGCCCGTTTTATCAATATGAATGGGAGGATGAATGGTAAGAGTAAGGCGAGTGGGATGGACCCAACGTGTCCCTGCACGGAGGGCTTGATAAGAACCATCAAGGGAGACCGGGATAATAGGGACGTCTAACTCATGCGCCAATACAAATCCGCCTTTTTTGAAGCGATCCATTCGCCCCGTGAGTGTACGGCTCCCCTCGGGGAAGATGAAAATAGAAGTACCCTCGCTCAATACTTGTCTTGCACTCTCCATTGTCTCCTGGATGGATCCCTTCTTTTGGTCATCTACAAAAATAAATCCGGCCATCTGGCAGGCTTTACCCATAAAAGGCACTTTACGCAGGCTCGCCTTCATTACCCAACGGAAGGGGATAGGGAGCAAGCCATACATCATAAAGATATCGAAGGCACCCTGATGGTTGGCCATCACCACACAAGGTTTGTGATCTTTGGGGATATACTCGCGCCCCACCACCCGAGTAGGGCACAGAGAAAGCACCAAGCCAATGCGAGACCAGAAGACTCCGGGCCAGTAGCCAAAGATACGTCGCCCACCCAAGGCACACCCTATAACCGTAATTGTAGAGAGCAAGATGGTTGCTACAACAAACAAGGGTGCAGCCACGAGACAATAGTAAACGAGATAGAGAGCCCGCAGCAGTTTCTTCATGAGAGGAGGATTTATTGATCTTCTTATCCTTAGTACTTTAGGATGCGACGTTCGTCTCGCAACTGATGCAGGGCGGAGTCTAGCAAACCATTAACAAAGACGCCACTCTCTGCCGTGGAGTAGATCTTTGCAAGTTCGATATACTCATTAAGCGTTACCGTGGTGGGAATCGTGGGGAACGACAGTAGCTCCGCAAGTGCCATTTGCAGAATAATCATATCCACATCGGTCACTCGATCCATATCCCAATTCCTGAGATTCTTATTGATAATCTCGCGGTACTCGTCCTCGTGCACAATAGTGGTTCGGAGCAATTCGACTGCGAGGTTCGTATCCTCCTCATCTTTGTAAGCCGGAATAATAACCTCATCGAAAGAGGTATCAGGCTTTGCCTTACGCATACTCTTGAGGGCAAACTCCTTCTCAATCTCTACCGGACTGGAGGCAAGCCGTACAGCGTGGTAATACTCCGTACCCTTAAGTCCGGCTACTACCTCGTCTACCTCGTCTATGTCTACCTTGTCTTCTACCTCTATCTTTTCGGTTACACCCAAAGGATTATCCCAGTAGAGCGAAAGCCCTTCGAGGAATTCGTCGAGCTCTTCGTTGCGGAAGGTATAAGCAGAAAAAGCCTGCACCCAAAACTTGGCATCGGCAGCAAAGGTATCGGGAGCTGAGGTTATGTATTCTTTATAGAGATCACTCGCCAAGATCTCATCAAGGAGTTTGGACAAGAGTCTATCATCGTCTGACCAGATAAGCCCACGCTCACGGATGAACTCCTGTAGTGTAGTACTAGCCTCAATCGCCTGTGCCAAGCGATTATTAGCCAAGCGCATATTGGGGTTAATATCCTCCTCGGTGCGCAAGAGTTTATTGCGACGTCGCTCCAAACGCGCTTGATGAAAGCGAGTCAGGGCGGGTACAAGAGTCAGAAGGTATAGATAGAGGTCGTGGGTTCTCTCGTTAGAAGTGGTCAATTGGGCTTCCGCCTCAGCAAGTTGCTTCCCAGGATTGTGGTAATAAGCAAAGAGTTCTTGCAACACACGGATGCGAATGAGCGTTCGGTTGATCATTGAGTTTCTATTTCAATCCATCGCAGGGGGAAAAGGGCACTTTTACCCACCCCCTTACGGGAGTACAAAGGTAGCGGTTTCTAGGTTCTCTACAATACTATTCCCCAAAAGAAGCTGGGGCTGCAGATTCTAGTATCAAGTGCAACGGTATGACAAAAGTAGTGCTAGTACTTCATTCGGGGATTT
>ERZ772932.995-NODE-995-length-14303-cov-8.844680_pt1 | contig 14303 bp, 11 predicted proteins | sample MGYA00511684_ERZ772932 | MGnify/ENA primary metagenome ERZ772932 (study PRJEB29015, sample SAMEA2738078) | human oral metagenome | biome: human oral; feature: human-associated habitat; material: saliva | place: China | collected 2210 ...
CCACGGTTTCGCCCGCACGAGCCCCTGGACGCTGCTGGGAAGCACCCAGCCCGCGAACGACGCGCCGGCCTCGTTCTCCTTCGAACTGCATCACACGGGCGAGACCTCTGCCCTCTATCCGCATTCCTTCTGCGCGCGTCTGGACATCACCGCCGGTGCTGAGCTGAACGTGACCCTGACCCTCACCAACGAGGACGACCACCCCTTCGCTATCGAGGCCGCCCTGCACACCTACCTGCACGTCGGCGACGTCAAGGACGTGACGGTAGAGGGCATGGACGGGGAGCGCTACTACGACAAGGTCCGCGAGCGCTACGCCACCCAGACCGGCGACGTGACTTTTATCGGCCCAACGGACCGCGTCTACACGTCCACCCAGCAGGTCCAGGTCGTCGACCCGAAGCTGGGCCGACGCATCATCGTGGACAAGAACGGTTCAGGCTCGACGATCGTGTGGAACCCCTGGTCGCAGGGCGCGGCCACGATGAGCGACATCGGCGAGGGCGAGTGGCAGAACTTCGTGTGCGTGGAAACCGCGGCGGTGCGCGAGCGCGCTCTGACGCTGTGGCCGGGGCACCCCCACATCATGACGCAGACCCTTGCCGTGGAAACGCTGGACTGACCAACCCGCGAGTAGGATTGGCTCCAGCTACGACCAGAAAGGCCCTCATGGCTCTCACTTCCACGATCGCGTCCGCGTACCTGTCCGTTTCCCGCTGGAAGCTGTCCACGCAGCCCCTGCCGGACAAGGTCATCGTCATCGGCGCCCCGCACACCTCGAATTGGGACGGCATCTTCATGGCGATTTCCATGTGGAAGTCCGGGCGCACCTTCTCGTTCCTCGTGAAGGATTCTGTCGTCAAGGCCCCGGTGCTCGGCTGGTTCGTGAAAAAGATTGGTGCGGTCGCCGTCGAGCGCAGCGCCGCGCATGGCCTGGTCGAGCAGGTTGCCCAGCGCATCCGCGAGGCAGACACCTTCACGCTGTGCATCACGCCGAAGGGCACACGCTCGCCTCGCGATTTCTGGAAGTCCGGCTTCTACCGCATCGCGATGGAGGCAGGCGTGCCGATCCAGCTGGGCTTCATCGACCGCAACACCCGCACGTTCGGCTGGGGCCCGACGTACCAGCTGACGGGCGACGTGCGCGCCGACATGGAGGTCATCCGCGCGTTTTACGCCGACAAGGTGGGTATTCGCCCCGAGAAGACGTCTGTGCCGCGGCTGCGTGCTGAGGACGAGGCCGAATGAGGCTCACGCGAGCACTGCTCGGTACCGCTGGGGCTCTCGCCCTGACGGCGGGTGGTGCTGCGGCGTATGCGGACGAGCCGACGCAGATTCGCCTCGCCGAGGTGTACGAGATGACGCCGGGAGTGAGCGCGACCCATGAGGTGACCCTGTCGACGGATCACGCTTTGATCGGTGAGCAGTGTCAGTCGATGGGCACGGCAGCGCAGGCGACTTCTTCGCTGCTGGTGGATGCGGGCGGGGTCATGGGATGCCGTTTCACCTGGGATCTCGAGGACGCGGGCGCCGAGGTCGTCTCGGTTGACGACGGCGGGGTCTTCCACTTCGAGTCGACGTCGGCCCGACTGCTGGAGGGCTTTTCCTCGCCCGAGGCATCGGCCTCGATCGAGTCGGTGACCCTCATTGCTCACGATTCAGTCGTCGTTGAGGCCTCTGACGGCGGGGAGATTTCGGTTCCTTCGTCGTCCACGAAGAACGACGCGAGCACGGTCGTGTGGCACGGCGTGACGGACAACGTGAGTGCGTCGGGCTCGGTTGCGCCGGGGGCCTCCGCGCCAACGCCATCAACGTCCCCGGCTTCGAGCGCTACCTCGGCGCCTTCCTCTGAGCAGCGAGGCGGGAGCTCGGTCGGGCGTTCTCTGCTGCCCGTCCTCGCAGTAACCGGGTCGGTATTGGCTCTGGTGGCCATCGGAGCGCTCGTGCGTGGCCGCGCCGCGTCGCAGCGGCGAGCAGCAGACGCTCAGTTCGATCGCGATGCCTCGCTGAAGAATGCGCGCCGCGCTCAGGCAGGTGCACGGAAGACCTCCGCACTCCCCTACGCGCGCAGCACGGCCATCTCGAAGGGGTCCGAGGCCCCCTCGGACGAGGAGCGTTTCGCTCCTCCCGAGTGACCTCATTCGTCTGCGACAACGACGTGCCCCGGCCTCTTCCCGAGGCCGGGGCACGTATCGTTAGCCGATATGGAAGTAGCGTTCGACGAGGTCTTCCACCGAAATACGCGAGTCGGCCAGGTCGTCGCGCAGGTGCACGTCCCCGAGCGCGACCAGGTGAGACGCCCACGAATCAATGAGGCCCGCGGGGAACACGCCCTTCGCCTCGTAGTCCTCGCGCTGGGTGAGGAGCCTACCGGCGGCCTCGAAGCAGGATCCGGGCAGCTGATCGAGGTCGGGGGTCTGCGAGGCGTCGCCGTCGACCTTGCGCTCGCGCGCGTAGTCGGCCATGCCCGGTTCGGTCAGGCCGATACGTGCCGCAACAGCGATACCGGCCAGCAGCAGGTGGACGGCCGCAGAACCGTCGGGGCTGCGTAGCTCGACCGTTTGGGAGTCGCTCGGCAGCTCGTCGATGGGAGGCTCGGCGGGGTTCGCGTCACGGAACATCGAGTCATCGATGTTCTGCCATCCCAGGGGCACGCGCACGAGGACGGAGCGGTTACGGTCGCCCCAGCAAATCGCCGTGGGGGCCTCCTGATGCGGCACGAGGCGCAGGAAGGAGGTGGGGACCGTATTGCCAAAAGCGGTCAGGGAAGCGGCATGCGACAGGTAACCGCCGATGACCTTCAGGGCCGTCTCCGTCAGGCCCGATCCGGTCGAGAACTGGTTGACACCATCCTTGACGAGGCGGGTGTGGAAGTGCATTCCCGAACCGGCCTGACCAACCGCGATCTTCGGTGAGAAAGAGACGTGAATGCCGTAGGAGTGGGCAACCTCGCGCAGCACCCACTTCGCGAGCACCATCTGGTCGGCGGCATCCAGGGCGTCCACGGGCAGGAATTCGATCTCCTGCTGAACCATCTGACGACCGTCGGACACGAAGTTACCGACCTCCGAGTGGGCGTACTTGACCGAGCATCCCATGGACACCAGGTGCAAGAGGGTCTCCGTGCGCACGCTCTCCCACTTCGAGAAGGGCCCCGATTCGTGGTAGCCGCGCTGCGGTTCGACGGGGAACAGGTCCTCCTCGTCTGAGAAGAGGTAGTACTCGAGTTCACCGAGGGCCTGCAGTTCACAACCCGTCTCTTCCTTCAGGGCACGCTGGGCCTTGCGCAGAATCTCCTGCGGTGCCGAGGCCAGGGGCTTACCGTCGACGTCGTAGAAGCCGCACAGGATATCCAGGGTCGGAATGTGCGAAAAGGGGTTGAGGAAGGACGTGGCCAGGCGGGGCACGACGTACAGGTCGGAGGAGGTCGCCTCGACGAAAGTGAAGAGCGACGAGCCATCAACGCGTTCCCCCAGCGTCAGCACACGATCCAAATGCGCCTTGGACTGGATCGCGAAGTTCAGTGTCTTCAGGCGACCGTCGCCTCCGATGTAGCGCAGGTTGAGCATCCTGATGCCGTTGTCCTCGATATAGCCGATGATGTCAGCTTTCGTAAAATCCTTCGCCGGCTTTCCGAGGTCAGCAACGAGCGGATTTGGACTGAGGGAAACGGTGTCGGTCGACAGCATGAAGCACTCCTCCTTGAGTATGACTGGGTTCACATCAGCACGACCATTGTAGACCCGTTCAACAAACCTGACAGTCGAGAGATAATCGCAACCTTCCACCAATTCCGCAGATTGACGAACGAAAACGCTCCACACCATTAGTGATGCTTGTTACACTTTTTGTAGCCAAGTCCAAGGAGCCGCCATGGCGACCACTCACCCCCGCCTTCCCCACGACACAACCAGACCACCCGCTTGCTCATGGCGCGGTCTCCTCGTCGATTCGGCGCGCACATTCTGGCCGGTCCCCACCATGGAATTACTCCTGACCGTCATGGCCCGCTACCACTTCAACGTCTTGCACTGGCACCTCACCGACAACACCGGGTGGCGCATGCGTGTGCCCGAATACCCCATGCTGACCGCAATCGGCGGAAACATCCCGCGTCAACCCAGCGACTGGTACGACCCCGAGTGCGCTCCCAGCCGAAAAGGCTCATGGCGACTCACTCCCGCACACTCGACCCAAGGTTTCTACTCGGACGCCAACATACGCCACCTCGTCAACTTTGCAGCGGCGCGCGACATCCGTATCGTTCCGGAAATTTCCATCCCCTCCCACGCTGGAGCCGCGATCCGCGCCTATCCTCACCTAGGAAACCCCGCCCTCGTCAACGAGGCACCCCACGGGGTCAACCAAACGCTCTGGCCCAGCGCCGCCTCTCTCAACTTCGTCGAAGCTGCGTTTCATCACGCCTGCTCCCTCTTCCCCTCACCAACCATCCACATCGGGGGAGCAACGACCGACTGGGCACCATGGGAATCCGATTCCTCCCTAATACGCGCAGGACTCACCTCCGGCGCAGCGATCGAGCGGCTCTTTATCGACCGAGCGCTGCGCACTCTCCACTTTCACGGCAGACGCGCGGCCGCCTGGGACAGCCTCACGAAGGCCTATCCAACACCCCCACCGGGAACCACTCTCCTTGCCCACCGTCCCGGGAACGCTGGACGTCGGGCCGCCGAATCTTCTGGAGCTCCGTGGGTTCTGGCGGACGCCGACATTCTCACCCTCAGCCACCCTGGGCGAACCAACAGCCCCCTCGAGCCCGCCCACACTCTCTTCAACAACCTCACCCACCGGTTGCGCGGGGAGCGGCTGAAAGGAGTTGAGGCCGTGGCGTGGTCCTCAACCGTCACCACCCCGGACATCCTCTTCTATCATCTCCTCCCCAGGCTCCTCGTCATCGCGGAAGCGGCGTGGCACGGGGAGGATTCCCTGCCTTGGGACAAGCTGGCGCCGCTCGTCGAGCAGGAGATGGCACACCTGCGGCGCTCAGTCCCCTACTGGAATCCACAACGGCCATGATGAAGGGCCGCGCACCCGAGTCGAATGCGCGGCCCCGTGCCCCCTAGCGGGGCAGGATTCGGAGCAGGCATGAACCCGCCCCACTAGGACTATGAAGGTGCTACGACCAGGCTTTCAGACGCTCAGCGAGAGCGCGTGCCGCAGCATCCAAACGCTCGACTTCCTGGGCGTCTCCACCCCTGACCGCACGCCAGTAGGAAACTTTCGTCCGCAAGAACTCACGACGCAGCTCAAGAATCTGCGCCTCTTCCCGCAAGCGCTCATCCTGCTGCTCCAGCAAGGTGATGAACTCGGAAATATCACGCTCGCCACCAAGGCCCGAGCGAACGTACTCACGCATATCAGCAATCGACATGCCGGACGCCGACAGGCACGACACCCACGTCAACAGCTCAAGGTCGTCTTCCTGATAGATGCGGTGACCGCTCGAAGGGTCACGCGCGATGGCAGGAATGACGCTCACATCCTCGTAGTAACGCAGGGTGGACGCGGGCAGCCCAACAAGCGCCGCTACCTCCTTGATGGAGTACGTGCGCCCGGAGCCTGTCCCTACCATAGCTTCACCCTAAAAGACCTCAAGTCCTTGAAGTCAAGCGGAAGTGCGGGACGTGCATCACGCGCTGCGACCTGCACAAAGACACAAGCAGCCTTCTATCGCCGCACAGGGTTGAGAATCGGCACAAAACGCCTCAGCGCACCTGCGCTAGAGAAGCTCTGCACGCCTCTGGAAAGCCCAGATAGGACAGGTCTCCTCACGCATATGAACGTCGACGCGGTCGAGAAGTTCACAACCGCCATTGAGATAGAAACGCGCATTCTTTTCCGTCGAGGTCACGAATCCGTATGCACGCCCACCACGCTTGGCCACATAATCCGGCAGGACCTTGGAGACCAGCCAGCGCCCCACACCGCGGCCTCGCATGCTCGCATCAACGGAGAGCACCTCGAGATACCAGTCGAAATCGCCATTATCGATGGCGATCTGATCAGATCGCTCGGTCGCGTCAAGGAAATCAGCCACGAGGCGCGGGGAAGCATATCGGAAGAGCTCATAGCCTCCACTGACGAAGCTACGCACCACACCAACCTTGCGATCGTGCATGAGCGCCGTTGCGACAACACGCCCCTCACACTCCACGACAAGCGCGTGACGCACCCATTGATAGGAGGACGCGAGCATACGATTGATCGCGGCCAGGCATTGCGGGTAACGGTCCGGCCGGTAGAGGTAGGGCTTGAGCATGATGTGCAGCGGATAGTCGAGGAATCCCTCGGTGATAATGCGCGTCATTTCAGGAATATCATCGCGCGTAGCAGGTCGACACTTCACGAGCTACCCCTTCATCGACATGGACATATGAGCAATTTACTATCGAAAACCTAACTGCAGGTAGACACCTGTCATCCTACGGGATAGACGCCGATCTGGCCTTGTCAACGAGGTGTATTTTTCTTTGTCACTCAGTGGTCTTTCACTTGACGATCGGTCAGGTATTCTCACGCACACTCCCCCTCGTTGCTTTGTATCCACGAACGGACGATAATCGAGTGGTTCATATCAGGAGGACTGCATGCGACTCTTTCGCGCCCTGTGCGCCACGCTCGGGGCACTGCTCATCGTGTCGACGCTACCGTCGGGGGCCTATGCCGCCGACGGGCCGACGCTGTCAGAGACATTCGTTCTGACCAAGGACGGCCAGCTCGTCGACACGCTGACGATCATCGACCCGTCGCGGACGATGAGCGAGTCGGCGTGCCAGCCATACGCCGGCAAGTCGTCGGACCAGCACGTTGAGTTCGTGACGCGCGACGACGCGACCGTGTGCCACATGCAACTCATGTACACGAACGCTGAGAATGAATCTGAGTTCTCTATCGAGGACTCAGGCGAGTTCGTCATGACCGCTCACGCCGAGCGCACACTCACCGAGTCTCGAAAGTTGTTCCACCCGGACCTGACGCTGAAGTCTCTGTCCCTGAGCGTCGAGGGAGAGGTGCAGTCCTCCACCGCGGGCGCTTCGACATCTGCGGCGACATACGAGGGCCGCACGTTCTCCGTCACCTCGTGGACCGACACCGTGCCCCAAATGATTACCGTGAAGGGCTCTCTCACCCCTGGCGGAGACCCCAGTGCCGCGGCGACGACGAATGCACTGAAGGATCCGTGGGGCGTGACCCCGATGCCTGCCTCGGCCTCGGCGAGCCCGAGCGCAGCGCCGACGGCGGGCGCTGCCGCCGCACCCGAGTCCTCCGATCCTCCGATCGCTCTTCTCATCGGTCTCATCGTTGGCCTCGTCCTTCTCGTCATCGGCATCGTGGTTGTCGTCTACGTTGTGCGCGCCAAGCGCGGCAAGAAAGCCGCATCCGGAACGCAGGCTACAGCCCCCGCTTCTCATGTACGCGGCCCCTCTCCTGATCGTGGGAGCAAGGGCGTGGAGCACTACGCTCCTGCGACACCGATTGCGCCCGCCCCTACGTCCGCTCCTGCTCCGGCTCCCACCGAGCGTCCTTCGGCCTCGATGAATCCTCCGCAGCCGACACCGCGTGACACCGGTTTCACGTGGGAGCACAAGTCGCGCCCGAAGCCCACCGCTGCTCCCGCACCTGCGACCCCGGAGGCTCCCAAGAGGCGACGCTCGCGCAAGGACCACAGGCCCGCAGTCTTCCCTGAGCGCCCTGCCCAGCCGATGACCGGTCTGCCGATGCCTACCGCTGACATGGCCAGCGGCCCCCTCCAGGCCCCGATGACTGACGTTTCTCAGCGCAGCGTGGCCCCGGTCGCACCCCCTGCTTCCCCGCAGGCTCCTACCGTCGCACCGGCCCCGACCACCACTCCGACACCCACGCAAGCGTCCCAGCCGCCCGTCGTGCCGGCGCCGCAGGCCGCAGCAACGGCACCACGGCAAGAGACTCACACGGAGTCCACCTCTGAATCCTCGCTTCGTCGTCGTTCGCGCCAGGCCGCGGAGGCTCAGCCAGCGGCCGACGTTCAGCCGGCGTTCCCGAGCAGACGTTCACAGCGTCAGGCGGTCCGCGACGCGCATGTTCCTCAGCCTATTCCGGCCCCCGAAGAAGCACCTGCGGCACAGCAGGTGCCGATTCCCGCGCCCATGCCTCCCGTTCCGCCCGTGCCGCCGCCTCCCACGAGCACCGTCGACGCTCCCGAGACGATGCTGATCCCGAAGGTCCGCCAGGCTGCTATTCCAATGCCCGAGCCGGTCGCTGTGGTCGAGCCCGAGCCGGTCGCTGTGGTCGAGCCCGAGCCGGTCGTCGAACCGGAACCCGTCGTCGAGCCCGAGCCGATCGCTGTGGTCGAGCCCGAGCCGTTCGTGGAACCCGAGCCCGAACCCATCGTGGAACCCGAACCCGCCGTCGAGACCGAACCCGAGCCGGTTGTCGAACCCGAGCCGGTCGCGGCAGTTGAGCCCGAGCCGGTCGTGGAGCCCGAGCCGGTCGCGGCAGTTGAGCCCGAACCCATCGTGGAACCCGAGCCGGTCGCGGAGCCCGAGCCGGTCGTGGAACCTGCCCCGGCCTCGTCGATGTCGTTCATTGATGACGCGGAAATGCCGACCGCGCAGATTCGTCGTGTCCGTCGAGTAAGGCCTGCGGAATGGGAGACGCCCGAACCGGCCACGCCGGCGCGCCAGCCCGAGCCCGTCACTCAGGTGTCCGCTCCCCCGATGACGCCGACTCCGTTCGAGCAGAGTGCGCCCGCCATGCCCTCGATCGTCGAGCAGCCGCAGGCACCCGCATCCCCGCAGATGCCCACGCCCCTCCAGACACCGGCCGCTCCAGCCCCCTTCCAGGAGGACTGGAACGCGGAAATCTCCCAGAAGAAGGAAGCCCCACGCGAGCAGGAAGGCGGCAAGAAGCGCCGCAGGCTGTGGGGCTGGGGCAAGCGCCGCAAGAAGCGCGACGAGGCTGCCGTCTCGCCCGAGCCCGAGATCGATGAGCCGATCGACTCCTCGCACGCGCCGATGATTTCGGTCGACGCACAGGATGAGGACGACTGGAACGACTGGCAGAACTGGAACTCGCGCAGCTAAGCAAGCGCCGGAGCGGCCCTACAGGCGGCTCTCGGCCTGAGCGAGCTCGACGTACTGCGCGAGCTCCTCGTCCAGATCGTCTGCCCCATCGGACGGCGCCTCAGTCTGAGCGTCCGCCTCATCCTGCCCGTAGCGCTCCAACAGGAGGCGCTCTCGGTAGAGGTTGTCCGCCGTCATGCCGATGTTCCGGATGAGGGACGCGTTGAGGACCATGCCCACGACGATGCCGATAATCGGCAGGATCTGCGCCATCTTCATGCCGACGAGACGCGCTCCGAGGGCCGCGAACAAGGAGTTCACGGATGCAGTCAGGGCGTTGTTTCCAACGCTCCCCATCGATCCGCGTTTGGTGAGCTTGCGCACCACCTTGTTGAACATACGCATCGAGGTCTCCTTCTCGACGGCATGGTCATCAAGCGAGCTTCGCGGGGCGATCGCCTGCGATAAAACCATCGCGGAGAAGAGCTTTTCCGCCGGGTCCTTCGTGTCATACCCGTAGTAAGCAGCCGTGTGTGACACGAGGCGCGCAGAGGAGGCCAGGAATGTCGCGATATCAAGCCCGATCGCCGCTGCAATCACGCCGATACCGGGTGCCGAAGCGATGCCTAGACCGAGGATGGCCGCGACCGCCCCTCCCGTCGCGAATACGCTGCTCACTGCTCCTTCCGTCGCGGTAACGACGGCATATCCCACCTTCAGGTGGGGCCTGACCAATTGGATCTCTGCCAGGTCCAGGTTTCGGATGTCCTCGAGACACTCCACGTCGTTGCCGGCCCTGCGATAGGCCTTCACAATTCGTTTGCGTTGAACCGAGGATTCGGCGGCTGCTGTCGCCTTCTCGACGAGCCCCAGGACAGCCGATGAGATCCAGCCTGCAATCGCAGCCCCGCCGGGGATTTTGCCCACGAGGCCAACCACTTTTTTCACAGGGGTGAGCACGTACGAGCGGATGCGCTGTGTGATAACTCGAGGGCTGCGCGGGTTGACCTGGGCGGCCTTCCATTCCTGGATCGCATCCCACTGCGCACGATCGTCGTCAGTCATGCGCTGACGAATATCGTCGCGTGTGCTGTTGTCTTCCTCCGACTGCTCCGTCATACCACAAGCCTACCCGACACGATCAAGCGGCCCACGCCCTCGAGCGAGCGGGACGGCCGCTCTCCTACGGGCGGCTCTCGGCCTCGGTGATCTCCACGTAGCGCGCGATGTCTGCGCTCAGCTCCTGGGCGTCGGCAGGCCTCACCAGGTCCGTCGAGACACCGTCGACGGTCTCCACGTGGCCATAGCGTTCCGCAAGGAAGCGCTCGCGGTACAGGTGATCGGCGGTCTCGCCGATCGTGCGCATCAGGGCGGCGTTCAGCCCGGCACTCACGACGACTCCCGCGACAGGGACGATCTGCGCGAGCTTGCGAGACGCCAGACGCACGCCCATTGCGCTGAAGAGAGAGTTCATCGCACTCACGACCACGTTGCCGCCGAGGCCGTCGAGCGAACCGCGCCGGGCAAGGTCACGCATCACCTTGTTGAAGGCCAGCATCGTCGTCTGCTTTTCGACGACGAAATCGTGACCGCTGCCCGCCGGGTCGATCGCCTGCGAGAGCACCATCGTGGAGAAGAGTCGCTCCGTGGGGTCCTCCGAGTCGTAGCCGTAGTAAGCGGCCGTGTGTGCAACGAGGCGCGTCGCAGCGGCCAGGAAGGTCGTGATATCGACGGCGATAGCCGAGGCCGTGACCCCCACTCCCGGGGCGGAGGCCACACCCATGCCGAGCACGGCAGCAACGGAGCCACCCGAGGCGAACACGCCACTGACCGCTCCCTCGGCGGCCGCGGTCGTCGCATAGGCCAGGCCCAGGCGGGGCTTGACGGCGAGGACGTCGTCGAGCGCCAGCGAGCGGATGTCCTGCAGGGACCGCACGTCAAAGCCCGCGGAACGGTAGGCCTTGAGGATGCGCTTACGGCGCACCGAGGCCTCGGACGCGGAGGCTGCCAGCTCGACGAGGCCGAGGGCAGCGGAGGACACGGTTCGGGTGAGTGCCTCACCGCCGGGCACCTTGCGCGCGATAGACGCCGCCTTACCCAGGGGTGCGAGGGCCGCCGAGCGGACGCGCTGCGAGATGACGCGGGGGCGCATCGGGCGCATCTGAGTGTCCTTCCACCGCTGGATTTCATCCCAGTGGGCGGCATCGGACTCGCTCATGCGTGCACGCAGATCGTCAGACATGCTCTCCCCGTTTCTCTCGCTGGAGCTAACTCACCAACACTACACAGTGAGTGCCGAGATCGGCGCTATGGCACGTCCACGTCCCCTGTTATGCTTGTGACCTGGTAGTCAGATTCGGCCTCGATACGAAGGAGCTTCCGTGGAATCTCGTGAGTCGCTCATCAACCAGATTGCTCTTCTCCATGAGGAGAAGGAACACCAGAAGATCATCGCGCTCATCGAGGGACAGCCCCCGGCCGCGATGGACTACGAGCTGACCAGCCTGCTGGCACGCGCCTACATCAACTACGCCCAGCCCTACATGGATTCCTTCCAGGAACACATCAAGCACGCGGTGGAGCTGCTGCGCAGCGTTGAGGCCGAGGGCATGGCGGACCCGCAGTGGTACTACCGCATCGGCACTGCCCTCTACTGGCAGGACGAGGAAGAAAGCGCCATGACGTACCTGGAGCAGTGCCTCGCGATGGATCCGACCCACGAGGACGCTCCGCAGGTCATCGAGGAGTGCAAGCGCGCCCTCGAGCGTCGCACAGTCGTGCGTCCCCTCGACATGCGTGCGCTTGTCGACTTCTTCGAGCGCAACGACTACAGGTACGAGGTCGAGGACAATCGCCTGCGCACAGGCTTCACGAACGGCTACTACGTGTTCTCCGTGATCGACGACGGCGCGGACCTGAGCATGTGGGGCGGCATCCGCGAGGATGTGTCGATGGAGCTGCGCCCGCGCCTCATCCAGGCGTGCAACGACTGGAACGCGGCCACCAAGTGGCCCAAGGTCTACGTCGCGACGCTGGACGACGGCACGCAGCGCGTGTGCGCCGAGCAGTTCGTCTCGTCTCGCTACGGCATGACTGACGCGCAGGTGTCGATCAACATTGACCGTTTCATCTCCGCGTCCGAGGCCTTCTTCAAGGAGCAGATCGAGCGCATCCCCGCACTGGGTGGCGCGAGCGAGTAACGCTCGCACAGAAACGTTCCCCGGCCTCGTCTTTTCGGACGAGGCCGGGGTTCGTTATACGGTCGGCGTTCTACTCGCTGCGGCGAGGCACGTAGACGCTAAGGCCACCGGCGCTGACAACGCCCGTCAGTGTCCCGTCATCCGCGACGCGCACGGACGGGTGGCCTCCGAGGATACACTCCCACTCCTGGCCCGCGTGACGATGGCCCACGTAGAGGGTCTTCTCGGCGCCCATACGGTCGGAGAGGATGACGGCACAGCCGGAGCCGGGGATCTCGGCCTTGCCTTCGCGGGCAAAGCCCACGACGTCAGGGTTGTCGAAAGCGTTGTGCTGCGGGCCGACAGCCGCGCGGGCGCGAATCGACATGAGGATCGGCAGCTCACGCACAGCGGGCAGATCGTCGGACTCGGGGGAACCGAGGAGGTCACCCCAGAACACGCAGGGAACCCCGGCCTCGTTGAAGAGGATGAGGGCGTAGGCAGCCGCCTTGAACCAGGGGGCGACCGTGGAGGCCAGGGACTGCCCTGGCTGGGTGTCGTGGTTTTCGACGAAGGTGACGGACTTGTCGGGGCGGGATGCCGTCAGCGTGTTCTCCCACAGACGCGACAGGTCCACGTTGCCGTCCGACACCGACGCATCGTGCAGGTGGTAGTGCAGGGGGACGTCGAAGAGCATGACGTTGGGGACCCGCTCAAGGTAGCCCTCGAGCTCGCGCACGTCACCGCTCCAGTACTCGCCGACGGCGGGCAGGGGGCGGCCCGTCGAGGCACGCAGGTCGTTCAGCCAGCGGGCGTAGAAGTCCGATCCCACGTGCTTGACGGCGTCCAGGCGCAGACCATCCACGCCGGTCGTCTCGACGTACCACTGACCCCAGCGGTCCAGCTCCTCACTAACCCGGGGCTCGGTGACGTGCACGTCGCAGCCCATCAGGTAGTCAAAGTTGCCGAACTCGGTATCGACGGACTCGTTCCACTGCTTGCCTTCGAAGAGCCACAGGCCGCTTCGCTTCGTGGCCTCATCCCAGTCGATGCCGTGGAAGCACGTCCAGTCCCACGTGAAGTCCGAGTAGACGCCCGCGCGCCCCGGGAACGTGAAGCGTGTCCACGCCTCGATCGTCTCGGGCTCTCCGATCGCCTCATGGCGGTTCTGGGGGTTGATCGGGGTGGCTCGCACGGTCTCGGACGCGTCGGCACCCATGCGGTGGTTGAGGACGATGTCGGCGCACACGGCGATGCCCGCCGCGTGCAGAGCCTCGATGGCTGCCAGGTACTCGTCCTTCGTCCCGTACTTCGTGGGCACGGAGCCCCTCTGGTCAAACTCGCCCAGGTCGTACAGGTCGTAGACGCCGTAGCCGACGTCGTTAATGCCCTCGTGGCCCTTGTAGGCGGGCGGCAGCCAGATGATGGTGACACCCAGGTCCGCGATCTCTTGGGCATGCTCGGCGAGGTAGCGCCAGTGGCTGGCGTCCGGGACCATGTCCCAGGCGAAGGCCTGCAGGATCAGGGGGCCCGCCTCCGTCAGGGACGAGGCCAGGGCCGTTTCAGTCGTCTCACTCACCCGCATATCGTGGCAGGTTTTCCCTCCCCCAGGCGCGTGAGGAGGGCAAACAGTGGCGGGGTATACACGGTAACGAGGCGGGGGCTGGGTACCGCTGATGCGCGCGTTACGGGCCCCGGCCTCGTCGGTGGTGTCGTTACTTGCGGCGCCCGAGGCGCCCCTTCAGGCCCCCGGAGAGGCTGGAGGCGCCGTCGGCGATGCCCGAGGCCGCGCTCTTGGCACCGACCATCACGACCTTCGCTTTGCCGCGCAGGCCCTTCTTGATAGTCGTCGCGGTCTCGGGTGTCTGCCCCTTTGTGGACGCACCCAGACGATGCTGGTCCCACTCCTCAACGCTGATGCCCGGAGGCGGTATCTCGCGCAGGTGCTCCTTGAGGAGCGCGGATTGGGACTGGAGCGCCATGAAGGTGAGGCCGCTCGACACGAATCCTCCGATGACGGGGACGATCTTCGAGAATCCCTTGGCGGCGGTGCTCTTCGTGA
>ERZ772932.1004-NODE-1004-length-14203-cov-3.290359_pt1 | contig 14203 bp, 9 predicted proteins | sample MGYA00511684_ERZ772932 | MGnify/ENA primary metagenome ERZ772932 (study PRJEB29015, sample SAMEA2738078) | human oral metagenome | biome: human oral; feature: human-associated habitat; material: saliva | place: China | collected 2210 ...
TTATCAGGCTGTCCATCTGCCCCGTTTCAAAATTGGTTTGAGCTTCTGTCAGTATTCCGCATACTTTTTTGTTTTCGATGAAAATATCATTTACCCACTTAATCTGCGGATTTTTACCGTTGATTTGCGGATTTCTATCGCAAACTTTTTCGATTGCTCTGCACACCGATACGGCAGCAGCCATGGTGACATAAAGGGATTTTTCCAAAGAAAAACCGGGTTTCAGGGCGATTGTCAGGTAAAGTCCGGTTCCCCCCGGAGATTCAAAGGATCTGCCAAGTCTGCCACGACCGTTTGATTGCCTATTTGCAATCAATACAACCGGTTTGTGACTCATGATTTTCTTCTTAGCCATGTCATTGGTGGAGGTGACGGTATCGTGGACTTCGACAGTGCATGGAACACGCAAATCCTTTGTAATTATTTCTTTAGACAAAAGATTACTTTCCCCTGCCAGACGGTAGCCTATATGGGGTTTGCTTTCGATTATATATCCATCTTTTTTTAAGGCGGTAATGCCTTTCCAGATTGAATTTCTGGACAGTTTCAGTTCATCCGCTATAATCTGCCCGGAAATAAATTCATCAGCATTTGATGATAACAGTTCAAAAAGTTTATCCTTTGTAGCCATTTTTTTGTGGCAGTGGAACATTGTAAGTTCTCCGCCTATCCTTTCATAAATTTCTTTACAGCAGCGTTAAATTCCTTTGGTTTTTTCTTTGAAATAAAATGGTCTCCTTTTATTAGAATCAGCTGTGAATTTTTAATATGCTTATGTATCAATTCAGTGTGATTTTGTTTAATCATATCAAAAGTTCCGGCAATTACAAGGGTAATCGCCTTAATGCGATTTAATTCCTCTAAAGTAATGTTGGGTTGGTTTATCATCAGTCCCAGGATTTCGCTGTGATGTTCCATAAATTTTTTCAGTCTATTAAACGGCATATATCTATGAAGGAAGTGCTTGAGTTTGTGCCCGATTTCTATGGGAATCTGTATGAGAGGATGAACGCCGTTTGAATTTAAGTTTCCACTATAAAGGATTAGTTTTTCAACCATTTCAGGATACTTGACAGCAAAGCACATGGCGATGTTGGCACCATCTGAAAAGCCCAGAATATGCGCCTTTTTTATTCCTTTTGTGTCCATGAAGCTTTTTAAATCACAGGCAAACTGTCTTATGGTAAAGGGAGCTTCGCCACGCTCTGTTTTGCCGTGACCACGGGTGTCAAGTGCAATGACTTCATACTCTTTAGAAAATTCCTCAATCTGACTTTTAAAATAAGAGGAATCTTCATTATTTCCATGGAGCAATATAAAAGGTTGTCCGCAGCCTTTTTTTATGTAATAATGTTTTAAATTCATTACCTAATGACCTTCTAATTGAAACAATATAAGAGTGCTATTCTTTTTTCATATATTCCTTTGATTTATCTTTCGCAAATATCATAACATAATCAGAGTTATATTTTTTTATAAAACTATGTTTCTCATTTTATATGGTTTCCCATTTTCGACTCTCCTTGCAAATGAATAGTCTGAGCTTTTAGGCACTATATGGATAAATCCGACAGAAAAATGTTGTTCTCCGGAATTATGATGGCAGTACCGTTGTTGGATACAACGCTTTTCCGAAGTTTGATGTAGCTGTTTATAATAATTAGAATATTATCATAAACTGTGGAGAGTTACAATAGCAACGGCGTCATACACATACTTATACAGGAGTAGAGCAGAGAAATTCCCAAGGCAATACATATTTTTCTCAATAGTATTCAAACAATATATTTCATGGTATATATGTGAATATGATGAATAAAGGAGGTTATAGCTTTTAATTTCATGAGTTTTGTGATATTATCACTCTGTATAAGTGGGCATTTACAAGGATTGATTGGGAGGAAAAGCCTTTTAAAGGCAAACTATAATTAAGTAAAATCTATCATTACGGAGGAAAATATATGGAAACCCGAGAACTTGGGTTGTATATCGGAGGTATGGCATTTCTGATAATTTTGTCAGCATATTTTTCGGCAACGGAAACTGCCTTTACTTCTGTCAATAGGATAAAACTGAAGAACATGGCAGGAGACGGGAATATGAGGGCGAAGAAGGTTCTTCTTTTAGAAGAACGCTACGATACTCTGCTTTCTACGATTTTGGTGGGAAACAATATAGCTAATATAGCCACTACAGCCATTGCTACAGTTTTTTTTGTAAATCTTTACGGAAGATACGGTCCCACAATTTCCACGATTGTGATAACCGTTACAGTCCTGATTTTTGGTGAGATTTCCCCTAAAAATCTGGCGAAGGAATATCCTGAGAAATTCGCCATGTTTTCAGCACCGCTCATATCTTTGCTGATGACTGTTTTTACCCCGATAAACTGGATTTTTGCACAGTGGAAGAAATTGCTTCGGCTGATTTTCAAAGTGAATTTAGATAAGGGGATTACCGAAGAGGAAATTAAGACTCTTGTGGAGGAGGCTGCAACGGAAGGCAATATAATGTCGGAGCAGGAGGAGCTTATTCAGAATGCCATAGACTTCAGCGATCTTGAGGCTTGGGATGTATTGACTCCCAGAGTCGACATCAAGGCAATCGAAATCGATGACATCAAGGAAGATGTGGGTATGCTTTTCAAAGATACGGGATTTTCCAGAATGCCTGTGTATGAAGATGACCTTGATAATATTTTAGGGGTACTGAATCAGAAAGATTTTCATAATTTCATATCGGGAACGGAGAAAACCATTGCAGACTATGTGAAACCTGTGGTTTTTGTGGCAGGCTCAATGAAGTGTGCAGATCTTCTGAAAAAGCTTCAGGCAAATAAAACGCAGATTGCCATCGTTGTTGATGAATATGGCGGAACGGAGGGTCTGGTTACCATGGAAGACATAATAGAAGAGCTTGTCGGAGAAATATATGATGAGCATGATGCTGTGGAAACCCAAGGGATTATCCCATTGAGGAACGGAAGTTTCAGAGTTATGGGAAATACCAATGTGGAGAAAATGTTCGACTACTTTGATGAGGAAATCGACATGAGTGCAACCACGGTAAATGGCTGGCTGATTTTGCAGATAGATAAACTTCCCGAACCCGGCGATGAATTTGAATACGATGCCGGCAATAAGATTTTCAGAGGCAAGGTAACAAAGGCTGATTCAAGAAAAGCTTTGGAAATAAATTTAAAAGTGGAGGAAAAACAGGAAGAAGAGCTGCAAAAAGCAGAAAGGGGAAATAAATAATGAGCTTTATAGAAAAAATCTTCGGAGACTTAAATAAGAGAGAAGTAAAAAAAGTAAATAAGATTGTAGAAAAAATAGTTTTGCTGGAAGAGGAGACGGCGGAGTTGTCTGATGATGAACTGAAGGCAAAGACGCAGGAGTTCAGGGATCGACTTGCAAAGGGAGAAACATTGGATGATATTTTGCCGGAAGCTTTTGCTGCATGCCGTGAAGCTGCATGGCGAAGCGTGGGAATGAAACCTTTCCGTGTTCAGCTGATCGGTGGTGTTGTTTTGCATCAGGGGAGAATTGCGGAGATGAAAACAGGTGAAGGAAAGACCTTGATGGCAACCCTCCCGGTATATCTTAATGCTCTTTCCGGCAAAGGCGTCCATGTGGTTACCGTCAATGATTACCTTGCAAAGCGTGACTCTGAATGGATGGGAAAGGTTTATTCATATATGGGTCTGAGCGTAGGATGCATTGTTCACGGAATAACCGAAGAAGAGCGCAGAGCTGCTTATGAGGCTGATATTACCTACGGAACCAACAACGAATTCGGTTTTGATTATCTTAGAGATAACATGGTTACATATGAGGAAGAACTCATGCAAAGGGAGCTTAACTTTGCCATTGTGGATGAGGTGGACTCTATTTTAATTGACGAAGCGAGAACCCCTCTTATTATTTCCGGACAGGGTACCAAGTCTACAGACCTGTATAAAAAAGCGGATTCCTTCGTAAAGGGACTTACCAAGGGTAAAGATTTTGAAATTGAAGAAAAGGATGAGCAGATTTCCCTGACAGATGAAGGAGTTGTAAAGGCTGAGGACTACTTTGAACTTGAGAACTTTGGTGACCCTGAAAATATGGAAGTGAACCACCATGTACAGCAGGCACTCAAGGCTCACAATATGATGGAAAAGGATGTTGACTATATTGTCAAGGATGGAGAAATTATAATCGTAGATGAATTTACCGGTCGTCTTATGTTCGGTCGTCGCTACAGCAACGGTCTTCATCAGGCTATTGAAGCGAAGGAAAGGCTCAAGGTTCGTTCAGAATCTAAAACCCTGGCTACTGTTACTTTGCAGAATCTTTTCAGAATGTATAATAAACTTGCGGGAATGACCGGTACTGCCAAAACAGAGGAAGATGAATTTCGTGAAATTTACAACATGGATGTAGTGGTTATCCCTACTAATAAAGATGTTATTCGTAATGATATGCAGGATGTTGTTTACCAGAAAGAAAACGGCAAATTCAAGGCTATTGCAGAAAAGGTTGCAGAAATACATGCTACCGGACAGCCCGTTCTTGTGGGTACCATATCCATTGAAAAGTCGGAGCTTATCAGTGACCTTTTGAGAAAAAAAGGCGTTTCTCACAATGTGCTCAATGCCAAGCAGCATGAAAAAGAAGCCGAAATAGTAGCTGAAGCAGGTCGTCTGGGAATGGTTACGATTGCAACGAATATGGCAGGTCGTGGTACTGATATTCTGCTGGGAGGAAACCCTGACTTTGAGGCTCGTAGAGAAATGCGCAAGAAGGGATACTCCGATGAAGAAATTAATTTTGCCACAGGCTTTGCAAAATCCGATGACGAAAAGCTCAATGAAGCCCGAGATGTTTACCATAAGCTTTATGATAGTTTCAAGGTAGAAAGAGATGAAGAACATGATCAGGTCGTGGCACTTGGAGGTCTTTATATTATAGGTACAGAGCGCCACGAATCAAGGCGTATCGACAATCAGCTCCGTGGTCGTGCAGGAAGACAGGGGGATCCGGGAGCTACCCAATTCTTTATTTCTCTGGAAGATGAGCTTATGCGTCTATTCGGCGGTGATAGAATGCAGAATCTTGTAAAGAAAATGGGTCTTGAAGAAGATGAAGCTATTGAAGCCGGAATGTTGAGCAGATCCATTGAAGGAGCACAAAAAAAGGTAGAAGGAAGAAACTTCGGTATTCGTAAATATGTGTTGCAGTATGACAATGTTATGAATAAGCAGAGAGAAATCATATACGACGAACGCCGTAAAGTTCTGTTTGGAGAAGATCTGAGAGATTATATCATGAATATGATGGAAGATCTTGTAAGTCACATGGTGGATCCGATTGTACTTGCCTCAAAATACCCGGAAGAATGGGATTTTGAAACCCTGAATAAAAACCTTCGCCGTATTAATAGAGAATACATAGGCAAAACCTCCTATACCACAGATGAACTGGTGGGAATGACCGCCGAGTCTCTGAAAGGGGAAATCTTTGCTGAATTTGAGGAAATGTACAGGGCAAAAGAGAGGGAAATCGGTGAAGAACAGATGCGCGAAGTCGAGCGTATGATTCTCCTGAGAGTTGTAGATAATCTGTGGATGGATCAGATCGATGCCATGGATCAGCTGAAGGAAGGTATCGGGCTTCGTGCTTTGGGACAGCAGGATCCGGTGGCAGCCTATGCCCAGGAAGGGTTTGAGATGTTTGATTCCATGATTAACGAGATCAAGGAAGAAACGGTGAATTATTGTTACAGCGTTACTTTAGATACGGATGCACAGCGTCATTCAGTAATTGAGATAGGCGGTGAAACCAAGGCTGAGGATGTGGATGACAGTTTCCTGATGGCAATGCAGGGGGGAATACCGGAGGATGCAGAAATTCCCGAAAGAGAGCATAAACAGGATACCGTAAAGAGAAGTCATCCCAAAATAGGAAGAAATGATCCTTGCCCTTGCGGAAGTGGAAAGAAATATAAACACTGCTGCATGAAAAAAGATATGGAAATAGAAAGAGAGAACAGGGATGCTTAAACTGGATCCGATTAGACAGGAGCTTCCCGAAAAGAAAGAAATCTTAACAGGAATCGGTGAGTCTCTGGGGCTTGCAGGTATAAGGGAAAAAGCTGAAATTTTAAATCAGGAAACTATGAAGGAGGACTTTTGGGATGATCCGGAAACCGCCCAAAAGGTTTTGAAACAGAAAAGCTCGCTGGAAAATAAAATCAGCTCATATGAAACCCTCGATAAAGGTCTTTCAGATGTCGAAGAACTGATGGAGCTTGCTGAGGAAATGGAGGATGAAGAAGAAGCAGACAGTGTCATTGGCATGTATAGAGAGCTTGTCAAGGCTCTTGAGAACTTTAAGCTGGAAACTTTACTGAATGGTAAGTACGACCATAACAGTGCGGTTATCTCTCTGCATGCAGGTGCCGGCGGAGTGGAGGCTATGGACTGGGCAGAGATGCTTCTAAGAATGTATACCCGATGGGCGGAGAGCAAGGGTTACGATGTAAAACTGGTTGACCTCCAAGATGATACGGAAGCCGGAATAAAGAGTGCTACTGTTATGATAGAAGGGGAAAATGCGTACGGATATCTGAAACATGAAAAGGGTGTTCACAGGTTAGTCAGAATCTCACCTTTTAATGCTGCAGGAAAGCGAATGACATCTTTTGCAGCACTTGAAGTGATGCCGGAGATTGACGATGAGCTTACGGTGGAAATAAATTCTGAGGACATTAGAGTGGATACATTCCGAAGCAGCGGTGCAGGTGGACAACATGTAAATAAGACGGATTCTGCTATCAGAATTACCCACCTGCCGACAAATATAGTGGTAACCTGTCAGAATGAGCGCAGCCAACATCAAAACAGGGAGGTTGCCATGAAGATTTTGATGTCTAAGCTGTTAGATTTGGCAGAGCAACAGCATAAGGAAGACCTGGCGGAAATCAAAGGGGATTTTTCCCAGATTACTTGGGGTTCACAGATAAGATCCTATGTTTTTCAGCCGTATACCATGGTGAAAGACCATAGAACAGGTGCTGAGGTGGGAAATGTGGGAGCTGTTATGGACGGTGAACTGGACCATTTTATTAATGAAGAATTAAAACAACTGTAAGATAATGAAAAGCTTGCACACTTTACAGATGTTGCAAGCTTTGTTATATAGCAGAAACATATACACTGATTAAGAAACTATTGCATAGCAACCGGGAGACTTTGAGAATGGATATTTTAACAAAACTTGCAGAGGAATTTCAGATTAAACTAAACAGGGTAGAGATAACGGTGAAACTTATAGATGAGGGAAATACCATTCCTTTTATCGCCCGTTACAGAAAGGAAGCGACAGGTGGACTTACCGATATTGTCCTTAGGGATTTAGATGAAAGGCTTCAATATTTAAGGGGACTTGAGGAGAGAAAAGAAGAAGTTTTACGCCTGATTGAAGAACAGGGAAAACTAACCGATGAGCTGGCGGCGGAAATTGCCAAAGCTGAAATTTTGCAGAGAGTAGAAGATCTGTACAAACCGTATAAGAAAAAGAGAGCGACAAGAGCCTCCAAGGCAAAGGAAAAAGGTCTTGAACCCCTTGCAATGATCATATTTGCAGGTAAAAAGGAATTGGGACAACCCCTTGACTTTGCAGAGAAGTTTGTGAATGACGAAAAGGAAGTTAAGACGGCGGAAGAAGCTTTACAGGGTGCCATGGACATTATTGCGGAAATGATTTCAGAAGATGCGGATATGGTAGAGGCAATAAGAGAAAAGACATATAATTTTGGGATGATTGGAACGGAAGCAACAGATCCCGAGGAAAAAACGCCATACGATATGTATTATGGCAACAGCGAAGCTATTTCCAAGATTCCTAATCATAGAGTTTTGGCTATCAACAGAGGCGAAAAAGAAAAGAAGCTGAAGGTAAAGATTTCAGTGGATGTGGAAGAAATTCATACTTTTCTCGAAAAGAAACTTATCAGAAATAAGAAGTCGATTTTTATTGAAGTTATGCTGGACACCATTGCAGATTCCTATAAGCGTTTAATCGCACCTTCTGTGGAGAGGGAGATGAGAAAGATTTTGACCGAAAGAGCAGAACTTGAGGCAGTGAAAGTTTTTGCCAAGAATACGGAAAACCTTTTGATGGTGCCACCTGTAAAAAATAAAAAAGTCATAAGCATAGACCCGGGTTATCGTACGGGCTGCAAGGTTGCAGTTTTAGAGGGAACAGGAAAGCTGAGGGCATACACGACCATTTATCCCACACAGCCGAAGAATGACATTATCGGCACAGAGAAGGCGTTGAAAACCTTAATTGAGAAGTACGGCTGTGATGTAATTGTTATAGGAAATGGAACAGCATCAAGGGAAACTGAAGAGGTTGTGGCAGATTTTTTGAAAAAGAACAACTATGACATTCAATACACGATAGTAAACGAAGCCGGAGCTTCTGTTTATTCTGCATCTAAACTTGCAGCAGAAGAATACCCGAATCTGGATGTGACCACAAGGGGTGCAATGTCTCTGGGACGCAGGCTTCAGGATCCTCTGGCTGAACTTGTAAAAATAGATCCAAAACACATCGGAGTAGGTCAATACCAGCATGACATAAATCAGAAAATGTTAGAAAATGCCTTGTCGGGGGTTGTGGAAAACTGTGTAAACAGAGTTGGAGTGGACTTAAATACAGCTTCACCCTCACTTCTGTCCTATGTTGCAGGAATTAATATGTCGATTGCAAAAAACATAGTTATATGGCGTGAAGAAAACGGCAAGTTCAGCAATCGAAGGCAGCTTCTTAAGGTTCCTAAACTGGGTGCAAAAGCCTTTGAGCAATGTGCAGGTTTTCTGCGAATTACAGATGTAGGTTCTGAGACTTTCAGAAAAGCTTCAGGCGTTCCGGAAAACAGGACAGTTTCAGACTCAGCCTCTGTAAAACTGGCTATTGATGAACCTTTGGACAGCACTTCCGTTCATCCGGAATCCTATAAAGTGGCAAAAGAAATGATGAGCAGATTAGGTATTTCGGCACGGGAGCTTTTGGCAGGAGGAGTCGGCGAATCTTTGGATTCAAGGCTTATGGAAAAATACCCGGCAAAACGGGTTGCAGAAAGTATAGATAAATTGGTTGCGGATTTAGCCGAAAGTACGGGGGTAGAGGTTGGAAGACCTACAGTAACAGATATAATTTCCGAGCTGAAAAAACCGGCAAGGGATCCTCGTGACAGTGCACCTCCTGTTATTTTCAGAAACGATGTTCGTGACTTTGATGATTTGAAGCCGGATATGGAGCTTACAGGCACAGTCAGAAATGTGGTGGATTTCGGTGCTTTTGTGGATATAGGGGTGAAGCAGGACGGACTTGTGCATATTTCAAAGCTCAGCGAAAAATATGTGGCACATCCTATGGATGTGGTGTCAGTCGGAGACACAGTGAAAGTGAAGATTATAAGCGTGGATAAAGAAAAGAAAAGAGTTTCTCTGAGCATGATATTTTAACAATCAGAAGGATAAGCCGCAATGCATTTACTTGAAGGACAAGAGGATAAAATTTTGAATATTTATTACGGAAGAGAGTCCATAGATAAGGAAAATTTCATATTTGATGAGATAAAGAAGTTAGGCTATGATGCGGAAAATCCTGTACGGATTATAGTTCCGGATCAGTACACACTTGAGGCGGAACGCCGAGCCTTCAGGTTTTTGAATGTGAAAAGTCTGATAGGATTGGATGTATGCAGTTTTTCCAGGCTCGCCCATAATATAGTAAGTGAAGTCTTTGGACGCAATCAGACTTTCATTGATAAATACGGCAGGCACATGTTGCTTAGAAAGATAGCAAAAGAGCAGGAAGAAAATCTGAAGGTTTATAAAAGCAATTTGCAGAAAAGTGCTTTTACGAAAATGACCAATGACTTTATTTCCGAGCTTAAGCAGTATAATATAGTACCTGAGGATTTTAGTAAAATCTATCAGGATATAAAGGGAAATAAGCTTCTAAATGATAAACTGGAAGACCTTGCTCTTATTTATCAGGAATACGAAAAGGCTCTCGAAGGGAAATATCTGGATTCGGAGGACTTTCTTGATTTGTTCAGAACCGGAATCGGGGCATCAGAAAAAATACCGCAGGAAAAAGTCTGGATTTACGGATTCGATTCCTTTTCACCGAAAAATATGCAGGTTATTGAGGAGCTTGCCAAGAAATCCGGAGAGCTGAACCTTGTTTTGACCTATGATAAAAATTGCAGAGATGAGGACTTGTTTGTTTTGCCTGAGGGGATAATTAAACAATTTCTTAATGCCTTTGGCAATGAAAATGTAAAGATAAGAAAGATAAGCGACGCCTATGGATATAAAGCAGGTTTTGCAAGGAAGGTCAAAAGAGGAATGTCCGGTTCAGAAGAACATGAGGGAATGCAGACTTTAAAAAATCCCGCACTTTTGCATCTTGAAAGAGAACTTTATGCGTCAGCACCGATCCGAGTGAGAAGTAAAGAAGATAAAAAAGATGCTATTGCTGACGGAATAACTATTTGCGAAGCAGCAAATCTGTACCATGAGGCTGAGTCCGCAGCGGCATATATACTGTGGCTGCTCCGTGAAAAGAATTACAGGTATAGAGATGTTGTGCTTATCTGCAACGATCTAAAAACCAGAGGGAATATTCTGTCGAGGGTTTTTGAGGAGTATGGACTGCCCTTATTTCATGACGAGAAGCGCAAAATAATCAATGCAAATCCTGCTATCTATCTAATATCGATGCTTGAAGCTGTGACCAATAAGTTCAGAACTTCGGACATATTCAGAGTTCTCAAAAGCGGTCTTACCAACTTTGCAATAGATGAGATAGAAGAATTGGAAAACTACGCTCTCAAATATAGAATAAAGGGGAATATGTGGAAAAAGCCTTTTAAATATGGGGATTTTGAGTACAGTCAAGAAGAACTTGACAGGATAAACGAATATAGGGAAAGAATCTCTGCCTTACTTACAGAACTGCAAAATATCGGCAGAGAAAGTCACACAATAAAGGACTTCGTGGAAAGATACTATATTTTTTTGAAAGAAAAGGCGAATATCGAGGAGAATATTAAAACATTTATGGAATTTCAGCTTCAACATTCGGGAGAAGATTATGTAGATGAAACCAGACAAATTTTTTCCATGGTCGTAGATATTTTGAATCAGATAGTTGAAATTATAGGTGAAGAGGAATTTGTTTTTGAAGAGTTTCTGGACTTATTTAAAGTAGGACTTTTGGAGGTTGAAGTGGGAAGACTTCCTTCATCTATTGATGATTTGATGCTTGGAACTATGCAGAGAACAAGAACCGGAAGTGCAAGGGCTCTGGTTATAGTGGGGGCGAATGAAGGTGTTTTGCCTGCCGGGAATTCTTCAGAGGAGCTTTTTGCCGCAGAAGAGTTAGAACTTTTGGCAGCGAAAGGTTATGTACTGGGAAAACTTGATAAGATAAGGCTTCAGGAAGAACGGCTGGCTATATATCGAAATTTGGCGAAGCCTTCCCGACACCTGTGGATAGGTTATTCCATTGGGGATGAAGAGGGCAAAGAAATAAGGCGTTCTGATATTGTGGATACGATATTAAATATTTTCCCCGATTTAGAAATCAGAAAAGATATTTTGAACGAAGATGATGACCTAAAGCTTATAGGAGGGAAGTTCAGTACATTGCGCCATTTGTCCGATGCTATGAGGAGAGTTAGAAAAGGAGAATATTCTTCCCTCTCTCCTATATGGAAAAAGGCAGAAATCTGGTACGAAGAAAATGAGAAATCAAGGTTGCAGTCAATTAAAAAAGGGCTGGACTTTGATAATAGGGCTAAGCCCTTAGATAAAGAATTTACAGATTTATTTTTCAAAAATGATTACATGGGTGATAAAACTTTATCGCCTTCCAGATTGGAAAAATACTCTCACTGCCCCTTTTCTTACTTCATATCATACGCTCTGAAGCCCGACGAACTCAGAAAATTTGAAGTTGCAGGCAGAGAGATAGGAGATATTTATCATGCTTGTATCATGCAGGTGACGAGAAAATTAACCGAAGACAACCTATGGCATACCGTCTCGGATGAAGAATGCAGGGAACTTTTGAGAAAAGCCGTTGAACTTGAAACCCGGGGTTACCGAGGGGGCTTGTTTGAGTTTGGTAAAGAGGAAGGCTATAAGAAAAAGCGTATAGAAGAAACTTGTATGAAATCTCTGAGGGTGCTCATATACCATATCAGAGAAGGTAAGGTTAAGGACAGCAAATTTGAAGTCAAGTTTGGGAAGGGTAGAAGTATTGAGCCAATTACGGTTATAATGCCTTCAGGTGAGAAAGTTTATATAGAAGGGGCGATAGACAGGCTTGATTATCTGGAAAATGACAGAGTTAAGATTATAGATTACAAATCAGGGAATCTGAATCTGAATATTGATGAAATTGAAGCGGGATACAGGTTACAGCTGATGCTCTATGTAACAGCTGCACAGGAAGGTGTCAGGAAACCTGCAGGAATGTTCTATTTTCATATACACAGTCCCAGGCTGAAAGATTTATACGGAGAAGGCTCAGAAGAATTTGAAGCTTCTGTTAAAAATGAAATAATCAGGAGTTTTAAACTGGACGGAATAATGATAAATGACGAGGATACTGTAGGCGCCATTGTCGGAGACTTTGATAAAAAGTCGAAGATTGCAGATGTAAATATGAATAGAAACGGAGAGCTGAAAGGCAAGGCACTAATTTCTGAAGAGGCTTTTCAAATGCTCCAAGATACAGTGGTCTCAAAGGTTACAGAGCTTATCGAAGATATGGAAAAGGGTAATATAGATATTTTTCCTATGAGAGTGAAGGATAACACCACCTGTGATTACTGTGAATTTAAGGGGATATGCCGTTTTGATTTAGGTTTTAAGGGTTGTGAATACAATGATGTGAAATGACGGCAGAGAATTTAACACCACAAAGGACTACATTATAATTTTGAAATTGTTAAGAAAGCATTGGGAGAGAAAATGTGCAGAATGCTGAAATTTCAATAAAAAAAGGGAGAGAATAGTTTGTTTTGTTTTTCTTTTGTTTTTCCCTCGTTACGAATCCATGTGTACAGATGTTCTCTGCTGGGATAACCAAGTTGGCGCACCATATCTGTAACAGATCCTATCCGATGATAAATACATAGCGCCTTTGCCCTCTGTTCTTTTGAATACATAAATGACTCCTTTTAGAGCCCTAATATGTGTCCAGGTTTTTGTCCGCACCCCCTTCTTTAATTTTAGGGATGAAAAAAATAAGCGGATATGTTATAATGTTCTACGTTGCAGAACATAGAACAAAAAGAAAAGAGGAGCATTTCGAATCAAGAAATAGATAATAAAAAAGAGCTGAAAGAAGAGCTTGGACAGTTAATAAAATTTAATCGCAAAGCAAAAGGAGAGAGTCAACGTGGACTTGCAAAAGCTATAGACCTACCAAACTCAAACCTTAAATATATTGAAGATGGAATAAATGCTCCGAGTCCTGAAGTTTATAAAAATATAATCCTATTGTTGAAACCAAATGATGAAGACCGAGGGAGAATGGATTATTTATATTCGCAAATTCGAGGGACACCACCGCCAGATATATGCGAATTTATAATTGAGAATGATGAGGTCTTTGAATCGATTAGAAAAAATAAATGCAAATTAACGAGAACTCATATATAATGTATAGCTATTTTGATAAGGTTGATTGGAAAGAGTTTTTCTTATCAGATGTTTGTAATATCAGCTCTGGCGTAAGACTAGCGAAGGCAAATATTTAATTCATGGGATAGTAGTGTAAGCGATAATAATGTATTATCAAATGAGGAAATAAAAGTATGGGGAAGAAAAATATGAGTAAGAATACAGAAAATAAAATGATCATATCATTAATATTAATGATATTTATATCAATCGTATTGGATTTTTTATTATTTTGTATTCCCCAAGATGCAGCTTATTTCATTGTATTTGGTTTAATCTTCTGCTTTGTGCTTTCTCTTGGCATACTTGCTATATATAACCGTGTACATAAGCAGAGTAAACGTAATATCTATTTTATTATTCCAATTTTAATAGCACTTATAATATCAATAATAAAAACTTTTGATTGATATCAATTAACGGGAACAACAGCTCTTTTGATTTACT
>ERZ772932.1005-NODE-1005-length-14198-cov-29.778123_pt1 | contig 14198 bp, 3 predicted proteins | sample MGYA00511684_ERZ772932 | MGnify/ENA primary metagenome ERZ772932 (study PRJEB29015, sample SAMEA2738078) | human oral metagenome | biome: human oral; feature: human-associated habitat; material: saliva | place: China | collected 2210 ...
GATCCACTGAACCCTGCGCCCGCGCCTCCCGGTCAGATTATCGGGAGGCGCGGGCTTTTATGGGTAATGATTGGTCCGGGAAGGTCGAAGCTGCGACAAGCTGTCTACGCGTATGTGACGGTGAGCCTGCATAACATGTCAGGCTTTCTGCTGAGAATTCGGGCACTGTGTTATTCACGTGATGAGTTTGTCGGACAGATTCAATGAATGGCAGTTTGACAATGATGATAAAAATTCGAGATAACTGTCCCTGCCTGGCCTGCTTTCAGTTACTCTTAAAGGGATGGATCGGCGCGGCAATGTGCGCCCCCATAACGCAGTTGTTAAGAAAGGGAACCACACATGTCCCACTGCAAAATGACGGCACTGGCGCTCGTCGCGACCGGTGCCCTGACCATCACGACCATGAGTATCCCGGCCTCGTACGCGATCGATGTAGATCACGGCGAGGTGTCGCAGGGTACCGACGCTGCGGACGACGCGCAGCAAACGTTCATCGTTCAGCTCGAAGATGGCGCTGCGGATCTCGAGGGAGTGAGAGAGCGCCTCGGGCAAGCGGTAGCTGCTGCGACGCCTGGGGCGACCATCGAGTACGTGCGGGACTACCACCACGTGTTCGAGGGCTTCGCGCTCAAGGCACCCAGGTCCGCCCTCAAGGCCATCAAGGGCGTGCGCGGTGTTGCGGCCGCGTTCGCGGAGGGCACGCGCGAGCCGATCATGTATCCGGAATTCCTGTGGGGCGATAGCGCCAAGATCACCAATCCAGCGGGGGTGACGCGCGCCGATCAGGCAGTCCAGCAGGGGCAGGGACTCGTCATTGAGGTGATCGACACGGGCCTGGACACCTCGCACGGGGCCTTCTCGGGTTCTATGGATAGCACGTCACTGCGCCTCACCCAGACGGACATGACATCCCTGACAGCGAGCCTCGGGGCTGGCAAGGGGGGCGCGTGGGTCAGCGATAAGATCCCCTTCGTCTATGACTATGCCGACGGCGACACGGACGTACTGGCCGGTTACGAGCATGACCGTGAAAGCTATACGCGGTACGTGCATGGCACTCGTATGGCTGGCCTTGCCGCCGCCAGCGGCGAAGCATATAGGGGCGCTGCGCCGCAGGCTCAGCTCGTTGTCGCGAAGGTTGTCTCTGACTCCTGGAACGTCGCGCGCGATAGTGACCTGCTGGCAGCCCTGGACGATGCGATGGTGATCAGGCCAGACACCGTCGCCGTGTCTTTCATGTCGGACCGCGATATTAGTGGCGATGCGGTAAGACTCTACGAGCGGGCCTATGACAGGCTCTCCAACGCGGGAATGACGGTTGTAGCGCCGGCTGGCGATTACGGACGCGCTGAGTGGCGGACTCTCTCCCCCCAGATGAGTTCGGTTGGTGCGCCTGCTGCATATTCGTCCGTCCTGTCGGTGGCAGCCGTTCTCAGATCTAACGATCAGGGGGAGGGTGGCCTGGCCCCGTGGAATTCCTCCTCGTGGGGCGTGAATCCTGATCTCAGGCTGAAGCCTGAAATCGCCGCTCCCGGTGGCAGTGTGACATCGTCTGAGCCGGGCAACGAGTACGACGACGCAACAGGCACAGCCGAGGCCTCGGCACAGGTGGCGGGCGTCGCTGCCCTCGTGCGCCAGCGCATTGCGACCGACCCGGCCTTCGCGGCGATGAGCGCGGCGGAGAAGAACGCGGTGGTCACCAACCTTCTCATGGGCACGGCCCACCCGATTGTGGATGCGACGAAGGCGGACGGAGCCTTCTATTCGCCGCGCCGAGTCGGCGCGGGCCTCGTGGACGCGGTGGGGGCCACGACCTCGCCGGTGTACCCGAGCGTCGTGGGAGCCGCGGACTCCTCGCGTCCCAAGGCGGAGCTCGGAGACGGAACCGACGGGTGGACCTTCCAGGTACAGCTGACCAACGTGTCCGACGCCGCCCACACGTACACGCTCGGCGGCCAGGCCCTGTCCGAGGACGTGAACTTCCTCCTCTACACAGGGCACGCGACGAACTGGACGGGCAAGGGGATCGACCTGGCCTTCTCCTCCGACTCCGTGACCGTTCCCGCGAAGTCGAGCGCCACCGTGACCGTCACGGTGACCCCGACAGCCGAATTTGCCTCGTTCGCGGCGGAACACACTCCCCAGGGCACGTTTATCGACGGTGCCGTAACCTTCACGAGCACAGACGGACAACCCAGCCTGACCGTTCCCTACCTGGGCTTCTACGGTGCCGAGGAAGAGCCGACGATCTTCGATAGCCCCGTGTACGAGAAGGGAAAGATCGGCACGTCCACAATGACCTTCCATAGGTTGCCCCTCGGGCAACTGAACCCCTTCGATCCGGAAGAGTCCATGGCGATCAGCACGAATGACCGCGACCTGTACATCATCTCCCGCTCGACGGAAGAAAACGCCAGGACGTACGCAATCCCGGCGACGATTCTGCTGCGAGACGTCGACAAGTTGACGTACACCTACACCAACGAGACAGGGGAAGTCGTGCGCTCGTACGAGTACGGGAGTGTGCCCAAGAGCCACTCGTACTTTAACGGGCGCTTTACTGAGGTGACCACCGCGGAAGAGCATTTCGACAGCACCCCTATATTTAAAGGATATGATGCGGCGGGTAACGAGCTGCCGGACGGTGCCTACACCCTCACCATCGAAGGCACGTCGACTGATGCGACTCCGACGACACAGCAGCTGACGCACGTGATTCGCCTCGACACGCAGGCACCCGTCGTCTCGAACCTGACGATCACGGGCGAGGGCAACGAGCGTACGCTATCCTTCGACGTCACCGACTCCTCCTATATCGCGGGGTACGGATTCTCGTCGATGGCTGACGGAGCGCCCTTCATGCAGGAGAAGGAGTACCACTGGGGCGAGCAAGGGGAGGACGGGCTGATCCACTACCACTACGACGTGCCGATCTCGACGATTGCCCAGCGGTCGGGCGGCGACCCGTCAACCGTCTACCTGCAGGTGTGGGACTGGCCGCTCAACAAGGGAACCGTGAAGGTAGACCTCAAGGCCGCCCCGAAGACCGGGGAGTGGACGTGGGGTGCTCGTGGGTGGTGGTATCGCTACGAGGATGGTTCTTACCCGGTTGATGCGGCTGTGGTGATTGATGGTTCCACGTATCGTTTTGATGCGGCCGGGTACATGCGCACCGGGTGGGTGAAGGATCAGGGTGCTTGGTATTACCACTCGTTGTCGGGGGCCCAGGCCAGTGGGTGGGTGTCCAGTGGCGGTTGCTGGTATTACCTAAACCCCGCCAGCGGTGCCATGATGATGGGGTGGGTGCAGGTGGGGTCCACCTGGTACTACCTGAATCCCTCTGATGGTGCGATGGCCACCGGCTGGCTGAAGGAGGGTGGCTACTGGTACTACCTGCAGCCCGGCAACGGCGCGATGACGACGGGCTGGTTGAAGATTTGGGGTACCTGGTACCACTTCGCCGATAACGGTCAGTTGATCAGCTAGGTGCCTGAGCCGATCCACTGAACCCTGCGCCCGCGCCTCCCGGTCAGATTATCGGGAGGCGCGGGCCCATTTTGTCGGCAGGAGACGGGGTAAGTGTGACAGTCAACAGTTCCGCGTTTTTCATTGTTATTGCAGATAATAGTTGGTTAGAGAGGCAGGTTCGCGCACTGTGACGGCAGTGCGAAGATATATTCCAGCAGGTACGTGCTAACACTTCCTGGGATCATGTCTGACAGACTGTGATGTCGTCATTCGACACAGTAGCCCCACGCATGCTTGTCAATACAGGGAGAAATAGTGCCCCATCGAACTCACGTAGCGCTGTCGTTTGCGCTGGTTGGTGCTCTTTCCGTCGGCGCGCTGAGCGCCCCCGCCGCGCTTGCGGCGAACACGGCCATGGCCGCCCAGCAGGGCAACGTGCAGGCCTCAGCATTTGCCGGCCCGAGCCGGGATATCCCGACACAACATCTGCGATTGTGGCCGGGAAGTACCGCGCTCGTTCCCGGACAAGCCGTCATGTTTGAGGCGCTGTCTGACACGTCACCGGTTGATCACTCCGAACTCACATGGACGTCGTCGGATACCTCGATCCTCGCCGTTAGCGACAAAGGCCTCGTGACGGCCATCGGTGAGGGTGAGGCCACGATTAGTGTGAAGCGACGCACCGAGCCAACTGACGTCTCGGCCGTTCCCGTTCGGGTCCACGCTGTCTCCGAGGAGGCCGGAATTGAGCTGTCTGCCTCGTCGATGGTGTCCACCGTCGGCAAACCCATGTTCCTCAACGCGCTCCTGGCTTCCTCTCTGCGGGGCAGCCGCGTCGAGTGGGCGCTTAGCTCCGCATCGCTGGGTTCCATTGCTCCCGACGAGGGGGAGTCCACGGCCATCTTCACTCCTTCGATGCAGGCGGGCGTCGGCACGCTGACCGTGACCGTGACGACCCCCGCGGGCGTTGTCAAGACCGTCACCGTGACAGTCGATGTCCTAGCAGACGATACGGGCGACTTCGTCGTGGACGACAGCGGTGTTCTCATTGCGTACCGGGGAGCTGACGCCGAAGTAGACATCCCTGCGGGCGTGAGCGCAATCGATTCGCGCGCTTTCTCCGACACGACCCTGCGTACGGTCCGTGTCCCCGCGAGCGTCCGCCGCATCGACAACGAAGCCTTCTACGGAACCGGCCTGGAGGAGATTATCTTCCAGGATGATGAGGCCGCTCCCTCCGAACTCGCAGAGCTGGGCAGCCGCGTCTTCTCCAACACCAATGTCCAGACGCTCACTCTGCCGCGCTCCCTCGTCACCATCAACCGCGATGCCTTCGCCGACATGAGCAAGCTGACCTCCGTCCACCTGGGGCCGGAGGTCGCTGCGGACCAGCTCGTCGGCTCCTTCGCGAACACCCCCGAACTCGCACGTATACAGGTCGACGCTGGCAACCCCAACTACGAGAGCCTCGACGGTGTGCTGTATACACGCGATCACACGCACCTGATCGCCTACCCGGCGGCCAAGAACGCGGGAGGGGCCTACACGGTCGCGAGTGGGACGACGGACATTGACGACCTCGCCTTCCTGGGAGCGCAGAATGAGTCTGTGACGTTCCCCGACACCCTGCGTCGCGTCGGTGATCAGTCTTTCGAGGGAACAGCTCTCACAACCCTCACGCTTCCCGATGGCTTCGAGACCATGGGGGCCTCGGCGTTCTGGCAGATGCCCGCGCTCGTCTCCGTCGACCTGGGTGGGGCCACGGGTGTGTCCACCAATGCTTTCCGCTACGATGCCGCGCTCAGCGAGGTCACCTTCCGACCCGACCTGGGTCGTCTGACCTCCATCGGTGAGGGTGCATTCGTCGGTATTTCAGCGACGACAGTCACTATACCGGACACCGTGTCAACCATCGCCGAGGAGGCCTTCTCGAAGAACCCAGCCCTGACCTCGTTCCACGTCGGTGCATCCCTGAGTTCCCTCGGCGACTACGCCTTGGCAGAGAACGACAACCTCGCCACCCTCAGCGTCAGCCCCGCCAACGCCTCGTTCATTGTCGATAACGGCGCGCTCTACCACAACGACTCGTCCGTGCGTACCCTGGTCCGCTATGCGCCCGCGAGTTCAGCCAGCGAGGCGACCGTGGCCGCGGGGACGACGGCGGTCGGGGCTGGAGCCTTCGAGAATGCCACGTCGCTGCGGCGCGTCATCCTGCCCGAGGGGCTGACCGCTATCGGCGACGAGGCCTTCGACGGCTGCGCGAACCTCGTCGACATGGCGATTCCGGCTTCCGTCGAAGTCACCCGAGGGCTGACGGGCACCGGCCTCGACACCATTGAACTGGGGACACAGGTGCGCGACCTGTCGCTCACCCCGCGAGGTGCCCGCAGCGTCCGTCACCTCATCGTGCGCGGAGGCATTGACGGCACCTTCTACAGTGAAGGAACATCGGAGGGTGGACGTCCCGAGAGCGCCTTCTTCGGAGAAGGGATGACCAGCTTCACCTTCTGGGGCGAGATGCCGCGCGTCCTGGTGCTTCCCGCTACCGCCACGCAGGTCACCCTCGCCGAGGGAATGGCCCCTGAACTCAAAGCGGACACGAGCATTTACGTGGCCTCCGCCGAGGGGACCTCCGCGTGGACTATCGCGACGGCTGCGATGGAGAGCGCGGGCTACGATGCTTCGCGCTTGTCGGTGTACGAGGCTCCGACGCTGGGCGTGTCTGGCACCGGCGTCGCCGAGGCCGGGGCTGGGTACACGCTCGCGGTGTCCCCGGGAGTATCTGCGACCGTGGAGATCGCCGCAGGCGGCGGCGTGGCGACGGGGCGCGAAGCCCGCGTCGTGCGGGTCGGAGCGAACACAACCGAGACGCTCCTGCAGGACTGGACTGCCATGACGGACGCGGCGGAAGAGAAGGCTTCGACGCTCATCTACACGTTCACACCGTCTCTGACTGACAGCGAGCTGCGCGTCGACGTCCGCGACGCATCAGGTATTCAACAGTCGGCCACGGTGAGTGTGACCGTGAACCGTGTCCTGCCCCCGCTGCCCCTGCCCGATCCGAATGACGATCCTACTCCTGCGCCGGTGGAGGACCCAGATCCCACCGGAGCCATGCCCTCGCCGGTCATCGACGATGATCCTCAGCCTGTTCCCGCGCCGAGCCGGACGCCTGCTCCCGCGCCGAGCCGGACGCCTGCTCCCGCGCCGAGCCAGACGTCGATCCCCCAACAGCAGACGGGGGAGTGGGTCTGGGGTGCTCGTGGCTGGTGGTATCGCTACGCCGATGGCTCCTATCCGGCCGGTACAGCTGTGACTATCGGTGGTCGTGTTTACCGCTTCGACGCGGCCGGCTATATGCGCGTCGGCTGGGTTCGTGAGAATGGTGCCTGGTACTACCACCTGCGTTCGGGCGTGCAGGCCAGCGGGTGGGTCCTCGATGGCGGCTCGTGGTACTACGTGACGCCCGGCAGCGGAGCGATGTCCACCGGGTGGGTGAGCGACGGATGGGACTGGTATCGGTTTACTGACTCAGGTCAGTGGGTCGAGTAGTCGAGTGACCTAGCGCGAGGGCGTGGTCGACCGAGTGGTTGGCTGCGCCCTCGCGTTACTTTCATCCCATGTTCCACAGTGTTTCACGTGTATCGAGCGGTGTTTTCTCGTGGGCTTAGTCGTGCGTATGTACATTCTGAACAGTTGGGTGAAAAAGCCTATAACCTAACGTGTCACATGTTTGATACATGCTGAGAAAATATGGCAAAAAGAGCATCTATTAAGGGGTTAACATACTAGGCTTGAGCACGGATTACGCCACATAGCAGTGGGCGTTCCCCTCCACTAGTTCTCAACCAAGCGAGGTGTGCATGTCCCATCGAATACTTTCAGCGGTCGCGTTGGCAACGACCGGCGTCCTGGCCCTGACCGCGCTGAGCGTGCCTGCGGCCACCGCCGCGGGCACCGGTGTGACCGGAGCTCTCCAGCCCGCAACAGTTGAATCACCTAGCATCGGTGTGCCGACGACGAGGCTGGACGTGTGGCCGACTGCTACCGCCCTGGCACTGGGCCAGAACGTCATCTTCGACGCCTCCTACGATTCGGGAAACTTCGACCCCGGCATCATCGTCTGGACGTCGTCGGATGAGTCTGTTCTTACCGTTGATCAGGAAGGACACGTCAGCGCGGTCGGTGTCGGTGAGGCGACGATCACCGTGACCGACAAGGATGATTCGAGCCTGACCTCCACGTCCACGGTTCAGGTCCGTGAGGTCCCCGAGGACGTGGGCATGGAGCTGTCCGTTCCCGAGGTGTCAGCCATCTTCAACCATCAGGTCTACCTGCACGCGCTCCTTTCCCCCTCCCTCCAGGGAAGCGCAGTCACCTGGAGCATGGACCCCTCCACTCTTGGGCAGTTCTATAGCCGCGACGAGGCATCGTCGATCGACTTTCAGGGTGCTGAGCAGGCGGGAACCGGCACACTGAGCGCGACCGTCACCAGCGAGGCGGGGGTGACTAGGACTGTGACTGTGCCCGTGACGGTCCAGCCCGATCCTCGCGGCGACTTCATCATGGACGATGACGGTGTCCTCGTCCAGTACCAGGGAAAGAGTCAGGACGTTGAAATCCCCGAGGGAGTCACGGGCATCTCTTCCGGTGCTTTCCCGTCCCAGCTGACCAAGGTGTGGGTGCCCGCCAGTGTGCGCACCATCGACTACGAAGCCTTCAAAGGCACCAACCTGCAGGAAATTACCTTCCAGGATGACTCGGCCCACCCCTCCCAGCTCACAGCAATCTACGACGAAGCGTTCTCCAACACCCCTATCGAGACGCTGACGCTGCCTCGCTCTGTGCAGACGGTCGTCGGTGCCTTCGATGGCATGGCGGGCCTGAAGACGCTCCACCTGGGACCCAATATCGGCCCGGGTCTCCTGGTCGGGGACTTCCAGTACACGCCGAGTCTGACGACCATCGACGTGGATCCGGACAACGCGAACTACACCAGTGACGAGGGCGTTTTGTACACGAAGGACTACTCGAGTCTCATCGCGTACCCGACGGCCAAGAACCCTGGAGGGAGCTACGCCGTCCTTGAGGGGACGACCACCATCGAACAATCCGCTTTCGAGAACGCACAGGTTGCTACCGTGACGATGCCTTCTACGTTGCGGACGATCGGCTCGCGGGCATTCACGCATTCACACCTGACCTCGCTGACACTGCCCGACGGCTTCGAGAGCGCGGGGTACTGGGCTTTTGCGTACGCGGAGAAGCTGACGAGCGTCGATATTGGAGGTGCCACGTCCCTGCCCGACGGTGCCTTCATATACGCTCGCAGCCTGGCCAGTGTGAACCTGCGACCGGACCTCGGCAGGCTCACGATGCTCGACGGGAGTGCCCTGATGGGGACCGCCCTGACCTCTCTGACGCTGCCCGATAGCGTCACGTCCATTGGACAGTGGTCTCTTGCGAGCAACACCTCCCTCACACAGCTGCACCTGGGAGCGGGCCTGTCATCCATTGGTTCCAGTGCTCTCAGCGGCAACACCGCCTTGGTAACCGTGACCGTGAACCCAGCCAATGCCTCGTTCTCTGAGGTAGACGGCGTCCTCTACACCAAGGACAGGGCCAGCCTGATCCTGTACCCGGCGTCCCGAGCTGGCAACGAGTATGAGGTGCCCGCCGGGACCACTGAGATCGGTATCCAAGCATTCGACAGGGCCAGCTCGCTTACCCGGGTCATCCTGCCCGAGGGGCTGACGACCATCGGCTACTCGGCCTTCAACGGGTGCACCAACCTGGTAGACATGACCTTCCCCGAGTCGCTTGAAGTCGTTCGCGGCATCCAGAACACCGGCCTAGATACCGTCATCCTTGGATCGAAGGTGCGTGAACTCTTCATGCCCACGCGCGAGAACCTGGCACCTCGCCACCTCATCGTGCGTGGCGGCGTAAATGGCAAATACTACACCGACGGAGAACCCTCCAACGGCCGCATCGAGAGCGCTTTCTTCGGTGAAGGTATGACGAAGGTGGACGTGCGCAGCAAGGGTCCCAAGGTCATCGTCCTGCCCTCGACCATCACCTCCTTCCAACTCGACCCCTTCTCCTCGCCTGGCTATAAGACCGACGCGCAGGTCTACGTGGCAGCAGCCGAAGGATCGCCCGCATGGGAGGTTGCCAAGGCCGAACTCGTCAAGGAAGGCATCGACCTGTCCCACCTGCACGTCTACACCCCCGCCCAGCTCACGCTGAAAGGCCTCGACGCTACCAATGACGAGGCCGGGGGCGCGCTCGCGTGGAAGGACGCGTCGGTGAGTGTCACCGCCACCGTGAACGGTGGCGTGCCCGAGGGCCGCGAGCTGCGCGTTACCCAGGTCGGCGCGGACGGGACTGAGACCCTCGTCCAGGACTGGACGGCAATGAACGCGGGTGACGGGGACGCCTCGACCCTGGCATTCTCGTGGACGCCCACCGAGGGCGCGCCGTCCTTGCACGTTCAGACGCGCGACGTCACGCACGTGAGCGCCGAGCAGACGACGGAAGCTCAACTCTCGCCCGCGCGCGTGACGGGAGAATGGAGCCGCACGCTCTTCGGCTGGCGCTACGTCTATCCGAACGGTACGTATGTCAAGAGCCAAACCATCATGATCGACGGCAAGATCTACCGATTCGGCTCGGATGGCTTCATGCGCACGGGGTGGATCTACGACGAGGGTGCATGGCGCTACCACGACTCTTCCGGTGCCATGCAGACCGGCTGGGTGAATGTCGAGGGAGGCTGGTACTACCTGACGCCGGGAAGCGGCGCGATGGCCAAGGGCTGGCTCAAGGACGGTGGAACCTGGTACCACCTGAGCGTCAACACCGGACGCATGACCACAGGCTGGCTGCGCGGTGACGACGGGTGGTACTACCTGCGCCCCAGCGGTGCGATGGCCACCGGCTGGATCCAGATCGGGTGGACCTGGTACCAGTTCTCCGACAGTGGCAAGTGGATTCACTAGGATCCGACGCATAATCCCAGCGTTTTCACAGGATGCTCCGGTTGTCTCCCCAGACTCGATGTCTACAGTGGATGCCACCACAAGGCAATGTTGTGCGGGCCACACGGGTCCGAGTAACGCCGACGAGCTACGTTTGAGGAGTTATCTGAGAGAACTCGCACTGTGTTGATGGGATATGCCGAGGGGCCGACCGCCAGGTCGGCCCCTCGGCGTATCTGCGCGCGCTCGTGGGGCGCTTGGTGTGGGAGGAGACAGGAGCGTGACAAGCCGCGTCTCGGTTACCGACAACGCATACTGCGCACGTGGGAAAAGCTCCCCATAATTGTGGAGGCGCTCTTAGTGCCAAGCTTGTCAAACACAGTCGTTAACGAAGTGAGACTCAGATGACCCACCGCAGAACGTCGGCACTCGCGCTGGTGGTTGCCGGCACCCTTGGCGTGACAACACTCGCTGTCCCGGATGCGTTCGCAGCTGACGGGGGAGTACGTCCCCACTCCGGCCCCACCCCTCCCAGCGTGGAGCAGCCCGCGAACCCCGCCCCGGCCTCGTCGAGTGACGAGCCAACCACGATCATCGTCCAGCTCGAGGCCGGGGCTGAACATGCACAGACGCGGGAGCGGATCACCGCCTCCGTTGCCGAGGCCCTACCCTCCGCGAGCGTCACGACGCTGCGTGAGTACACCCACGCGTTCCAGGGCTTCGCGATCGAGGCACCCGCGTCCGCGCTCGCTGCTATCCAACGCACGGAGGGTGTCAAGACCGCCGCCGTTGCGCGCAGCGTCACGCCCATGGCCGAGAACGATGCCGCCCCCGCTGGTGCGCCTGTCCTGAAGAACGCGTCCGCGCTCGAAATGACCCGCGCCAACCAGGCCGCCCAAAAAGGCGACCACCAGGTTATCGAAGTCATCGACTCCGGCCTCGACACGAGCCACCCCGCCTTCTCCGGTGCCCTCGATGCTGCCTCCCTGCGCATGACGCAGGCGGACGTCACCGCACTCGCGCCGAGCCTGCCCCACGCCACAGGGGGCACGTGGGTCAGCGACAAAATCCCCTTCGCCTACGACTACGCCGACAACGACGCCGACGTCGTACCCGCCTCCGAAAAAGACCTGAACCACGGCACGCACGTCACCGCCATCGCAGCCGCAAACGGCGGCGAGGTACGCGGCAGCGCCCCGAACGCGCAGATCATCGTCGCCAAGGTCATCCAGGATGCCGACGGCGTCATGTCCGACGCCGCCATGCTCGCTGCCCTCGACGACGCCCTGGTCATCAAGCCCGACGTCATCAACATCTCGCTGGGCGACGACTCCGGCATGAGCAGCGAGGCCGGGACCATCTTCGCCGACGTCTATAAGGCGCTCGTGGACGCGGGCATCACCGTCAACGCCGCGTCCGGCAATGCCTTCTCCACCGCGTACGGCAATAACTCCGGGCAGAACAAGCCCTTTGCCTCCGACCCCGACACGGGCACTCTTGGCGAGCCTGCCTCCTATCGATCCACCCTGGCGGTCGCCTCGGTCGACGCGCAGGACACCTCGCCCTACGTGCTGCTCGGCGACCGTAAGATCCCCTACGGAACCGCCATCGACGGCAAGGGCGACCCGGTGCCCAGCCTGCGCGACATTCCCGAAAAGACCTACCGGATTGTGTATGAGCACTCCGGTGGCAGTGATGAGGTGCAACGCTACTGGAGCACGAACCGATACGACCTGTCGGACGCCATCGTCCTCGAGGACAAGGGTGGCATGGACACCCGCCTCGACATCCCGATGACCGACGACCTCAAGGCCAGCTACCTGACGCAGGCCACTCCGCCGCCCGCCGCCCTCATCATCGCCGACACCGATGAGGCGGATGCGCCGTACCAGGCCATTCTGGAGTCCACCCGCGAGATGCCGACGGTGACCATCACGAAGAAGGACAGCGACGCGATCCATGACGCGATACGCGACGCCGAGGGAGAAGACGTCTACCTGACCGTTACCCACTCTGGCATCGTCCTGTCCTCGAGCAACCCGACTGCCTCCGAATTCTCCGCATGGGGCGTCACCCCCGACCTGCGCCTCAAGCCCGAGGTCGCGGCCCCCGGCGGCAACATCACCTCGGCGATCTTGAACGGTGAGTACGCGAGCTCGTCGGGCACTTCCATGGCCTCCCCGCACGTCGCGGGCATCAGCGCCCTCGTGCGCGAGCGCATCGCCTCCGACCCGCTCTTTGGCGGCATGGACGCTGCGCAGAAGAACGCGGTCGTCACGAACTTCCTCATGGGAACCGCCCACCCGCTCATCGACGTTGAGCTGGGTGATGGCACCTTCTACTCCCCGCGCAAGGTCGGCGCAGGACAGGTTGACGCGGTCGCGGCCACGACCTCGTCCGTGTACCCGACCGTGATCGGGGCCTCCGACCCCTCGCGACCGAAAGCCGACCTGGGCGACGGCACGAAGGGCTGGACCTTCCAGGTGCAGCTGACGAACCTCGCGCCCGAGGCGCGCACATACACACTCGGTGGGCAGGCCTTGTCCGAGGTCGTCGAAGAAGGCGTGTTCCTGGAGCACTCGCAGAACTGGGCAGGGCAAGGTATTTCCCTGACCTTCTCCTCCGACTCCGTGACCGTTCCCGCGTCCTCCAGCGCCACCGTCACCGTCACCGTGACCCCCGAAGCCGAGTTCGCCTCGTACACCGCCAAAAACGCCCCCAAGGGGACATTCATCGACGGCGCTGTCACCTTCACGAGCATCGACGGGGCACCCGACCTGACCGTTCCCTACGTAGGCTTCTACGGCTCATGGGGCGCGCCCGCGATCTTTGACGAGAAGTGGTCCGACGAGGAAACGCATCCCGCGCACGTCTACCGCTCCGCGCTGATGGACACCGAGACCGAAATCCCGCTGGGCGGCCTGAACCCGCTGGCCGACAAGCAGGACTACAACGCGGTCGTCACAGTCGATCCGACCCGGCTCATCGCCTCGCGGTCGCAGGCCCCCGGAGCCCCCAACACCATCGCTCCGCGCACGGGCATGCTGCGCGCCGTCCCACAGATGAGCGCTATCTACACGAACGAGGCCGGGGACGCCGTTCGCTTGTACACGCTGAGCCGGGTGCGCAAGTCCCTCTACGACCTGGAAACCGGGTACACGAAGCCGGGCGAATTCACCGGCGACGATCCCATCTTCGACGGGCTGGACGAGGCCGGGAAGGAACTGCCAGACGGACGCTACCGGCTAACCCTCGAGGCAGCCACGGATGGACCTTCGTCCACCACTCAGCAGATGAGCTACAACTTCACCCTCGACACCCGAGCGCCCGTCATCTCTTCTGCGGCGGTCACGGGCGAGGGCGAGGCGCGCACACTCTCCTTCGACGTTACCGACTCCTCGCCGCTGGCCGGCGTCGAGCTGCGTGCCGATGCGGAGGGCACCTGGTACTACCGCCAGCTCCTCGACGGCGACGGTGGGGTTCAGGCCGACGGAACGCGCCGCTACCACGTCGAGGTTCCGGTCGCGGACCTGAATCGCGCGTGGGCCGAGAAGGGTAACGAAGGCGAGGCCCCCGTGTCCTCATACCTGGTCGCGTGGGACTGGGGACTGAACCCGGCCGAGCAGGCCGTACACCTGGATGGCTCGGCGGCACCGGATCCGGTCCCTGCGCCGAATCCGGATCTGGCTCCGAACCCGGATCCGGCTCTCGCGGGGGGCGAGTGGGTGAGTGATGGGCGTGGTTGGT
>ERZ772932.1016-NODE-1016-length-14093-cov-6.220900_pt1 | contig 14093 bp, 8 predicted proteins | sample MGYA00511684_ERZ772932 | MGnify/ENA primary metagenome ERZ772932 (study PRJEB29015, sample SAMEA2738078) | human oral metagenome | biome: human oral; feature: human-associated habitat; material: saliva | place: China | collected 2210 ...
TGGACTCACGTTTAAGAGTGTCCTTGCCTTTGCTATACTCTCGGTCATAGACCATGAAATCACCGAAAGGAATGTTACTTGTAATAAGGTCGTACTTGTCTTTATCTTCTATCACTCCAATAGCTTCAAAAGGCTCGTTTTGAATGAATATGTTGCCTTTTCCATAAGGGTGCAGGGCTTGACTGATGCGGGCAGTGAGCAGGTCCTTTTCCATTGCATCTACAACACCCGCTTGCCTTGCAAAGGTTTCAGCAAAGGCACCCATACCCATAGAAGGGTCTAAGCATCGTCTTACCTGCAGGTTTGTGGAGGCAAGTGCGTCTGAGATGGCAGAAACGATACGGGTATCGGTATAGAAGGAGGTCAGTACGCTTGCCTTGATGCCCTCCCAATACCGCTTGGCGGTGTTGGCATCTACGGCTTCACGATAAATCATCTGTTTGAGCTGCTGGGTAGGTTCAAAGAGATTCTGTTCAGACTTGCTCCAATAGCGGATGTCATCGGGGTTATCCGTACGGTTGAGTACACATTTCAAGCCACCGAATCCTTGATAGTTCCGTAAGATACTTTTCTCAGTTTCGGTGGCTTCACGGCGTTCTTTCTCCAGGCGCAAGACTACACGGATAGCCTCCGTGTTGGCTTGCAGGACTTCTTTCTTATTGTATGCCATAAGGTATAACTTATTCTATTATGGGAATAATCACTCTGACACCTAAGCTTGGCTGTAATGTCAGACTTTAGTATCAGAAATGAAGTAATATGCTATTTCCGTTTCTTGTTTTGTTCAAACTCAAAGGTGGTGGTATAATCATCCTTCAAAACAAGTCGGGCATTGAATTTCTTGCCTGCCTTGCTGGTCAGCCCTTTAAGGATAGGCGTACGACCAGAACTTATCAAGTCACGGATGTTATCTTCAGAGAGATGTATGCCGCAGACTTCACGAAATACGTGAAAACCACAGGTTTCATGCCTGCATTTGGCTACCTTGGCATAGATGCCGACACTCTGCTGTCCGCACTTTGGACAGTGGTAGACAGGATAGGACTTCTGCTCTGAAGAAAGCGAGAGGAGTTCCTCGCAAATAGTTTCCACGTATGAGTTGATGCCTTGTGAGAACTTATCAGATGGTATCTTTCCTGCTTCAATAGCGGCAAGGGCAAGTTCCCATGCACCTGTCATCTCCGCGTTGGCAATCTTCTTATCTTTGACAATCTCATAGACTGCCAAGCCTTTCTCGGTAGGTATGATGGATTTCTTGTCCCTTCGGATATAATCACGGAGAATCAACGTTTCGATGATGTTGGCACGGGTGGCTGGTGTTCCAATACCACACTCTGCCATTACCTTGCGCTTATCGTCTTCCTTCACTTCCTTGCCTGCGTTTTCCATCGCAGAAAGCAGTGTTGCTTCTGTATAGAGAGGTTTAGGTTTGGTCTTATGCTCGATGATTTCGGCAGAAACAAGTGACAAAACCTCTCCCTCTGTCAAATCAGGCAATAAAGGTAAAACCTGTTCATCGCTATCCTCTTTCTTTTCAGCTTCTACTTCTTTACCTTTCTGTACAGCTTTCCAACCTAAAGAGATTTGTCGGTAGGCTTTCCAAGTAAAGGTATTGGTGCCGTCAGTGAATTGTACCAGCATACGCTCTTCCTCAGAATTGGGAGAAAAGGCTTCGACAAAGCGATTGACCACCATTTGATAGATAGTTGTTTCATCTGTCGACAATCCTGATGGTGTTTCACCAGTTGGGATGATGGCGTGATGGTCAGTAATCTTTGCGTTGTCCACAGAATGGCGGTTAAGTGGATTTGATAGTGGCATGCCTATCTTGCGTAGCAGGACGGGGACTTCCTCGAAGACATCCTCGCTGATGTATCGGCTGCCAGTGCGGGGATAGGTCGTGATTTTCTTCTCATAGAGGCTTTGGGCTATTGAGAGGGTTTTGTCCGCTGAAAAGCCGTGGCGTCTGTTGGCATCTTTCTGCAAAGCAGTAAGGTCGTACAAGAGTGGTGGCGCGGTATGCGTTACCTTTCTTGTGACCGTTTCTACCGTAAGCTGGCTCTGACTGCGAAGTGCAGCGAGAGCAGTCTGTGCCAATGCTTCACTCTCATAGTCTGCACTGCCAATGGCTTTCAGCGACACACCCTCTTTTTCTGTAAGGACGGATAATTTCCAATAGGGTACGGAAGAAAAATCACGGTTCTCTATGTACCGACGGCAGACCATAGCAAGGGTTGGGGTCTGTACACGTCCCAAGGAATAGCCTCCCCTGCGGGCAATGGAAAGGGCTCGGCTGGCATTGATACCCACGAGCCAGTCGGCTTCGCTTCTTGCCTTGGCAGAATGATAGAGGTTGTCGTAATGGCTTCCGCCCTTGAGATTAGAAAGCCCCTCACGGATAGCTCTGTCCGTGAGTGAAGAAATCCAAAGGCGGTCGAAGGGTTTTCGGCAATTGAGATAGGAATAGATGTATCTGAAGATAAGCTCACCCTCCCGACCTGCATCGGTAGCAACGATGATGCGGTCAACCTTGTCAAAGCAGGAACGTATCACCTTGAGCTGCTTGAGTGCTGCTGGGTCGGATATATAGTCCTTATCCTTACGTACTTGTCGTACCACTAACTGAAAAGGATTGGGACGGATGGGTAGATCTTCAGCTTTGTAGGCAGAAAAACCATAGGCTTCGGGCATGGCTGCCGTTATCAGGTGTCCCAATGCCCACGTGACGGCATAGCTGCCTCCTTCGATATAACCATCTTTCTTGTTGGTTGCCCGAACGACACGGGCGATTTCACGAGCTACGCTCGGCTTTTCTGCTATGATGACTTTCATTTGTTCTTACTTTTTGGATGTTAGTGGTGGCGGATTAGATTTTCATTCCCTTGGAACGCTTCTTCTCTTCTTCCTTCTGCTCTTGCTGAGCGGTAGGTTCTGTCTGTCCCTGCTTGAGCGGCTCCTTCACATGCTTGGTAGCCTCGTTGGTCTTGCCTTCGGAATTGACGGCGACCTGCGTGCGGGAAGCATTGTCGGGAGTTACCTCTTTGGCTTGGGACTTGTCGGGATTCCATTTGAGGAAGTCGAACTTGTTCTTCTCGAAGTTCGGGCGTACATAGGCATTGAAAGGCTCTCCCTTCTTGTCGATAAGTCCGGTCATATAGACCGTCTGACCTGCTTTGAGCTTCGCTTGCTCTTCGGGAGAGATGTCGCGTCCCAGCATCTTCTTGGGGACACGCAATTCTTTTTGCTCCGGCTGTTCCTGCCCTGCGGGGGCTTGCCTTTGGCGTTGTTCCTGCTTGGGAGAGCCGAAACGAAATTCAATCGACCGCTTGTCGGCATTGAATTGGAGGTTGGCATTGAAATGCTTTCCCGTTTTGGAGGTCATACCCTCCACATAGATGCTCCTTCCTTCTGACAGTTCCTTTTTCTGCTCATCGCTCAGCTTCACGCCCTTGATTTCATCGGGGATGCGTACCCGGTCGGCACTCAGGGCGATGATGTCGTTCGTCAGGCGGTCGATGCTTACGAAACTGCGGGTCGGCTCATCTTTGCCGGGGAAGGTCAGCTCCACGGTACGACCGAGGTTGCCCGTTTCTCTGAGGGCTTTCTTGTCCTCGTCGGTGAAGGTATGCCCGAAGAATTCACGCTCCAATTGAGGCTCCTTGCGGATGGCGTGGACAACGGGGATAAACGTACCGTCTCCGGAGGCTTTCAGGGAAAGACGGGCATCGGTGTAAAGGGAGACTTCTCCGATTTTGATTGCGATGGGAATAAGCGGAGTCTTGCGGTATTGAAGCAGGTCATCAAGATGCTTGCCCTTTTCGAGACTCTCACGGCTTACGCCCATCTGCTCGAACTGCTCCCACTTCACCTTGTCGGGGTCAATGCCTTGAAAGAACTGCTTCTGCTCTCCAGTATAGTCTGAGGGATTGACACGGGCGGAGTCCAGCATCTCCTTATTGGAGGGAACATCCGGAGCTTGGAGCATCTCCGAGAGTACGCGGGCACTGGCGACGGCACTCTCAAAGGGGACTTTGAAGAAGTTCAGCGGTGTGGGATGCTTGAACTGACGCATGAAGTTGGAGAGAAAGTTCTCCAAAGCATTGCTTTGCTTGTCGAACTTCAGGAAACTCTGTTCATGCTCGGCGGTGGACGATACTGTCTTCAGTCCGCCTTTCTCATCTGTCCCTGAGAGGGCTTTGAGATTCTCGTACTTGGAGTCTTTCATCAAAAGGGCTTCTTGATCTTTGATTTTTTCGTCCATCTTACAATGTATTTAATGACACCAATAGCGGTGTATGGGCAAAGGTAAATCAAAGAAAACGTGCATGTTAGCAGTTGGAAATAACTGCGTACTTGTGGCGTTGATATGGATGAAAGTGGCAAAAAGAGAGGTATGGATCAAACTCCATACCTCCATATTTTTCATTGATTAGGTTATTGCATAGACAGCAATTTGCAGTACATTCCGTTTTTTGCTGCAAGTTCTGCATGCGTCCCGTTCTCTACAAGGTGTCCCTTGTCCATCACAATAATTTGATTAGCATTACGGATGGTTTGCAAATGATGGGCAATGACCAAGACTGTGCGATTTCGGATAAGGGCAGACATTGCCTGTTGTATCTTATATTCATTGACAGGGTCAACATTGCTCGTTATCTCGTCCAAAAGAATGATGGGAGCATCTTTTAGGAACGCACGGGCGATTGAAAGCCTTTGTTTCTGCCCTCCGGATAGTCCCAAACCGTTTTCTCCGATTTTTGTTTCATAACCTTCCGGCAGGCTGATGATAAAGTCGTGTATCATCGCTCTACGTGCTGCTTCTTCGATTTCTTCCTGCGTAGCATGTTGATTGCCCACTTTGATATTATTGGCAATGGTATCTGAAAAGAGAATAACATTTTGCATCACTACACTGATTTTACCGAGCAGATAATCATAGTCCATTTCTCGAATGTCTATACCACCGATACGGATACTGCCGGTCTGCGGTTCCCAGAAACGGAGTAACAGGCTGGTAATGGTTGTTTTACCAGAACCTGACGATCCGACAAGTGCCGTTACCGTTCCTTCGGGAACATGGAACGTGAGATTTTTCATCTCAAAACCTTCCTTCTCATAATGGAAATCCACTTTGTCAAAGGAAAGATTGAAATGGGTTGCTGTTTTCGGCTGTTCAGGATTGGTGATAACAGGAGCATTCAATAAATGGGAAATGCGTCCGTAACTATCTTTTACCTTGATGTAATTCAGCCAATGACTCTCCATATTGACAAAAGGTTTGTAGAATTCTTTTGAGACGATGATAAACATTAAATAAGCGAAAAGAGAAAGTTCCCCCTGCTGTGTCCACCAAAGACCGATTGTAGCCATCAGAGCGAAAGCCAATTCTATCAGGAAAGTGTATCTGCCCACACTCACAGCTGCCAAACGAGAAGTATTCTTACTGCTTTCTCCAAATTCACTGACAGAGTGGTCAAGTCTGTCACGGAACATTCCTTTTCCTCCAAACACTTTCAAAACTGGGATGCCCTTGACATATTCAACAAAGAGGCTAACCATATCCGCCAGATTATCCTGTGATTCCTCTTGTGCTTTCATTCCCGAGCGAATGCCCCGATACAGAGAAAATAGGGCAATGGGAAGAATGGCAACCATCGTCAATCCCATGCGCCAGTCCACACAGAACAGCCCGATGCCAAGTATCAGCGCCACGATGAAATCGGCGGACATTCGCGTCCAAAGATGACCCACAACCATCTCCATATTATCAACGTCTTTGTGAATGACTGTACTTATCTCTCCCAGACGCTCATTGGTATAGAAACCGAGTGAAAACATTTTCAGTTTCAATATGATTTTCTCGCGGATACGTTCCACAAGATCAAATCCGGCAAAATGCTTACTCATATCGGCAATGGCATTGGATATGGTTTTCAAGACCAGCAGACTGCCGAGTACCCATGCTGCCGAAATGAAAGAGATGCTTTCTCCCTGTATATGACGGTCGATGAGAAACAAGACTGTGAGCATTATCGCCGTGCCGCAAAGGGCATAAACCACGAAAAACAGTGCGGAGATAATTAGATGCCGAACTCCGCGAGCGGTCAATTCATTCAGTATATTGCGTACCATTCTTATTCCTCCTCTTCTTTTAATTGCCATTTACTTACTTGTTCCTGTGTTTCCGTCATATTGCGGTACAGAGAACAGTCTTTCATCAGTTCTTGGTGTGTTCCTTTCGACACAATCTGCCCTTTGTCCATCACAACAATACGCTCCATATCCTGAATGGTATTGAGACGGTGAGCAATCGTAATGACGGTCTTGTTGCGCTGCAATTCATCAAGAGCTTCTTGAATTAGTTTCTCATTCTCTCCGTCCAATGCGGCAGTAGCTTCATCGAGAATAACTATTGGAGAGTCTTTGAGCAACATTCGAGCAATGGAAATACGCTGTTTTTCTCCGCCAGAGAATTTTATGCCGGCTTCGCCTGCCAGCGTATCATAACCATTCGGCAAGCCCATGATAAAATCATGAATACGAGCACGCTCTGCTGCCATTTCCACTTCCTTTTGTGTGGCGGTAGGTCTTCCTATACGGATATTATCCCGAATGGTTGTGTTAAAGAGAAAAACCTCCTGCTGTACCATCGAAAAATAATCAGCGATGTTACGTTCGGAGAGTTCCGTAATATTCTCTCCTCCCAGTCGGATAGTACCTATTTGGGGTTGCCAGAACCCCATCATCAAACTTGCCAGCGTGGTTTTTCCCGACCCGGATTCGCCCACGATAGCAGTATGGCTTCCTCTCGGAAATTGAAGACAGACATCTTTCAGCGCATTGTCTTCCTTGTTTGGATAGGAGAATGTAACATGCTCGAAACAAACATCCGCCTGTGTCGTATCTGTTTTCTTGTCCGCAGTTTCCTTTGTCTGTACCTCTGTAATGGACTGTACTTTTGCCAACGACTGACCATAGACGATTCGGAAATGTTGGAATGTAGCCAACTTAGCAAAGGAGGACGAGAATAAACCGCCCAATATCAAGGCAAGGATAAAACGAGCTACAGTTAATTCGCCCGAACTCATCATCCATAGTCCAATAAGAGTCATTACCACGATACCACCTTCCAAGAACATCGTTATCAATGTCATGGGAACGGTAACGCTAAACATGCTCCGCTTTACCCAACGGATGTAGTCGCGCATACCATCAAGTACCCGTTTCGTTCTGTTCTCCTCGTTACTGAAGGCTTTGATTACCGATATGGTAGCCACATATTCCAAAAGGTCTTCCGACATTTTTTGCGTACTTTCCATAAAGTGTTGAAAGCTCTTTCCCCAAAGTGTTTTGACAGCCATTTGCAGAAGAAATGCCACAGGCAAAAGAGAAATGAGCGACAGCCCCAAACGCCAGTCTAACACCATAATGATTACCCAGAGTAAGACTGGAAAAAGCGTAGCCGAAAGGATTTCGGGTAATCCATGTGCTAAATAAATTTCAATTTGTTCCACATCGTGGTTGATAATATTCACCAAGTCGCCAACTTTCCGTTCTTGAAAGAAACCGAGCGGCAAGCGTTGCAGATGACTTATGATACGCAACCTCAATCGTGTAAGGGCATTGTAAGCCGACCGGTGTGCCCGCCAAATTGAGGTTCCATAGAATACGCCTCGAAGCATTGCGAATAGTATCATTATTCCTCCAATACCCCAAACTATTATGGGAGGGAGCGTGCCATTTATCAACTTGTCCACAGCCCACACTACAAGCAGTATAGGGAGTGTGCCTAAAATAAGGTGCAATATAACCACAGCATTGGAGAGCAGGCTACGGCTCTCCCGTTCCTCATCAAGAGGTCTGACTTTTTGTTTATCCATATATGTGTCGTTTTGATTTTTTCTGCTGCAAAAGTACGGCAACAAACAGGAATAAAATAACCCCAATAAGCATTACACTGCCCCAAAACAACAATTTGCTCGCATATAAACACAACAGGGGTATAAGCGTGGATAATAGGGTTATTTATTTGCTCGGCAGGTAAGTACCTTTGCACAGAATCTCACAAACAAATATGATATGTCAATCAGCTCAATAGTCCATTTATACAAAAGAATGCTCATTGTCGGCTTTCTATTGTTGTGGTCTTTTCCTATGTTTGCACAACTGCAACCAACAGAAATAAAAGTTATTGATGCAGAAAATGGGAACAGTATAGAATTTGCCGCCGTACATTGGAAAAGTTTGAATGCTCCAACGTACACGAATGGTACGACTACAAACAGGAAAGGTATTGCAAAATTAAATGCATCAAGTAATCAAAAACTTATGCTTATGGTAAGTTATGTCGGTTATCAGACCATTACCGATACGATTACTGCAAATGGGAAGCGTTATACCATAAGACTACTCCCGGAATCAACAGAGTTAGCAGATGTAGTGGTCTTCGGAAAAACAAAAGCACAAGTTCTCAGAGAGTCGCCTGAAGCAGTTTCTGTAATAAATGCGAAAGAACTTCAAGGCAGATCTATTTCGTTAGAAACCGTTTTGAATAAAACCATAGGTTTGAAAGTTGGGCAGACCGGCGGTTTGGGAAGCAGTTCGAGAATTATTGTTCATGGATTGGAAGGAAACCGCATTCAAATCTTATGGGACGGAATACCAATGAGTACTTCTGACGGGGCTTTTTCTCTTGATGAAATTCCGATAGACATTATAGAAAGAATAGAAGTCTATAAGAGTATCATACCCGCCCGTTTCGGATGTGATGGATTGGGGGGAGCCGTCAATATCGTTACTAAAGAGTTTAGTACGGATTATTTAGATGCCTCGTATGAATTCGGATCTTACCAAACACACAAAGGAAGTGTCTTCTCTCGCAAGAATTTTCCAAAGAGTGGCATTCTACTCGGTGCGGGAGGTTATTATACATCTGCAAAGAATGACTACTCTTTCAGAGTTCCCGAGAGAGAAAATCTGTTGGTAAGACGTGACCATGACCGTTTTCGTTCGTATATGTTGAAGGGAAAAATTGCTTTCACGAAACTTTGGTTCGATGAGATTAGTACCGAGTTCGGGTATTACAATCGTTTCAATGAAATCCAAGGTATCTTAAAAAACATACAACATGCCGAAAACAAATCAGGAATGTTTATGTTGGAAAACAAATTGATAAAAAGCGGAATGCTGAACGACCGCCTTAACTTTGAGTCCCATTTCTCCCTTTCACATACAACAAACAATTTTGTGGATACGGCACGAGTTAATCACGATTTCGAAGGAAACATATATCCGAGTCCGAATGGGCAGGGAGAAACAGGAGATGTTCCTCACAACTCAAATGACAAAGGCTTGGAAATCAATGAACGTATCAATTTTGATTACAAGTTGTCCGCCAATCACAGTTTGAATCTGAACACACTTATTAACTACGCCAGAAGACAACCGAGCGACAACATTGCAAGTCAGCATGCAGGTTTTGTTATCGGAGGATTTCCCAGTAAAAAGACCAGTTTCATTTCGGGGTTGACTTGGGAGTCAAAACTCTTTGATAAGAAACTGACGAATATGCTCTCCGCAAAGTATTTCCACCTCCATTCCGAGATAGAAGATTTGACTTCATACGAGATGATTGAGGCTCCGAAGAAAAAGAACAATACGACCTCACAAATAGGCTGGATAGAGGCAATAAAATACGAGCCCTTCAGAGGTTTTCACTTGAAAGCATCTTACCAGCGGGCAATACGCCTTCCCAATTCACAAGAACTATTCGGTGATGGTATCATCACCTTTCCTGCAGCCGGATTGAGACCAGAGAAAAGCCACAACTTCAATCTGGGGTTCTTAATAGACAAAAATGATGTCCTCGGATTATCGCGATTGCAGTTTGAAGTGAACGGCTTTTATATGCAGGTAAGCGATATGATAAAACTGATGAAACAGCACATGGCAGCCGGATATGTAAACGCAGAAAAGGTACATATTAAAGGTATAGAAACCGAAATAAAATTGGACATATCGCCAACGGTCTATGCCTACGGAAATCTAACTTATCAGGATGTGCGTGATGTCTTGAACTATTTACCCGGTACCCAAGCCCCCAATCCGACAAAAGGATTGCGACTACCGAACATTCCCTATTTGTTCGCCAACTTCGGGGCGGAGTATCACAGCAACCGATTATTCAAGAATTGGTATGTCAAGGCTTTCTGGGACGGCAAATTTACTGAGGAGTTCTTCTACTTCTGGGAACTTACCGAATTACAGAAACGACGTATTCCCCGCAGTTTCGTCAATGACATAGGGCTATTGTTGACCTACAAAAGCAAATATTCCGTAGCCTTGGAATGCCATAATATAATGAACAAAGAAGTTTGGGACCAATTCCGCCAACCATTGGCAGGACGGACACTTCACCTCAAATTCAGATATGTCTTCTCAAAAGGAATTTTCTAATTTAACAAATATAAAAAGATGAATACAACAATTTTCAATCGTATAGCTTTTTCTGCTATGCTGGTCGGCTTCATAGGGCTGACATCTTGTAACAAAAATGATGAACCTACGCCTACTCCTCAAGAGGTTCAGCAACATTTCACCTTTGTGCATTATGTGGACAAAAGTGCTTATGTAGGGACATTCAGTGATTTGACTCCTCAAGCGACCGACAATAAGAAAGCATTTGAATTCGGGTTCGGTTGCTACCTCTTTGCTAAGGGTAATACAGTGCTTGTACCCGAAGGGAAATTCGGGGATAAGATACATAAGTTTACAAGAGGTGCCCATGGAGAACTGATAAAAGCAGGTACTATGACATTTGAACAGATGGCTCAACCCGGAGAAATTAACTTCGTTGATGAACAGCGGGCATACGTTGCTTTGCATGGACGTGGAAAAATTGCGTTAATCAATACTTCAACATTGCAAAAGGAAGATGAAATTGACCTCTCGTCTTATGCGGTTCAAGACAACAATCCTGATCCCGGCTGTAATGTCATCCGTGATGGAAAGATGTATGTTGCCCTCAATCAGCTCAATTCGCCTCATACCTCCGTACCGGGTACTGGAGCAGAGGTAGCTATCATTGACCTCAAGACGAAAAAGACTGAAGTTATCAAAGATAACCGCACAAGTGTTGTAGGATTGTTCCGCCATTCTGACGCATTCATAGACGAGCGGGGTGACATCTACTTTTACAGTGCGGGCAACAACTTCAATGTTGCCGATAAGGAAGGTTTCCTGCGTATCCGCAAAGGAAGCGACAAATGGGATAGCGATTATCTGTTCAACCTATCGAAGACAACCATAAAAGGAATAGGCAAAACAGGGCAGTATATGATTAAGTCTTTCTATGCAGGTAATGGTATTGTGTATAGTTGCGTGAAAGTAACGGATACAGAATTTGGAATACTCAAGAAAGACTTCCAACCCGTGAAAATCGACATTTGGAACAAAACCATCGAAAAACTTGATTTGCCAATGACCGACAGCAATGGCTCTTTTGCTATAACTCGCTACAAGGACTTCATCGTCTTTGGAATGATATGTAACAATGGTACGGGGTATTACACCTACAATACCAAGACAGGCGAATGCTCGCAAAACCCAATTGTTACTGCCATAGGAGTTCCTTCAAGTTTAGTCGCATTTGAGTAAACTCTCATTAAAAACATTTCTCATGGAGCTATTGGTTCTTTTTTGAGAGTAATACGGATAAAAACTTGCAATAATTCAAGTTTTTATCCGTGTTTGTTTGTAACTTTGCAAAAAGACATGATAAAATGACCATAGAATTTTGTGCAATCAATAAGCCTGAAGATTGGATGGAAATGGTTGCCGAACAATTTGGCACATCAGTAATAAACGATGGATTTACCATTCCTTCTTCTATTGGTAGTGGATTCTTCAAACAATATTATCCTCTGCCATGGCTAACATTGACTTATATCAGTTTCGTAGCATACGAGCCGATAACTATGATACGTCGCTCGGTAGAAAACTCGAAATGGATTCCTGTCATGTTCTATATCAATGAGCATAAACACGAGCAGATAATTGGAACAAGTACAAAAACGGTCGGAGTGGACACGCTCGATGGCATTTTCATGCCTTCAAGTAGCATCCCGACTGAGTGGAGTTTTCCTCCAAAGAAACGATACGAAAATATTACACTGACTTTCAATAAGGATTGGATTGAAAAGATTGATGCAGCACATGAAACCTATATCGGTCGGCTTCTCCAATCGGACAAGGCTTTTTATTTGTTTGAGACCATTACACCTGCAATGCAACAGGTCTTGGATAACATTAAGTCTATAACTGAAATCGACAATCCTTTTTCAACGCTTCATTTGCATGGAAAAACTATGGAATTACTGACAATGTTCCTTGAAAAGCTCGAAAAACGTTCGGAAGTAAAATCTCTTGCCAACCTAAACTTGAATGATGTTGAATCAGTATTCCGTGTTCGTCGCCAGATTCTTCAAAGTCTCAGTAATGTACCGAGTATTCCCGAATTGGCGCGTGAAGCCAATATGAGCAGTTCCAAATTACAAAAGTGCTTCAAGCAGGTTATTGGAAAAGCCATCGCAGAATATGCCCTATCCGAAAAGATGGAATGGGCAAAACGACTGCTTTCCACTCGCCTCTACTCGGTGTCAGAAGTAGGCTATAAAGTTGGATATACTAACCTCAGTCATTTCACAGAGGCTTTCTGCAAATATCACAGGATGAAACCTAAGCAATATCTTGATTCATTATAAGTTTTACACAAATATTACTTGCATTTTGAGGGTTATTTTGCCCTAAACAATCTTTCGAACTTAGCCTGCAAAAACATCAGGCAATGAAAATAACGACATTTAAGTTTCATTTTTTTGCCGGAGTAACAATTTTATCATTGTCTTCTGGTATTTCTGTTTATTATTTAGTCGAACTCTTGTATGCTCTCGACACCTGCAATTGTATCAGTAATGGAGAAATTGGTATGGAGGAATTGGCACACACACTCTCTGAAATCTTCGGAGTGGAGATAAAGAACTGCTACAACGTATATATGAATATAAAGCATCGCAAAGATGACAGTCGCACTTATTTTCTTGACGAACTCCGTGAAAAAATCAATAAGCGGATGGTGGGGAGCGACCTGAAAGGCGGCAAGTTCAAGAAGTAGTAAATCAAAAGGGAGATATTCCGACTCTGTAATATCTCCCTTCATTCATTCTTTGATAAGCACTTCCAACTTTTTGGCTATATCCTCTGAGGTTGGAAGCACTTGTTTCCGTATTTAATGCATTATGAGAAAATAGGCTATAATATTAATATACTCAATTTTGAACGAAATCGTTGTGAGATTTACAGAGATCATACCTCTGATTCTTATTGGGAATAATCAAATCCATAATTAATGATGTATAGATGAAAGGATTACATTTTGATTAAATGAGCAAGCTTCGGATCATTCTTAATACGCATAATCTCTAAATCAACTAACGAGAGAATTTCTTCCTTGATTTTGCGATAGTTAGCTTCGATGGTCTCTTTGAGATTATCGGAGCCATCTTTATTTGTAAAGTCTACTATCACAGGTATGGGCTGATAGGCTTTCATCTCAGCAGAAACTTTGGCAGAATCCACGACAATCTCCGCATGGAAAATCTTTTGCTCGATGCGCTCATCGAAATTATCGGACACGGCTCCCACGAACATGCCCTGTGTGAGGTTAGAAATCTTGCTTGCAGGGATAAGGCTGTCCATTTGTGTGGAGATAGAGGTAGATTTATCGTTGCGGTTGATGGTCATGGACTGGCGTTGCTGAAGCACCTTACCAAATCGCTCGGAAAGTGTTTTAGCTGTTTCTCCTACCACTTGCCCAGAGAACACGTTACCTACAGTGTTCTGTATTACCTTACTTTCTTTGTCGCCATAATCACGGGTAAGTTGTGAGAAGTCTTGAAAGCCCAAACATACCGCCACCTTATTGCTTCGGGCTGTAGCAATGAGATTATCCAGCCCACGGAAGTAGATAGTTGGCAACTCGTCGATAATCACAGAACTTTTGAGCTGCTTCTTCTTATTGATGAGCTTCACGATAC